>Ga0105347_1001272_pt1 | contig 11033 bp, 16 predicted proteins | sample EasRivMeERMLT890_FD_89677 | JGI IMG/M metagenome (GOLD analysis project Ga0105347, IMG submission 89677) | Soil microbial communities from meander-bound floodplain in the East River, Colorado, USA - East River MetaG ERMLT890 | ecosystem: Environmental > Terrestrial > Soil > Floodplain | place...
ATCGAGCGGGAACTGCTTGGGCAGCTTGGTCGTCGGCTTCCAGATGTGGGCGCGCACCAGCACCTTGTCGGTCATGTGCTCGGGCACCGCCTCGTTGATCCACTGCCGGTGCACGCCGTTGGGCGCGATGATGATCACGCCGTCGATCTCGCCGCGCATGAACTTGTCGGCCGCGATGTCGATGGTCATCTTCGACTTGCCGCCGCCCAGCACGACCGGCGCCAGCGCGATCTCCTTCATCTTGCGCGCGTGCGTGAAGACCTGGAGCTGCCAGGGATCGGGCTTCAGTTTGAACGGCCAGTCGCGCTCGTAGTCGCCCGGCTCGCCGGCGCGCAGCTTGCCCAGGAAGCGGTAGGCCTTGGCCTCGAACAATCGGTTCTGCGGGTCGCGCCACTGCACCTGATCGGGCGGCAGCACGTTCTCCAGGTAGAGCATGTTGGCGCTGCAGCTGCGCAGGTAGTCGACCTGCTGGCGCTTCTCGACGACGGCGAACGGCGGCTCGGGCGCGTTGCGTATCAGATCGTTCAGCCACACTTGCTCGGCGCCATCGATCCTGGTCCAGGTCGGACCGACATTGACGATCAGGCTCATTCACCATACTCCCGGAGATCTTCCAGGAAACCCTCCCAGGCGCGCACGATGTACTCGCGATAGCGCGGGTCGCGCAGCGTCCTGATGTGTTTCGCCGTCTCGCTGACCATGTACTCAACGGCGTCAAGCGGCACGCCGGGCGGCGGATCCTTCATCATCACCTGGAGGTTCTCGAAGAAGATCGTGCCGGCGCGCACCGCCTCGTCGAGGAAGCTCGACGGGTCGACCTCGTAGTGCGTCTTCATGTTGGCGGCCGGCCGCTCGCGGTTCATCACCCACAGGGCAATCAGTGCCAATCGAAGCGGCTTCGACGCAGCGTTGAAGTTGCGCGTCTCGTCGATGATCCTGAGCGCGCCCAGGCAGAACTCGATTCGCTCGTCGTCGTCCATCACATCGAGGGGCTTCATCAGTGCACCGTTCCATTCCTGGCCTTCAGCATCATCTCGCGTGTGCGCAAGCGGTCGAGGTAAAGCAACAGGATCATGGCGCCGCTCTCGCTGTCGATGGTCGCCAGATCGTTGGCCATCTCCTCGATGGACGCCTCGGCGTCCTTGGGGTCGCTGGGTGGATAGTTGGCCAGCATGTTGGCCAGGAACTCCTGGCGGACCGTCAGCTCGCGACGGCAGCGCTCGGCGACCGTCGGCGCACCATGCAGCACCAGCTTCTGCAGCATGACGTCGAGCCCGACGCGCTTGGCGTAGATCCGCACCGCCATCATCGGCACCGCCCACACCGCGGCGACCTCCTGGTAGCGCTCCATCAGGGCGCCGTAGAAGCCGGCCCAGTAGCGCTCCTCGCGCGTCGGCGGCGGCTTGGGCGTCGGCGTCTTGGGTCGACGCGCAGCCATCACTTGGCCTTCCCGAACATCACCAGCCGGGCGAGGCTCTGGGTCTTGGCGGCCTCGTTGACGGCCGCGCGAATCGAGGCCTCGTACTCGTCGACCAGCTCGTGCAGGTAGCCGTCGAAGTCGCCGAAGATGTCGTGGATCGACCGCCGGTGCATCTGCGCCCGGTCGGCGACGTCCTGCAGCGAGAAGCGGAAGTCGCCCTTCTCGATCAGGCGCAGGCCGGCCTTCAGGAGCTTGGCCCTGGAGCCGGCACGGCGCGCGTTGCGGCCGTCGGTGGGTGCAGTGTCGCTCATGTTTTCTTCCTCCGGGTCACGCGCTTCTTGGGTAGCGGGGCCGACCAGCCGGTCTGCAGCAGCTCCTTGATGACGTCCCGCCGAATCGAATCGCGATGCACATTCTCCATGACCACGAGTCGCGCAGTTTCGGCCCGGTCGGCGTCCTTGGCTTTGGCCGCCTGCTCCTCCAGGAACCGAGCCTTCGATGGCTCCATGCTGTCGATCAGCTGCGCATGCGTCTTGTCGCGTTCCTCCCACAGCAGGCGGACCAGGACACGCCGCTCGTCGCGGCTGAGCTTCAGCATGTTGTCCATCGTTTGGTAGTAGCGGATGGCGTCCTCGACCTTGTGCAGGTAGAGGGCGAGGTCGGTGACGTAGGGGGACATGGGATCGCTCATGCTGCGGCCTTCCTCTTGATGCGATGGCCGGCCCGATGCGCGCTGTAGCCGAAGCGTGCCGCGCACAGCTGACCGCAGAACAGACCCCACAGGCCCCACTCGTCGGGCTCGGGGAAGTGGACAACCTCGATGCGGCAGACCTCGCGCCCGATGGGCTTGGGGCCGTCGCCGTAGATCGGGTGGTAAGAGCGCGCGATGCGCACGACCCGGCGGTTGGTCGCGTAGCAGGCGAGCTGCTCCTCGGGCGTCAGCCCTGAGGCCTCGACGGTGCCGCTCCAGAACGTCTTGCGGGCGCCGTGGCTAGGCTGCAGCGGCTTGGCGCAGTAGGCGCAGTGCACCCGCTCGCTGGGCAGGATCGGGGTGACGTCGATCACGACGCGTCCTCCAGGCTGATCTCGGTGAGCACCATCCAGCCGAAGCTGCGCCAACGCTCGAAGGTCGGCTGCCAGCCCTTGCGGCCGACGACGGTCGCCAGGGAGACCTTGCGCAGCGGCCGGGGCCGCTCACTCAGGTCGTTGACGATGTTGACCGCACTCGCCGTGTCGCAGGGGTAGCACTGGTCGTGGCGCAGCATGTCGGCCGGGAACGGCCCGCGGCCCTGAACGGTGAAGTGGAACGCCCAGCTGGTGGCGTCGAGCTGGCAGCGCTCGACGATGTACTGGGGGCCGCCGGGGCGGCAGGGGATGGAGGGGACGCGCTCGAACATGGAAAGCTCCGTTACTTGAGGGTGAATGGCGTTCAGTTGGAGGGAGAGGGGGACTAGAAGTCCCCCTCCTTGACCTCGACGAACTTGAGGCCGGGGCGGTTGATCCGGCCGGCGCACACCGGGCCCATGCCGGCGTCGACCGAGTCCTGGTTCTCCAGGTGACGGCCGCACACCGAGCAGTTGCTGGTGATCTGGACGTAGGCCTTGGCGGCGGCCATCGGGTCGGCCGAGATCAGGGCGATCTGGGCGATCACCGCGTCGGTGACGTCGCGGCCGGGCTTGAACACCCCGCCCTGGATCCGGCCGTACTTGGCCGAGCCGTAGCCGCTGGCCGACACCCAGATCAGGGCCGGGTCGTTGCGGTCGACCTGGAAGTGGACGCCATCGAACCGCAGCGTGAAACGCTTCAGGCCGGCTTCCTGGGCCCGCTGGAAGCAATCGACGATGTTGGCCACATCGATGCCCGCCACGCGCTCCTGCTGCTGGGTGGCCACCTGGGCGCGCTGGGCGGCTCGGCTGGCGTCCTTGTCCATGCAGCGCTCGACCGCGGCGAACTGGGCCGGGGTCAGGTCGCCGAAGCGCTGGAGGGTCTCCAGCATGGCGCCGGCGAAGCCGAAGCTGTCGCGCTTGGCCTGGATCCAGGCGACCATGGCGGTCTCGCGCTCGCCCTTGCCGGCGAAGTGCTCGACCCGGTTGGTGGCCTGGGCGACCTTGCGGTCCTGGGCCTTGGCGCGGTTGGCGGCGCGCACCGGGGCGGCGTTGACGAAGGTCTTCGAGCCACGGCCCTTGCAGGCGAAGCAGGGGCCCAGGACGCGGCCCGAGTAGCTCACGAAGCGGCCGGTGCCGCGGCACTTGGGGCAGCTCTCGACCACGCCGGTCTTCTCGTCGCGGATGCGGGCCAGCTCGGGGGCCTGGGGCAGGACGCGCGGGCCAGCCGAGACGCTGCCGCCGAGGAGGTCAGAGAGGTCGTCGCCGTGGGTGAAATCGATGGTGGACATTGGGGAAGCTCCGTTTGGGGTGTCGTTTCGCCCTCCTGAAATAGGCTCCTTGAACCGAATGTTCAAGTACTATTTAACGTTCCCGCCAAAATAATTTATCCCCAGAGGTTGACACTTTGTTCGTGGGACGGCAGCCTCGACCCTGTCCCACGAAGGGATGTATCACACGAGGTTCAAATATGGCCAAGAAGAGGACGAAGCGGCGGGCGCACCCCATGCACCCGTTCGAGATCGAGGTCGATTATCACGACGGCAACGGCCCGGTCCTGAAGAAGGACATGGCCAAGGTCGTGCTCGCCCGCCAGCCGGTCACCATCCAGCTGTCGGTCAAGGACATCGAGGAATCGCTGGCCCTGGAAGGCATCGGCAACTCGATGATGTGTGCCATGTCGACGAGCTGCAAGCGGCAGCGCCACAACTTCCCCCATCCCAGCCTGGGGCCCATCGACTGGCTCTACAAGACGTGCTTCGTCGCCAGCAAGCGCAACAAGAACGGCCAGATCACCGAGTGCGTGAAGTACGAACACCGCGACGACGTCGCCAAGCTGTTCGACACGGTGAGCGGCCTCAAGAAGCTCCTGAAGCGCGCCCAGGACAACGGCGGCAAGATCGAGATCCACCTGATCCCGGCGCGCGACCGTCGCGGCGAGAGCTATGTCGGCGGCAACGTGCCGGCCACTGGCGAGCGCACCAAGGTGAAGAAGATCAGTCGCGGCTCGAAGCATCGCTTCGCTGTCGCCACCGCCGGCCGCGGGCTGTCGCTCAAGCTCGGCGGCGTGTCCGCGGGCTAGTCGGCCGACACGGCACCCCAGTGGTCGCCGAGTTTGACCTCGGCGACCACCGGCAGCACCAGCGGGACCGCCTCCTCCATCACCTGTTTCACCCGGCTGATGAGGGTGGTGGCTCCCCGCGGTACGCTCAGGTCGCCCTCGTCGTGGACGCTGAGCGGCACCAGGATCTTCTCGCGCCTGAGCAGCACCAACGCCATCTTCATCTGGTCGGCTGCACTGCCCTGGATCAGGGAGTTGAGCGCCTTGTGGGTGCGCGCGTACTCGCCGCCGAACTTCTTGAAGCGGCTCCAGCGGCCCAGGATGGTGCGCACCCGGCCGTGCTCCTCGGCGCGCTCCTTGGCCAGCGCCTGGAGCTTCTTCATGAACGGCACCGCCTTGGCGTGGCGGTCGAGCAGCTTCTGGGCCTCGGGCCCGGCGCCGATGTAGCGGATCGTCTTGCCGTCCTTCTCGAAGCTCTTGCGCTCCTTGGGCAGCCCGAGCTGGTCGGCGATGTTGCCGCCGCCGGCGCCATAAGCGATGGCGAGGTTGATCACCTTGGCGCGCTGGCGCAGCACCCGGCGCTGGCCCTTGTCGAGCATCTCCCAGGTCTCGGGCGTGTGCCCGAACATGATCAGCGCGGTCTCCAGGTGAAGATCGGTCAGCGGGTTGGCGCGGAACCGGCGGACCATCTCCCAGGCGCCCTTGAGGTTCTCCAGGGCGGCGTAGTGGATCGTCAGCCTGGGCTCCTGGCTGGCGTAGTCGAGCTTGCACCAGTCGCAGCCCTCGTCGGGCACGAAGCAGGCCCTGATCGGCAGACCGATCTCGGGGATCCGGTTGGGGATGTTCTGCAGGTTGGGGTTCGAGCTGGAGTAGCGGCCGGTCGAGGCGCCGCCCGAGCCGGTCTCGTCGACCCGGCGCAGCGGCGTGAAGTCGGCGTGGATGCGGCCCTTGTACTGATGCTCCAGGAGACCGTCGAGCGTCGTGCCGATGGCCTTCTCGTATTTGCGCATCCACTGTAGCGCGACCACAATGGGAGAGCTGGGCAGCTCGTCGAGCACATCGGCGCGGATCGACTCCTTGCCCTTGTCGGTCCGCGGCAGCTCCAGCTCGGGATCGCCGACCTTGAGCGCCTTGATGATGGAGGCTGTGTCATGCGGCCGAACGTGGACCTTGGTCAGGTCGTGCACGAGATCGATGTATTCGTCGCGACGTCGGACGAAGTCCTGGCGCGTGCGCTCGATCTGATCGAGGTCGACCCTTACGCCCATGGCCTTCATATCGACCGCGCCCAGGGCACACTCACGCTCCAGCTCGTAGATCTCGTCGAGCCGCTGCTCCGCGACCTGGGCGTGGAGGTGGCGGTACAGGCGCATGGTCAGCCGCACGTCCTGCAGCGCGTAGGTCTCAGCGAGCCACGCTGGCACCAGATCCATGTGGGACATCGGATCGATCAGGCCGCCATAGAGGCAGGCCTTCTTGAACGCGGCGTCCGCCTTGCCTTCGCCGAGATATTCCTGGCCGAGCGCATCAAGCGAGTAGTTCAGCTTGTACTCGTCCAGAAGCGCCGCCTGTATCTGGACGTCGTGCGGCAGCCGGTTGGGCTCGATGCCCTCACGTTTCAGCCAACCGAGATCGTAGGGGCCATTACAATAAACGGCTTCGACGTCGGGCTTTTCAAGTTGGCCCTTGAGCCAACGCATCACGCGATCAGGGTCCATGTTGCCCTCGGCGTGACGCATTGGCAGATAGAACGCGCGGTCCTCGGTGGCGACAGCAACTCCGCAGATGAAGCCGCCGTCATGGCGGAACCACGACGTGCCGCGCCCTTCTCCCAGGCCTACGTCCTTGGTCTCAAGGTCCACCGCGACCAGCCCGTGCAGCTCGGGCAGATCCTCATGCGGTTTCCACCCGTCAGGGCGGGTAAAAATGGGGCGTGTGAGCTGTCGTTTCTTCCGCGGCAGGCGCAGCTCGGGGTGGTCGGGCAGTTGGAGTGAATCGAACAAGCCCAACTGGTTCATCCCCACATCTTAGGATGCTTTTTCGGCGGTAGCTTCTTCTTCGTCGGCCGCTTCAATCGATACGGCCGCCACAGGTTCACGCCGGCATGGAACGACAGTGTGAGCGTCGACCGGCGATCTAAAAAGACGCCTTCTGCGCCTTGTCGACGACCGCGGCCTGTCCGCCGTAGTCGGCCTCGCTGGCCGGCGGCGGCGCGTCCTGCGGGCCGACGCCCTGCTCGCTCGCCTTGGCGCGCTGCTCCTGGCCGGCGGCGAAGCGCTCGTCGTCCTGGGTGCCGACGATGCGCGTCTGGTTGGCATCGATGGCTTCCTCCAGCTCCTTGGCGCGCGCGTAGTAGTGCATGCCGTTGGGGATGGTGAGCGTCATCGGGCCCATGTCGAACTTCCAGGTGAACCACGTGTTCTTGCCGTCGCCGGTCGGCACCGTGTGGATGGTGAACAGCCGGGCGTAGGGCGGCGCGATGAACGGACCGTCGGGGCCCATCAGCTCCAGGCCGCCCAGCAGCGCGTTGAGCCGCCGCGCTTCCTTCCAGGACGTTGAGCCCAGGTACATCAGGCACGGCATCGTCGACTTGTCTGGCCGCAGCATCATCGCGTAGTAGGTGCCGACCTCGCGGATCTCGTCGCCTTCCTTGGTGGTGCGCGCGCCGACATCGCCACCCTCAGCGCGGTCGTAACCGCTGCGGTCCATGCCCCACAGCTTGGTCGTCTTGCCCATGTTGGGCTTCGACTGAATGTAGTTGGTCTGAAAGCGCACGACGATGACGGAGACCGGCGGCTTGTAGAACTGGAAGGTGAGCGAATCGTAGAGGTCGCCCTCCTCGGCTTCCTTGCGGTACTCCGGGTCGCTCTTCTTCATCACGCCGCTCGTAGTGTTGGCAATCTTCAACACCGGCACCATCAGCTCGCGGATGTTGAACTTCTGCTTGCCGGCATCGCCGGCCATCATCTTCATCTGCTCGTCGGTCAGCGCCGGCGCGCCGGCGCCGCCGGTCGGCACGACGTTGCCCTGGTTGAAGTCGGGCTTCGTCTCGGCCAGCCGGTCGGCCTCGGCGGCGGCTTCCTGCTCTTTGGTCTGGGTGGTCGTGGTCGTCTTTGCCATGTGTGGTCTCCCTGGGATCTGGTTAGATACCGCGAATCGGTTCGCGGGTGATGGTGACGTGGTCGCCGACGGTGGCGCCGATCTCGTCGAGCGGCACGATCTCGCCGCGCTTGACGCGCTCTAAGATGATGCTCTGCAGCTGGGCCCAGTGAACGTCCTCGCGGAAATCGACCTTGGCCGATTGATCCTTGGCAATTTGTTCGTAGGCCTTGCGCGCGATCTCGATCTCGCCGCGGCTCCATTCGGCGCTGAGCTTGGCCTTGATGGCGTCCTGCTCGCCGACATCCTCCAGCCACTTCAGCAGGCGCAGACGTTGCGGGCCGTCCTTGGCCAGCCGCGCGTAGGCGAACAGGCTCTTGCTGGCGACGACGCCGGTGTCGGAATCGGTGAAGGATCCGGTGCGGGCCTGCAGGAAGATCGGCGGCAGGTCGATCTCCTCCAGGCGCTTCTTCTCGGCCTTGGCCAGCTCCAGCTCGCCCTCCAGGCGCTTGATCTTGGCACGGCAATCGACGAGAGCCTGGACGGCTTCAGCCAGCATCATTGGGGGCTCCGAGAGGCACGAGGGGCCTCACCCTAGCATGCGCCAAGGGCGCTGCAAGCCCGTAATCATTGGGTTTCCCCCAAAGGAAAAATCCCACAAAAATAGTTCTTGAACTCTTTGAACATCGTGCGTATTTAGAGCGGGCGAAACAAACCTTAACGGAGACTTCCCAATGGCTACCGCAACAAAGACCAAGCCGATCCCCGTCACCCTGACCGCCGAGCAGATCTCGGAGCTGGTCGACAAGATCGGTCTTCTCAAGGCGCAGCTCGCGCCGCTCGAAGACGTTCTCAAGGCCGACCTCAACAAGCTCAAGGGCCACGGCCCCGACCGCTACCAGGGCAAGCTCTACGAGGTCAACGTGTTCGAGGTGACCTCTTCGCGCCTCGACATGGAGGCGGTTCGCGCCAAGCTCTCGCCGCAGTTCATCGCTGCGCACACCACGACGAGCACGACGCTCACCGCCAAGGTGTCGGCGCGCAAGTCCGCGGAGTAGGGGAGGGACAGTGCCCGCTTGTGTGGGCTTGGGGTAGGTGGGCATTGTCCACTGCCGCTGGGGTGTGGGGCTCCAGCGGCAGTATCCAGCGCCCGCTGGGAACAACAACGGAGACTTCCTATGCTTCACTCTATGACTGATGACGAACTGAGAAACGCCGCACCGTCCATCTTCGCAACCGTCGCGGCGCCGAGCGTCAGCGAGCGCTACGCCTACCTGCCGAGCTACCAAGTCATTCGCGAGCTGCGCACCCTGGGCTTCGCCCCGGTCAGCGCGCGCGAGGGCAAGAAGAAGCAGCCCGACGGCCGCCAGTTCGCGATGCACGAGGTTCGCTTTCGTCGCCTGGAGGACTACGCCCAGGCACCCGAGCTGGGTCAGCTCTCACCCGAGCTGCTGTTCCTCAACTCGCATGACCGCACCTCGCCGCTGTCTTTCGACTCCGGTCTGCACCGCGCGGTGTGCACCAACGGCATGCGCGTGTTCGACAGCCAGCTCACCGACATGAGCTTCAAGGTCCGCCACACCGGCAAGGGCCGCATCGACGAGATGCATGCCGGCATGGCGGTGCTGACCAAGAACCTCAACCGCACCCTGGAGATCGCCCAGGAGTGGTCGAAGATCAAGCTGACGCCGCTGCAGGCCGACCGCTTCGCTGCCCACGCCCTCGACATCAAGGGCACGGCGCTCAGCATCGAGCCGCAGCACCTGTTGACGGCGCGCCGCTACGGGGACCATGGTCTGCAGCTATGGAACGTCTTCAATCGCGTCCAGGAGAACATCACCAAGGGTGGCGTCTCGGGGCGCACGGCGAGCGGCCGGCGTTCGAGCCTGAAGCGCATCTCGACGCTGGCGGCTGACGTCGATTTCAATCGCAAGCTCTGGAAGGCGGCCAGCGAGCTGGCAGCCGAGGCGAGGCCGGTTTCCGTGCCGGTGCTCGCTTAGTCCACGAGCGACGGGGCCGGTGGGGAAGGGAAGCCCTGCCGGTCCCACTTCTTCCCAGGAGCTTCCCAACAACCCAGTGAGACCAATGCTCAAAATGCTTGTCATCGCGGCAGCCCTGCTCGTGAGCACGGCTGCCTTCGCTCAGAACGTCCAGACCGTTTTCATCGACGGCAAGATCTGCACCATCATCAGCTACAACAACGGTGCGCAGACCTTCGTCAACTGCACCCCGTAGGAGGAACCATGGCAGTGAAAAAGCGTCCGACCATCGACGGCCTGCCGGTCTTCGATTCGAAGATGGATCTCATTTTCGACGTCAAGCTGAACGACATCAGGAACAGCACGCGCAAGTCCTGTGAGGAGTGCGCCGCCTCAGTGGCGATCTGCCGGCAATACAAGGTCAAGGAAGTGCGGGTCTATCTCTCGCGCGCCCTGGTCAGGAAGCCCGACCGGTGGGAGCGTTACGTCACACCCGACGCCGTGCGCACCGAGATCATCTGCTTTGATCGCACCGGTGACTTTCGTCCGGGATCGTTCCGGCTGCTCGCTCCGAAGACGTCGCAGCAACTCGGCTACAAGGCCGGCCAGAAGCGCGCACCGCACAAGAAGACCGGCAAGCCGCCGCGCGCCATGCACATCGTCGAAGGTGTGCGGCCGAACGCGCCCAAGGGCCACTATGCCGAGGTTGAGGCTGACTAGGTAGCTACCCAGAACCGCGGCGTCACTGGCGTGTCGAAGACGAAGGTGGTGAAGAACAGCACCTCGCCTTTGTAGCCGAAGCAGACATGGTAGCTGACGCCGCGGCGCATGCACTCCAGGCCGAACTCGATTTGCTTGGGGCGCAGCGCGCTCTTGGCGGGCTTGCCGACCTTGCGCTCCAGCCAGTGCGTCTGGCCGTTCCACAGCCCCAGGCTATCGGGCAGGCCGTCGGGCTGAGCGGCCTCCAGGCGCCGCCACCAGCCGCGCAGCCGCGGGAACTGGTAGTCCCACAGCTCGATCTCGTCCTTCCACGTCACGTCTTGCGATATTTGGGCAGCGCCAGGGGGCGCTCGCAGTAGCTCGTGCCGATGTTCCAGGCGACGTTGCCGGCATGCATCAGGGCGTCGGGCCCCTTGACCGGCTTGACCTTGCGCCGGTCCTTCTCGGCCGCCGGTAGGTTGCCTTCGACCACCTTCGCCAGCATCTCGAACAGCACCTTGAAGACGGTCGACGACCGCACGGCCACGAGCGGGTCGGCGGCGATGGGCGTGTGCCCAGGCAGGTAGGCCTCCTGGGCGATCTGCTCGGCTATGGCATGGATCTCAGAGACCTGTAGTTGGCGCTGGCGCAGCTCGCGCCGAGCCAGGGCC
>Ga0105347_1001273_pt1 | contig 11033 bp, 6 predicted proteins | sample EasRivMeERMLT890_FD_89677 | JGI IMG/M metagenome (GOLD analysis project Ga0105347, IMG submission 89677) | Soil microbial communities from meander-bound floodplain in the East River, Colorado, USA - East River MetaG ERMLT890 | ecosystem: Environmental > Terrestrial > Soil > Floodplain | place...
CCGCGAGATCGAGGAAGCGGTGCAGGCGCACCCCAATATCGCGGAAGTTGCCGTGGTGGGAGTCGCCGACGCGGTCAAGGGCCAGATGCCGATGGCGTTCGCGGTGGTCAAGGACGCGTCCAAGGTGGAGACCGCGGCTGCCCGCGCTGCGGAGGAGAAGGCGGTGCTGGAGACGGTCGACCGGCTGCTCGGTGCTATCGGGCGCCCGTCGCGAGTGCATTTCGTCACGTTGTTGCCGAAGACACGCTCGGGCAAGCTGTTGCGGCGCTCGATACAGGCGCTCGCCGAGGGCCGCGATCCGGGCGATCTCACCACGATCGAGGACCCGGCCGCGCTCGAGCAGATCCGTGCCGCCGTGGCCGCGCGCGGAAATTAGCCTACTCGAGATTTGGGACGCTATCGGTCCTGAGTCAGACCACGCTCGAGACATTTTCACTGCATCAACTGCTTAGGCTCGATCCCTAAGAAACCGTTGCGCCGGTTTCGTCGAGTCGGTTGAATTTGCTCAGGAGTTGGCAACACGTTTCTCTTGCTCAACCTGTTCTCGGCGTTAGGAATAGATGACGTTGGCAAGAGGCGGCGATGCGAATCTCGTATATGCGGTTCCATACAATCGGGCCAAGGCCGCAAGGCGCAACACCTTGAAGTCTGTTGACCCTGCGCAACCGCCGGCGTAGCATTAATTGAGAGTCGGCCGCCATTCCCGTGAACTCGCCATAAGAATAACGAGGGGAAGAATGGCATTGCCTTCTGGGGGAGGGGTCAATGCGCGAGCTTCTTGGGGTGGGTTGTAGCGCCCGCAGGTCTTCCGTTGTCGCTGTTTCGTGCTTCGCCGTCACCTTGTTTGCGGCTTCATCGGCGGATGCGCGGATTACAAAGATCGAAATCGATGCTGCACGTTCGCAATCGCCGACGTTCGGTGGCTACTCGTGGCCGGGCGTTGGGCGGTACGAGAAGATCGTCGGCAAAGCGTACGGCGAAGTGAATCCCTTCGATCCGCAGAACGCCTTGATCGTGGATATCAAGCTTGCGCCACGCAATATTCGCGGCAATGTCGAGTATGCGTTCGACTTCTATATCCTCAAGCCGATCGATCTGAGCAAGGGCGCGCACCGGGTGATGTACGAACCGCCCAACCGTGGCGGCAAGACGTGGACCGCGCTCGCCCGTGTCACTGGCGGCGGCAACGACCCGGGCTCGATCACCGACTCTGTCGTTCTGGCCAATGCGTTCCTCATGCCTCGCGGTTACACCATGGTCTGGAGCGGCTGGGACAAGTCTGCAGGCACCAGCACCGCGAATTTCAACGCTACGATCACACTGCCGATTGCGAAGAACCCGGACGATTCTTCGATCACTGGACTCGCGTACGAATATATCGTGACTTCAGGGAGTTCATTCACGCTCAGCTATCCGGCGTCGACACTCGACAAGGCCCAGGCGAAGCTGACGCATCGCGTCCACCTGAACGACACGCCCGTGGAGATTCCCGCATCCGGCTGGAACTACAACGCGGCCGGTACAGCCATCAGCCTCGCCGGCGGCAGCTTTGTTGCCAATGACATTTACGAGTTTTCGTATACGGCCAAGGATCCGACGGTGAACGGCCTCGGCTTCGCGGCGGTGCGCGACTGGAACGCGTGGCTGCGCTACGAGAATCAGGACGACTTCGGCAATCCCAATCCGCTGGCCGGAGACATCGAGCGCATCTATACCGAAATCTCGTCGCAGCCGGGGCGCCTGCTCAACGACTTCCGGCACCTCGGCTTTAATCAAGCCGAGAACGGCAGGAAGGTGTTCGACGGCTTGATGCAATGGATTTCGGCAGGTAGCGGCCTCAATCTGAATTACCGCTTTTCCCAGCCCAACCGCACCGAGCGCAACCGCCAGGATCACCTCCACGTGGAAAACGTGTTCCCGTTTTCCAACGTGGTGACGACCGACCCGTTCACGGGCAAGACGGACAGCCGCTATGCGAGCTGCGAGGCGACTGGCACGTGCCCGCTGGGCGTGGAGATCTACTCGGCCAATGAATACTGGGTGAAGACTGCTTCGCTTCTGCACACGACTCCGGACGGCACAAGGGACCTGCCGGATTCGCCGTACACCCGCAATTACTTCATGTCGAGCATGCGGCACGGCACAGGCAACGCGGCCACCAGAGGCAACTGCCAGCAGTTCCAGAATCCGCTGAATTCCGCGCCAGTGCAGCGCGCCCTGTTCCTTGCCTTGGATGAGTGGGCGACCAAGGGCACGCCGCCGCCCGGAAGCAGGGTGCCGAGGCTCGACAACGGCACGATGGCACCACCGCTGCCGCAGTCGGGAGTGGGCTTTCCCAACATCCCCGGCGTCACCTACACCGGCCTCCAGACCACCCGCTACCTGCTCAACTACGGGCCGGACTTCTACAACACCGGCATTGCGACCATCAACCCACCGGTGTTCACGGCGCCATACCAGAACAACCCGGCGAATGGACCGATCTATCCGAGCTATGTGCCGACGACCGATAGCGACGGCAACGACATCGCGGGCGTGCGGCTGCCCGACGTGACGGTGCCGCTCGCCACCTACACCGGCTGGGCGCTGCGCTCAGGCGTGTGGGCGAACGACGGTTGCGAGGCGGAAGGTCAGTACATTCCGTTCGCCAGGACCGAGGCCGAGCGCGTGGCCGCCGGCGATCCGCGTCCGTCGGTCGAGGCGCGCTATCCGTCGTTCGGTGAGTACAAGAGCGCGGTGATGCGCGCAATCGACGGCCTGGTCACGGATCGCCTGATGCTGTGCGAGGATGCCGATGACGCGCAGTCGCGCCTGATCGCGGCCGGACTGTTAGCAGGCGTTCCGGCGCACCCCGGCAAGGGCGTGCCCACGCAGCAGCCGGTACCGCATTGCCATAAGGGAAAGTGATCCGATCAATCAGAACACGAGGAATCATGCCATGTCACGCAATCCAACGAGGTTCTTCCGCCGCGCAATCGCGTGCGGATTGATAGCAGCGACTTCTTTCATTTGCGCAATACCCTCGCAGGCGCGCGTCACCAGGATCATTCTGGATCCGCCCACACCGCTCACCGGTCAGGACATTCCGTACGAGAGAATTGCCGGGCGCGCCTGGGGCGAGCTCGATCCCAGCGATCCCAAGAACGCCCTGATTACCGACATTGCTGTCGCACCAAGGAACGCGAATGGCAAGGTCGAATACATTGCGAGTTTCTTCATCGTCAAGCCTGTCGACATGGCACAGGCGAGCGGCATCATGTGGCACGACGTGCCAAACCGCGGTGGCCGGATCACAATCACCCCCGACCTGCGCAATCTCCACGACGTCGGCCTAAGCAGCGGCTGGCAAGGCGACAACGCGGGGGCGACGGCTGTCCCTCCCAATGCCGCTGACATTCCCGGCACACCGCCGTTCGGAACCAACGAGTGGGTGAAGGTGCCCGTGCTCACGGGCGTGACCGGAAGAATATTCGGTCGCATCATCAACCGCGGCGGCACCAATCAGCCGCTCAACGTGATGGGGAATCCGATACCGCATTTTCCGGCCAACTCGGCGGACAATTCCGATGCGGTACTGAAGACGCATATCAAGGAAACGATTGACGGCGTCGTGACGGAGGGACCCACCATCCCGAATAGCGTCTGGAAGTTCTGTTACGGCGCTGGTGCAACGTTTGCGGCACCGGGCTCGCCAACCTCGCTTCCGGTCCGGGTGTGCCTGGATAGCAGCGTTGCGACCTTCGATCCCGCGAAAGTCTATCAACTCGAATACACGGTCAAAGATCCGTACGTGCTAGGCGTTGGCACCGCAGCCTTCCGCGACGTCGGATCGTTCTTCAAGCACGAATTCACGGACGATTTCGGCACGGCGAATCCGCTCGCGGGCAAGATCAACCGGGCGATCATCCGCGGCTCTTCACAGTCTGGTAATTTCACCCGGCACTTCATTCACCTCGGCATGAATCAGGACGAGGCGGGGCGCATCGTGCACGAGGGCGCCTGGCCGCTCATCGCGGGACGGCGCGTTGCCAACAATTCCCGCTGGGGACAGCCGGACGGCGTGCTGGAACTCTACCAAATGGGCAGCGAAGGCCCCCAGTGGTGGCATCAGTTCCCCGATCATGCCCGCGGGCTGCATCCAGCGGGCATACTCGATCGTTGTGAATTGACCCATACTTGCCCGAAAATCATCGAGACCTTCGGCGGCGCCGAGGTTTTCGCTCTGAAGATGACCACGTCATGGGTGGGAACGGATCCCAAGAATGACATTCCGCTGCCGAAAAACGTGCGCCGCTATTATCTTCCCAGCTCCACGCATGGCGGTGGCAATGGCACTACGACCGAGAATCCGCCAAGCGTCGTGACCGCGCCGGTCAACTGTCCCGGCAACAACTGGGGGAGGGGCACGTTAAGGGCCAACCCGGTGCCGGCGACCGGGATGGTGAACCGAATGCGGGTTGCATTGCGCGACTGGTTGCTGCACGACACGCCTCCTCCGGCTAGCCAATGGCCGACCCTGCGCGGGCCCAAGGGTGAACGCAACCTGGTCGAGCCGACCAAGGCCGCAATGGGGTTCCCGAGCGGGGTTCCGGGCATCCCGGACTCGATCTTCCTGGCGGAAAACTTCGTCTTTCCGGTGCTCGATTACGACTGGGGTCCGGAATACGATCACAGCGAGGCTTCGGGCAATCCCACGAACGTCCCGCCCCCGATCAAAAGCGTGATCAAGATGCTGGTGCCGCGTGTCGACAAGGACGGCAACGAACTGGGCGGCATCCCGACCGTGCAGCGCGATGCGCCGCTCGGCACCTATCTGGGCTGGAACATTACCGCCGGTCCGGGGGACCCCGGATACGACGGCAGGCCGTTCCACGCCGGCCAGGTATGCAATTACGTCGGCGGCATGGTCCCGTTCTTCAAGAAGAAGGCCGATCGACTGGCCGCCGGTGATCCACGCTTGTCTCTGGAAGAGCGCTACGGCACGCACGCAGGCTACGTGGCAGCAGTGACCGCCGCTGCGAATAACGCTTTCACCAAGGGATATCTGCTTGCGGCCGACCGCGATGCTCTGATCGCACAAGCGGTGGCGAGCGACGTCTGCAATCAGGCTGGCGACGGGGGTATGTGCAATCCGGGGTCCTGAGCGAAATTCGATGGTGGAACCATTATTCGAGCGAAGTGACCGAACTGCTTTCGTACCTCGATGCGCGCGGCAACGCGCCGCGCGAAAAAGCTCAAGCGAAGCAGTCCGCACACACCCACTGAGAGTCCGGACGGCAAACACTCCATTGCGGATTCGGAGTGCCAGGCTGCGGCAGCAGCCACAGCGGCGCTTGCGGGTGGAGCAACACGGGACTGCCGCAGCGGCCCCTGTGGAAGCGTAGCACCGGGTTCTTGCAGCGGCGCCCGCCGTGCAGCCGGCCATCCGATTACCGGCCCAGAGCAATACCCCCTTCACTTCCGGAAGGGCGGGCAAAATAGCGACAAATTGACATGAAGCCCGGGTCCCGAACGGTGACATTCCGCACTGCTTGGGCACCGCGGCTCGAATCTTGCCGTGGACAGCACCGCGGCAGGCCGCGGCGGGACTTTCTCGCTACCCTAAAGGCTGCGAAAACGGTCCAAATGCTCTTGTATTGGTGTAGGAATGTGCAATATCATTTTGATTGTAAGGTAGTTTATGCACTTATGAATGCACGACAGGCGCCAGCCTGACCATAGCAGGAGCCGCTGCTTCAATGCGCGAATTCGCGTCACAGTTCAGGGCGCACTTTCTGTATGCGGGGTTATTCAGCCTGGTCATCAACGTGCTCATGCTGGCGCCCGCGCTGTTCATGCTCCAGGTTTTCGACCGGGTCGTGAGCAGCCGCAGCGGCGAGACGCTGGTCATGCTGTTCGCGCTGACCCTCCTCGCGCTGTTCTTCATGGCGTTTCTCGACACCATCCGCACGCGGCTCCTCACGCGCGCTGCAATCAGGCTCGAGAAGCTGCTCGGCCCGCGCGTTCTCGCGAGCATGCTCCGGCAGAGCGCTCACCCGAACCGCTCGCCCGAACAATATGGCCTGCGCGACATCAACGCGCTGGGGGGATTTCTCACGGGTCCAGGCATCATCGCAATCTTCGATGCGCCGTGGGTGCCGCTGTTCATCGTCATCATCTACCTGTTTCACCCGACGCTGGGAGTCGTGGCGCTGCTCGGCGCGTTGCTGTTGCTGGGTCTTGCCGTCCTGAACGAAAGGCTCTCGCGCCGCCCGCTCGCCGCAATGCTGGCCGACGCACGGGTGACGGGGCGCTTCGTTGACCAGACCCTGGGCAATGCGGAGGTAGTTGTCGCCCTCGGGATGGCGGACAACGTGACCCAGGACTGGCGCAAAATGAGCCAGAAAGTGCTCAAGTCCCAGCTCGAGGCGACCCAGGTTGGAAGCTTGCTCACCAGCGCGACCCGATTCCTGCGACAGTTCCTCCAGGTGGTCATGCTGGCGGTCGGCGCCTGGCTCACGATCCAGCAGCTCGCGACCCCCGGCATCATGATTGCGGCGACGATCATTCTCGGGCGTGCCCTCGCGCCGGTCGAATCTTTGATCGCCGGCTGGAAGGGCCTGGTGGATGCGCGCGGCGCCTACCAGCGGCTGAACCAGGTGTTCGCCTCCGAGGCCAAGGCATCCGACCCGATGAAATTGCCCCCACCCAGGGGCGTGCTCACGGTCCAGAACGTCGTCTTCGGCTTCCGCGGACAGGATCTACCAATCATCAGGCGCGTGTCGCTGGCGGTCCAACCCGGCAACTCGCTCGGAATCGTCGGTCCGAGCGCGGCCGGCAAGTCGACCCTGGCGCGCCTCATCGTCGGTGTCTGGCAACCGATTGCGGGAGCGGTCCGGCTGGATGGAGCCGACATCCGGTCGTGGCCCCGGGAGCGTCTCGGTCCTCACATCGGTTATCTGCCGCAGAACGTCGAGATCTTCGCCGGCACCGTGAGCGCGAACATCGCCCGGCTGGGCGCAGTGAATTCCGAAGAGGTCATCAAGGCGGCGACGCGCGCCAATGCGCACGAAATGATCCTGACTCTGCCGCAGGGCTATGACACGCCGGTGGGCGAGGGGGGGGCGCTGCTGTCCGCGGGTCAGCGGCAGCGCCTCGCGCTCGCCCGCGCGCTGTACGGCAACCCGAAGCTTGTCGTGCTCGACGAACCGAATTCCAATCTCGACCACGCCGGCGAGGTGGCGCTCACGGACGCGATTCGCCAGCTGAGGGTTGACCGGGTCGCGCTGGTCCTCATCAGCCACCGCCCGTCCCTGCTTGCGACCATGGACAAGGTCATGGTGCTGGTGCTAGGAGCGGTCAAGAAGTACGGAACGCCGGTCGAGGTGCTGCCCCGCCCCAGCCAGACACTCGCCGATCAGCGCGTTGTGGCCGGGAAAATCGTGCCACGAGGCTAGCATGGCAATGACGCCCGGAAAATTTCCGAACCCGGCTGAGGACACCGACGAGGCCGAAAGTCCGCGCGGCCTGATCCGCGCCGGCGTAGGCGGGATACTGGTGCTCATCCTAGCAGTGATCGCGTGGGCTGCACTGGCGCCGGTAAGCGGCGCGGTAATCGCCCCGGGCGCCGTCCGGGTGGATATGAACCGCAAAACCGTACAGCACCAGGAAGGCGGCATCATCGGCGAGATACTGGTGCGCGACGGCAGCCGGGTCAAGACCGGCGAGACGCTGATCGTCCTCAAGGACATGCGCGTGGAAGCGGGCATCGAGATGGTGCAGACCCAGCTCGACGGCGAGATCGCGAAGGCGGCGCGCCTGACGGCGGAACAGGTATGGGCCGAGAACGTGTCCTTTCCCGCGGAACTGCTCAAGCGCGCAGGCGACGTCCGCGTGGAGGAACTCTTGCGGCGCGAGACGACGTTGTTCCGGGCCCGGCGCGAATCCTACGACACCCAGTTGAAGCTGCTCTTGGCGCAGACCAGCGACATAGCGGCAGAGATTCGCGCGCGCGAGCAGCAGATCAAGGCGGACCGGGCCGCCGTCAGGTTCACGCGTGAAGAACTCGTGTCCAACCAGGGCCTGCTCAAGGAAGGGTTCATCAGCAAGGTGCGGATCCTTACGCTGGAACGCAGCCTGGCCGACGTCGAGGCGCGGCTCGGCGAGCATGAGGCGGAACTTGCCGCCGCCCGCGGCAGGGTGTCCGAACTGCGCCTGCGGGCGGAGGGCTTGCGCACTTCCATGATGCAGGAGGCCGCGACGGAGATGCAGAAAACGACGGTCCAGATCCTGGATCTCCGCGAACGGCTGCGTCCGTTCCAGGATGCAGCCGACCGTCAACGCATCGCCGCCCCGATCCCGGGTGAAGTGGTGGGCCTGAAGTTCACCACCGTGGGCGCGGTCATCGGGCCGCGCGACGCGATCCTCGACGTGGTTCCCGACAATATCGAGCTCATCATCGAGGGGCGCATCCGCCCGGAGGATATCAATTACGTGACCGTGGGCGCCGAAGCCGACGTGCGGCTCACCTCGTTCCGGCAGCGCATCACGCCGACCGTCACCGGTTCGGTCATCTACGTGTCTGCCGACCGCATGGAGGACAGGGTGGACAGGATGGTCTACTACGTGGTGCACGTGCGCGTGACGCCGGAGGCGCTGGCGAAGGCGGGCGACCTCAGGCTCCAGGCTGGCATGCCGGCGGAGGTCTTCATCAAGACCGAGGCGCGCTCGGCGCTGCTGTACGTGCTCGACCCGATCAGCGGCTTCTTGCAGCGCTCGCTACGCGAGCCGCTCTACCACACGGGCGCTACGAAAGCAGGAGGCACTGCCGGCAAGTGACGCAAGTATCAGCCGCGGATGAGGCAGACAAGAAACTGCTAAATTGAACGACAGGCTGCTAGAACGCAAAGCGGCTCATCCCGCCATCCACCGGTGTCACGGTGCCGGTGATGTAGCCCGCCCGCGGCGAAGCGAGGAACACGGCGAGGTTGGCGAGTTCCTCCGGCTCGCCGAAGCGGCCCATGGGGATGTTTTCCTGCGCGAACTTCCTGCGATCGTTTTCCGTCGGGTGGAAGCGCACGATCTGCTCGCTCATGATGCGCCCCGGCTGGATCGAGTTGATAGTGATGCCGTGCGCGGCGATTTCTCGCGACAGTCCCTTGGCCCAGGCGTGGACCGCGGCCTTGGCCGAGTTCGCGGCGTTTAGCCCGCGCGGCTCTGACGAACCGGTGATGTTGACGATGCGTCCCCACCCGCGCGTCTTCATGGCCGGCACCACCGCGTGGGACAACTCGCGCAGGCGGATGAAGTTCACCAGCAGGCCTTCCGCCCACTGCTCCTTGGTCGCCTCGAAGGGGTAGGGCCGGCTGCCGCCGGCAGCGTTGATCAGTATGTCCACGCGCCCGAGCCCGGCTGCGGCCGATTGGGCGAGTTTCTCCGCCGAGCCGTCCTGATTCAGATCGGTCTCCAGTACCAACGGTTTCGCGCCGAGCTCCGTAACGATTTCCCGGCCCAATTCTTCGAGGAGGTTTACGCGTCGCGCGGCAATGGCTATTTTGACGCCTTCGCGGGCGAGCCCCAGCGCGATGGCCCGGCCGATACCGCGCGAGGCGCCGGTGACGAGGGCGGTTTTGCCTGAAAGCTGTAAATCCATGGATGCGTGAACAGTGAATGGTGAATGGACCGGAGCCAAGAGGTGAACGCTTTCATCCATTCACCGTTCACCATTCACCGGACTTGTGGCGGAGAGGGCGGGATTCGAACCCGCGGTACGGCTTTCACCGTACGCACGCTTTCCAGGCGTGTGACTTAAACCACTCATCCACCTCTCCGAAGCCGCGCATTTTAGCAGATCGACGGGAAGCACCCATGTCTCCGGGAGCGGCGATTTCCAGCATAATGCCTCCCATGAACTTCGAAAAATGGCGCCACTACATCCGGGCGCGCCTGCTCGAGATGCTCGGGATGCGCGAGCGCGCGCTGGCGGAGTATCACCTGGCGTTGCGGTGCGATCCGGATTTTCGCTGGGCGGCCAACGCGCTTGCCTGGCGCTATGCTTCCGCCGAGCGCTACGCCGAGGCCATCCGGTACTTCAAGGAGGCGCTGAGGCTCAAGGCCGGGGATGCCATTGCTCACTTCAACCTCGGCTTTGTTTACGCGAAGAACCGTCAGCCGAAGGAAGCAATCGAGAGTTTCGGTGCGGCCGTCGCGCTGCGGCCCGGTCTCGATATGGCCTGGTATGGAATGGGACTCGCCCATGCGACCCTGAGCGAGCACCGTGAAGCCATGGCAGCCTTCGACCGTGCGGCACGTCTGCAGCCGATGAGTGCGCCAGCCTGGTATCAGCTGGGCATGGCCTGCCACCACGCCCACGAAGGCGATCGCCTGCACCAGGTCATCCACCACCTGAACCGCTTCGACCCGAGAATGGCGAAGCGGCTGATCCTCGAGACCGGGTCCACCGACCTCGCGTACCTGGTGAGGGATCTGGTCGTCTAGCAACCTCGCCCCAAATAAACAAAGCCCGCCGAAGCGGGCTTTGTTGTTTGCCGGTGCGACCGTCCTACCTTGCCTCGCTCACGAGAGTATCGCCCTGGAGATTCGGGTAGCGCACGTGCTCGACCAGTTCCTGCACTGCCTTCGAAGGCGGGGCGGTCAGCAGGCTGACGATGATGATCGTGATGACACCCAGCGGCAGGCCGAACATGCCCGCCGAAACCGGGCTTAACCCGAACCACAGGTCCATCTTCGGCACGCCCATGTTGGTGAAGAACGGGTAGGTACGCATCATGTAGTAGATGCAAATTGCCAGGCCCGCCGCCATGCCCACGATCGCCCCCCACTTGTTGGCGCGCTTCCAGAACACGCCCAGCACCAGCGGCGGGAAGAACGCGGAAGCCGCCAGCGAGAACGCCGCGCCGACCAGGAACAGAATGTCTCCCGGCTTGAGCGACGTCACGTAGGCGGCGATGATCGCCACGACCACCAGCAATGCCTTGGAGATCGTCACGCGCTTGTAGGTCGAGGCATGGGGATCGATCATCTTGTAATACAAA
>Ga0105347_1001274_pt1 | contig 11029 bp, 17 predicted proteins | sample EasRivMeERMLT890_FD_89677 | JGI IMG/M metagenome (GOLD analysis project Ga0105347, IMG submission 89677) | Soil microbial communities from meander-bound floodplain in the East River, Colorado, USA - East River MetaG ERMLT890 | ecosystem: Environmental > Terrestrial > Soil > Floodplain | place...
CGGACACGCGTATTTTCGCGAAAAATCAATAACCTGGGGATCGTGGTTCAGTCTCGTTGTGATCGTGGCGATGACGATCGCGGCGATTTGGTTCAAACCAAAGGATCTGTAGTGCCTGGGAACTGGAACAGCGGCCGACGAAAAACGCCGACGCAATTGAAACTGTTACGCGGGAATCCTGGCCGCCGGCGATTGGCGGCTGACACGGAACCCGCGCCGCCGGCGGCCGACGAATCGTTTGATGTTCCGCCAGCGGAACTCGACGGAAACAAACGCGCCCGCGCGGAATGGGAACGCGTCGCGCCCATGTTGCGATTTTGCGGACTGGTCAGTCAGGCCGAACGATCGACGTTGACGGCGTTGTGTCTGGAATGGTCCGCGTACCTCGGCGCCCAGGCGGAACTACGGAAATCGCGAATCGTGAAGAATTCCGAAGGGGTGATCAGCATATCGCCGTTTGTTGCGATCGCGGACAAGGCGTTATCGAACTGTCATTGGCTCTGGAACGAACTAGGGTTAACGCCAAGTGGGCGCGCCAAGGTAGCGAAACTCCCGCCGGCGTCCGGCCGCGTTCCGCCGAATGCAACGCCAAAAAGTAAATGGGGCGGTGTCCTCTGAACCTGAATTAGAAAGGCGGAACCCATGCTAACGATCGTGGCGATCCTTCACATACTCGCGTTGGTCTGTTTCGTGTGCGCGGCGTTCGGCGTCGCGTCGCGCGTCAACCTGACGGCCGCCGGCCTGGCGATCTGGATGCTGTCGCTACTGGTCGCCAGGGTGTAGGCGTGTTTCACGTACCCGAATCCGGCCGCGATACTCAACACCCGTTGCTAGGAACGGACGCCGGCGCCGGCAACAATGGCGCGTTCGAATTGGAATCACCGTTACCGGGTTGGCGTCTGCATTTGATTTGTTCCGACGGCCTGGACGCCGGCGACCTGGGCGGTTGGGAACACGTCAGCGTACACGCGTCGCGCTATGACGGCCGGCAGACCCGTACGCCGTCGTGGGACGAAATGTGTTTCGTCAAAAGCCTCTGTTGGGACGACGACGATCTAATCGTCCAGTTTCACCCGCGCCGGCGTGACTATGTGAACAATCACCCGAACGTCCTCCACTTGTGGCGGCCGTTACACGCGGAAATCCCAACGCCGCCGACGATCTTGGTCGGCCTGGTCTGAATGGCGCGCGGCGTATCGATCCCGTCGGAAAAAGTCCGGTTAATCAATCAACTGACGCACACGTCCGGCCCGTTCGCCGGCGAACCGTTCAATCTTCGACCGTGGCAGGAAAAAGGCATCATTCGGCCGCTGTTTTCGATCAACAAGAAAACCGGCCTTCGTCAGTACCGAACGTGTCTGATGATGATGCCCAGGAAAAACGGGAAAACCGAACTGGCCGCCGCCCTGGCGATCGACGGGTTGTTATTTGACGGCGAAATCGGCGGCCAGGTGTATTCGGCGGCGGCCGACAAGGAACAGGCGGCGTTGTGTTTCAACGTCGCCGCGCAAATGATCCGGAACGATGCAGAGCTGTACGCCGCCTGTGAAATCATCGATTCCCAAAAACGGATTGTTCACCGGAAGTCAGGCAGTTTCTACCGCGCGATTTCTGCAGAGGCGTACACGAAACACGGGTACAACGCGTCCCGCGTGATCTATGACGAACTCCACGCCGCGCAAACGCGCGACCTGTGGGACGTCCTGGCGTCCAGTACCGGCGCCCGCGCGCAACCGTTGCTGATCGCGATTTCGACGGCCGGATACGATCGGCATTCGATCCTATGGGAACTGTATCAACACGCGTTGAAAGTCCGCGAAACGCCGTCGCTAGATCCGTCGTTTCTGCCGATCATTTACGAAGCCCCGATCGACGCCGATTGGACCAACGAAAAAATCTGGCGCGCGGCGAATCCCGCCCTGGGCGATTTCCGATCGTTGGAGGAATTGCGCGCCGCCTGCGCCCGCGCCAAAGAAATACCCGCGCAAGAAAACGCGTTTCGTCGTCTGTACCTGAACCAGTGGACGGAACAGGCGTCACGCTGGATCGCCCTGGCGGCCTGGGACGCGTGTAAGGTCAATCTCGAGCTGGCCGCCCTGGCCGGCCGGAAGTGTTTCGTCGGGATGGACCTGTCCACGACAACGGACCTGACGGCGATTGTTGCGGTCTTCCCGGACGACGACGGCGTCGGGTTCTCCGTCGTTCCGCATTTCTTTGTTCCAGAGGAACGGATCAAAACGCGCGTCGTCCGCGATCGCGTCCCGTACGACGAATGGAATCGGCGCGGGTTCCTGACGGCGACGCCAGGCCCAACGGTTGACTATGAAATCGTCCGCGCGCATTTGCACGACTGGCGGGAACAGTTCGATCTACGCATGATCGCGTTCGATCCCTGGAACGCGACGGACCTGGTTTCCAGACTCGAAAAGGTTGACGGGTTCGTGTGCGTCAAGATTCGCCAGGGGAAGGCGTCGTTATCGGCGCCGTCGAAAGCGTTGGAAAAGGCGGTACTAGAGAAAACCCTACGCCACGACGGACACCCGGTTTTGCGCTGGAACGTCGCGAACGCCGCCGTAGACCAGGACAACGCCGGCAATATTCAACCGTCGAAAGCGAAGTCTACAGAACGGATTGACGGCGTGTACGCGCTCGTTATGGCCTTGGACGCGATGGTACGGGATACTGGCACCCGCCCGCCGGAATACCAAATGGTGATTTTAGGACCGTCGTTATGAATAGACGCGACGCGTTGAAGTTGCTAAGTGTGCTACCGGCGACGGCGACGATCCGGGAATTGCGCGCCGAACCTGGCGACGTGATCGTCATTACGTTTCCTGGACCCGTGCCACGTCAACACCTGGATAACCTCAAACAGTTCGCCGAACAGGCGTTTCCGGATTTTCGGTTCATGGTCCTGGGCGACGGCGGTACCGTTTCAGTACTCCGGAAATCGTTATGAGTCACCGAACCGGCCGCCCGCCGTTGGACCCTGGCGATCCGTCCGTCCGTGTCTGCCTGTCGATTCCCTCGAAACGCTATGACGCGTTATATCGAACGGCCGCCGTCGGCCGCGTGTCGGTACCTGAGCTGATCCGGCGAACCCTGAACCACAACCAAAAATATATAAAGCAGACACCCGCAAAGGCCGGCGGCTAGTCTCGCCAGTGTGCAACGCGCGTACGCCGTTCTGGAAATCAAGTCGGCCGGCGACGATGAACGAACCCTGACCGGGATCGCGTCCACGCCGACGCCGGATCGCCAGGGCGACACGTTCGAACCCCTGGGCGCGACGTTCACGAATCCCGTTCCCTTACTTCTTCACCATGACAGCGAACGGCCCGTCGGCCGCGCCACCTTGCGCGCGACCCGCGACGGCATTTCGTTTGAAGCCACGATCCCGCAAATCAAAACCGCCGGCGCCGTCCGCGATCGCGTCAAGGAAACGTGCGACCTGATCGACGCCGGCCTGATTCGCGCCGTCTCGATTGGGTACCGAATCCTGGACGACGGCGTGAAGTATCTCCGCACCGGCGGGCGGCATTTACTAAAAACCGAAATTTGCGAATTGTCGCTCGTTACGATTCCCGCCAATGCCGACACGACGATCCGATCGATCAAGTCGTGCGACCTGGCGAACCTGGCCGCGTCTGGCCGAACCTCGCCTGGCGTTTCAGGCCAACCCGTAAGGGTGTCTCCAATGGGCAAACAAACCACGGCAGAAATGATCCAGACCTGGGAAAACAAACGCGCGGCGACGGTTGGCCGTATGTCGGACCTGATGGCGAAAGCGAACGACGCCGGTACGACCCTCGACGCCGAACAGGCGACCGAACACGACGATCTAGACCTGGAAGTGAAGCGGATCGACGAACACCTCGTCCGCCTCCACGCCGAAGAAAAACGGAACGCGTCGGCCGCCGCGCCTGTCCCAGGCGCCAACGGCAATACGCCGGCGCGCCCGTATTCGTCCGTCTCGATCAAGTCGAACGTACTCCCCGGAACCGCGTTTGTCCGCGCCGCATGCGCGATCCTGGTCTGCAACGGGAACCGGCGAGAGGCGGCCGAATACGCGAAACGTTGGGACGACTCGACGCCGGAAGTCGGCCTGTATTTGAAGGCGGCCGTTGCGCCAGGGACGACAACCGACGCGACGTGGGCGGCGCCGCTGGTCAATCAGGGTATTTCGAATGACTTTATCGAACTACTCAGGCCGGCGACGATCCTGGGCAAGATTCCGAACTTGCGCCAAGTGCCGTTCAATACGAAGGTTCCGATGCAAACCGCCGGCGGTACCTACGGATGGGTCGGCGAGTCGAAACCGAAACCCGTCACGAAACTGGCGTTCAGCTCGGATTCCCTGGGTATCGCCAAGGCGGCCGGGATCATCGTGTTGACTGAGGAACTGGTCCGCCTGTCGAACCCGTCGGCCGAAGCGTTGTGTCGGCGCGACATGATCGCCGGGATCGCGCAATTCCTGGACTCGCAATTTATCGATCCGGCCGTCGCCGCCGTCGCCGGCGTCAATCCGGCATCGATCACCAACGGCGCGCCAACGGCCGCCGCGACTACGAACCCGCTGGCCGATATCCTGGGATTGATCAACCATTTCGTGACGAACAACATTCCGGTTGACGGCGTCGCGTTCATCATGTCGGCGGCGAACGCGTTGGGGTTGTCATTCCGGACAAACCTCGATGGATCACCGCAATTCCCTGGCGTCGGCATTTCGGGCGGTTCCTACAAGGGTCTGACGTTCATTACCTCCCAGGCGGCCGGCGCCAACGTCATTGCCTTACAGCCTGATTTGATTCTGTACGCGGACGACGGCGGCGTATCGATCGACGCGTCGCGTGAAGCTTCGCTACAAATGGATTCGGCGCCGGCGTCGCCGGCCGATGCAACAACCGTGTTCGTCTCCCTCTGGCAGACCAACAACGTCGGTCTTCGTGCCGAACGGTTCGTCAACTGGAAACGCGTGAACGTCAACGCCGTCAAGTACCTGACCGCGACGGCCTGGCCGGCGCCGACGGGACCAACCGAACCGGCGGCGGCGTCGGCGCGTCACTAGAGTTCGTCCCATGCGGTTATTCGGCCTGGATATCACGCGACGGAAACCGACGCCGGCGAATTTGTCGCCGGCGTCGTCCGTCGTGTCTGGCGGGGGTTGGTTTCCCGTCGTCCGTGAACCGTTTACCGGCGCCTGGCAGCGAAATGAAGAACTCGCCGCGCCGACGGCGTTGTCGTACTTCGCCGTCTACGCATGCGTTACCCTGATCGCGACCGACATTGGAAAGTTGCGTCTACGCCTGGTCCAACAGGACGACGCCGGGATCTGGACTGAAACGACGAATCCCGCCTATTCGCCCGTCCTCCGAAAACCGAATCGCTATCAGACGATCCATAAATTCGTGGAACAGTGGATCACCTCGAAACTGAAAGCGGGCAACGCCTACGTTCTGAAACAACGCGACGATCGAAACGTCGTCACGGCCTTGTATGTGCTGGACCCGGCGCGCGTCACGCCGCTGATCGCGCCAGACGGCGCCGTCTACTACGGCCTGACACGCGACGATCTAACCGGCGTGTTCAACGCCGAAACCGACGGCAACGTCGTCGTTCCGTCGCGCGAAATCATTCACGATCCCATGGTCACGCTGTTTCACCCGCTGATCGGCGTCCCGCCGTTGTACGCGTGTGGGTTGTCGGCCGCCGCCGGCCTGACGATGCAGGAACAGTCCGAACGGTTTTTCAGGAACGGCAGCAATCCCGGCGGGATTCTGACGGCGCCAGGGGAAATCAAACAGACGACGTTGGACCGTCTGAAAACGGAATGGCAGACGAAGTATTCCGGCGCGAACGTGGGGAACGTGGCCGTTCTCGGCGACGGCCTGAAATATGAACCCATGGCCGTGAACGCGAACGACGCGCAACTGATCGACCAGTTGAAGTACACCGCGCAAACGATCTGCAGTTGCTTCCACGTCCCGCCGGCGTTGCTCGATTTAGGCGGCGACGCCGCGAACGTCAACGACCTGGAAGCGTTGCTGCAGAAATACCATAGCCAGTGTATTCAGTCGTTGTTGACGAATTTCGAAACGTCCCTGGACGAAGGGTTGGAGCTCAAAAACCCCTACGGAACGGAATTCGACATAGACGATCTGATCTGGATGGTGACGGCGACGAAGACGAAGGCGGCGGCCGATTCGATCGGCGCCGGCGCGTTGTCGCCGAATGAGGCGCGGCGGAAATACTTTGGCGTGGGTCCGACCAAAGGCGGCGATTCGCCCATGATGCAACAACAGAATTACAGCCTGGCCGCCCTGGCCGAACGGGACGCCGACAAACCGTTCACGAAGTCTGCGCCGGCCGCGCCTGGTCCAGTCGGCGCGCCGCCGCCGGCCGACGACGACGCCGATAACGAAAACAAATTTTTCGAATCACTCACGAAGGCGTTAAGGGATCTACATGCGGCCTGACGTACTCGCGGAACACCTGGCGACGACGATACGCGGCCTGTTCGCGCCTGTATCGGATCGCGTCCTGGCGATCGACGGCGACCTGACGTCGCTAACAAAGTCCGTCGGCGGCCTGGAATCCACACTAGCGGCCGTCTGCGCGCGCCTGGACGCCGTCGAAACGCGCGAACCGGTCCCAGGCCCGCCAGGCCCGCCAGGCCAGCCGGGACGCGACGGCCTGGACGGCAAAGACGGCGCGCCGGGATTGCGCTATTGCGGCGTGTACGTGCGCGGGAAAACCTATGACCTGGGCGACCTGGTCACGGCCGGCGGGTCCGCGTGGTACTGCAAAACCACGACGATCGCGTCGCCTGGCGCGTCGGGCGATTGGATTCTGATGGTGAAACGCGGACGCGACGCGCGGGACGGGCGGGCCTGAATGCCGAATTTGATCCTGGTCCCGATCGCCGACGCCAAGGCGCATTTGCACGTTACCGATCCGGCGCGGGACGCCGAAGTCCAGACGAAACTGGAACACGCGTCCGACGCGATCAAAAAATTTATCGACGTGCAGTTTGATGACACCTGGGACGAAACAACCGCGCCTGGCGTCGTTCAGGCGGCGACCCTGGAACTGTTGGCGCTACTCTGGCGCGATCGCGGCGACGCCGACACGGACAGTGCAACGTTGACGTGGAACCATATTCGCCAGTTATTGAAACAGACACGCGATCCCGCGCTGGCCTGATAGTGCGGAATTGGTTCTGGTTGATCGTGACCATCATTGCGGCCTATGCGGCCGTCCTGACAACCTACCAGTTGATCCGCGACAAGAGGAAAGGGAAACCATGAACCAACGAACGCCGCCCAAATCGCCGACGATTCGAACGCCGCCGGCGGAACAACCGGGACACGAACCGCCGTCGCATGACGAACCGCCGGCGCCGTCGCACCCGATCAGCGAACCGGACACGCACGACGACAACCATTCGCCAGGGCGGCCGACGCCGCCGGCGCCGCGCCGCGACACGGAACGGACGCCGGCGTAGGACACATGGCGCGCGGCGACTATCAACACCGCGTCCGGTTCGAAAACCCAGGCCCGCCCGTTCCGGACGGCGACGGCGGGTATACGCAATCCTGGACGCCGATCGATCCGCTGGAATGGTTCGCGTCGGTTCGGCCGGCGACGGCGCGCGACCTGGAAACGGCCGTGGCCGGAACCGTCGGCGCGACGGCGACGCATATCGTGACGGCCGACTATCACGCCGGCGTCACGATCAAATCGCGCGTCGTGAAGCTGGACGACGGCCGCCTGTTCACCGTCACCGGCCTACAGAACCCGGACGAACGCGACGTGACCATGATTCTGTCGTGTCAGGAACAGTTGACGTAAATGGCGAACCGTCTGAATTTGAACCTGGACGAATGGAAAGCCGACCTGGCGGCCGAACCCGTCACCCTGGCGACGGCCGCCGCGCCGCCCGTCCAGACGGCCGCCGGCGCCGGCGCCGCTGAACTCCGGGACGCGTACCCGGCGGGACCGACGGGCAACCTCCGGCGCGGCGTTCGGGTTGACCAGGACGACACGGCAGACAATCCCGCGATCGCGTCGGCCGTCGTCGTCAGCGGCGCGCCGCATGCCCATTTATACGAAGACGGGACGCGGTACGCCCGCGCCCGTCCGACGTTCTACCCGATCACGAATCGACACGGGCGCGGTATGACAGATCAGGTCAACACGATCGTGGAGGCGCGCGGCTACACGGTCACGGGCGCGATTGACTGATGGCGCCGACGTTCCCGGACGTTCGGGCGATTGATTCCGCCGTGCTGTCGATCCTGACGGCCGATCCGATCCTGGCCGCGCTGATGCCTGGCGGCGTCCATTGGGACGTCGCGCCGTTCGGCCTGACGGCGTTTGTCTCCGTGTCGCTACAGGATTTCGTCGCCGACGACATATTCGGCGCCGACAACGGCGGAACCGAAACGATCGGCTATTTGGTGAAAGCGGTACATCGATCCTCGGCGGCCGATCCCGCGCTGGACGCCGCCGCGCGCATTCACGATCTGTTACAGCGGCAACCGTTGAATCTGACGGGTACCGGGTACGAACTGATGCTGATGCAACGATCGCGACGTGTGCGGTTTTCGGAGTTCGATGGGAACAACGCCGAATGGCAGCATATCGGCGGCGTCTATAACGTCATGGTGTCGCGCGGCGAAATGCCGACGACGTAAGGAAAGGGATCACTATGCCTGCGAATCTGCGTCGTCACGGCTACAAGGGTTCGATCAACATGGACGAAACCGGCGCGCTGACGACGTTCACGCCCGTGGCGTCGATGAACGCCTGGACGATCGACATGACGCGCGATCGTGTGGACGTCACCTGTTTTCTGGACCCGAATCGCGTCTACGTCCAAGGGTTAGCCGATATCAAAGGCACCCTGAAAGGGATGTGGGAGGCGTCGGCGTCGCGCGCCCTGTTGGACGTCATGATGGGCGACCTAGCCGTCGGCCTGAAACTGGTTCCGTCCGAACTCGACAACACCGCGTTTTTCTCTGGCCTGGCGTACCTCGATGGCGGCCTGGACGTCGCCGTGGACGGCGCGATCAGCCTGAATGGTTCGTACGTCGCCGCCGGCCCGTGGACGCTGGACCCGCCTAGCGTCGTGACGCTGGCGACGCCGGCGGAACAAATCGCGGCGTTGGAACAGCAGTTGGCGCGCTTGCGATCGGCGGCCTGATCCGCCCATGTCGGCGATCCCGTTGCGCGGCGCGTTCGGCGCGATCCGCTGGTTCTATTACACGGCGGCCGGCGTGCGCGATTTCTCCGTCGTCTACAACCAGGACCGTCGCGCCTGGACGTTGCGCGGCGGCGCCGTCGCACCCGATCCGTTCAAACTGCAGCAACGGCCGCTGTCATTCATGGCGCCCACAAAAGGCGGCCCGCCGCTGACCTGGCCTGTCCTGGACGTCGTCGTCCAGGACGGGCGGATCGTCGCGACCCTGGGCGATCCGGGAAAGGTGACAACCCTATGAACCGATTCGTCAAACCGGAAACCGCGATCCTACAGCTCGAGAACGGCGACACGCTGGTCGTCAAAGTCCGTCTGAACACGGGCGAAACGCGCGCCATGCGGGCGGATATTCTCGGCGCCGACGACAACCAGAGTCGCGCCGATCGATCCGCGTTCGCCGTCGTCGTCGCGTATTTGCTCGACTGGACGATCAACGACGACGGCCGGCCCGTCGTGATACGCGATCAACCGCCGGACGTCGTTCGCGCCGCCCTGAACGCGTTGGACTATGACAGTTTCATAGAGATAGCGAACGCGATCGGCGACCACGTCAAACGGTTGAAAGACGCGCGGGAGGAAGAAAAAAAAACCCGGAATTCCGTGACCGAATCGCCGGCGACCTTGCAATCGCCGTCCGTTGCGGTTGGCGTTACGAATGGGTAGCGGAACTGGACCCGGACGTGTACGACGTCCTGGTCGCTGAACTGACGAAGTAACCCGATGGCCTTACGCGCGAAATACGAAGCCGATTTCAACGATTTCTACGCCGCAACCGCCCAGGCGACGACGTCGCTAGACACCATGGAAAAGGCGGGCGCGGACGTGGAAAAACAAATGGACGACGTCGCCCATAGTCTGACGGGCGGCCCGCTGAATGCGGACCTGTCGGCGGCGACGGCGTCGGTTGAAACGTTCGGCGTCCAGACGGTTGAAGCGGGCAAGCACGTTGAGAACGTCGCCAACGAATCCGCCGGCCTATCCGGCACGTTCCGCGAAATCGGCGCCGCCATGGCCGCCGCGTTCACCGTGCAACAACTCGGCGCGTTTGTCGTCGGCGTCATGGACGCCGCGGCCGAAATCGGCGACCTGTCGATCAAATTGGGTATCTCGACGGAAGCCGCGCAACGGTTCAAATTCGCGGCGGAACAGTCCGGCACCACGATCGACAACGTCGGCCGATCGATCCAGAGCATGAACAACAAGTTGGCCGTCGGCGACAAAAGCACAGTCGCCGCGCTGAACCAGTTGGGCCTCGACCTGGAAACCTTGCGCGCCAGTGGACCCGAACAGGCATTTGTCGCGATCGGCGACGCCGTCGGCGACATTCAAGATCCGATGGAACAAACGCGCCTGGCGATCGAATTCTTTGGCAAGTCGGGCGTCGAAAATCTGCAGCTATTCAAGGCCGGGATCGCCGACGTCGGCGCGCAAACCGCTGTCATGTCGGAAGAAACGATCAAACGGTTGAAGGATGCCCAGGACGCCTGGGGGCGCCTGTCCAATAGCGTCACGATCTATTCGGGCGAACTGATCGGCGCGACGTTCAAAATCGGCGAGTCGTGGCAAAACCTCGGAATCGCCCTGGCGACGGCCGCGATCCCGTTCCCAGGATTGCGCGACAACGTCGGCAAAGTTGTTGACGCGATGAAGGATTTCGATCTGGTCAGCGGGTCGGCCGCCCAAGCGGCGTCAGACCTGGGCGCCATGGTCGCCACGGTTCCAGAACCGACGATGGCCGTCGGCCGCGCCCTGGAACCCGTCGCGATCGAA
>Ga0105347_1001276_pt1 | contig 11011 bp, 8 predicted proteins | sample EasRivMeERMLT890_FD_89677 | JGI IMG/M metagenome (GOLD analysis project Ga0105347, IMG submission 89677) | Soil microbial communities from meander-bound floodplain in the East River, Colorado, USA - East River MetaG ERMLT890 | ecosystem: Environmental > Terrestrial > Soil > Floodplain | place...
AGCCACTTTCCAGGGACCCTTGGGTGCGGTGGCCACGTACCACACCGCTTCGTCGCAGCAGTAGTACGTGCCCTTGATCAGGAGCACCGACTTCCCCGTGTTCACCGCGTACTTCATGCTGGTGCCTTCGATGGGGTCGAACTTCGGCTCGCCGTCGTACTGCACCGTGAGGGTCTTGTTACGGTCCACCGCCGCGGTTTCGGGGATCGAAGACTCCAGCACCGCCGCGCGCGCTTCCTCGGTGCCAGGCACCGACGCACGCACGGAGGCCATGTCGGATCCGGCGGGGATGCGCGCGAATTCCGAGGGCACCTGGTCGGGCGGTACATGCTTCCAGGGACCCTTCTCCAGCGAGGACGAACGGAACCACCGCCCTGCGAGAAGGATGTACGTTTGCTGGGTCTCGAGGTCCTTGAGAATGTCGTTCTCGGAGTTCTTGATGTACATGAGCCCGGTTCCCTCGAGGGCCACCCACTCCGGCGTGCCGTCGGAGAGCAAGAGATCCGCGGGGCGGGTGCTTACGATCACCTTGGGCGGCGACGTGATCACGGGTACGCCGGAGTCAGGCTGTGGGGCCGAACTCGCAGCGGCCGCCTGGGCCTTCTGCGCAAGCTGGGTGACCTCCGAGGGCACTGACGACACAGACTTCCAGTCGCCCTCCACCTTGGCGGCCGAATACCAGAATTGGCCGCCCTTCAGGTAGCAGGTGCCGAAGCCGTCGTCGATCATGAAATACGGCGTGTTGGCCACGTACTTGTACGTGGAGCCTTCGATCTCCCGCAGGATCGGCTTGCCGTCCACGATCACCAGCACGGTGGGCTCGGTGCGAAAGTACACCGCCGGTGCGTCATTGTTGAGCCGGTCGGACTTCGAACCCGACACCTCGGCGGTTTCGAGATCGGCCAGGAGGCGATCGAGCTCGATATCGAGTTTCCAGGTGGGAATTTCAGCTTCAAGGAAGGCGATCAGCTTTTCAACTTGAATGCCGGAGAGGCCGGGAAAGCGCGTGTCGGTGACCTTCAGATCGATGAGCTGCACCATGCGATTCTCATGGTCGGCCGAAACGGTACAGGTGACCCAGACCGCGCCGAACTGCGGCTCCTTCATCTCCGGCCCTTTTAATGAGACTGCGGCTCGTGCGTCCATGTCCGGCATTTTGAACGACTCCACCTGGGGCTGGTACATCACCACGGTCCAACCGGCCGAGTCCATCTGGCGCGGCCACTCGTTGGCCGCGTTCGCCACGTTCGCCGCGGCGGCTACCTGTGCCATGGCGGAATCCGGCGTCACGGTGGAATCCTGAGCCACGGCGGCTTTGCCACAAACACACACTAAACTCAGGACGAACATCTGGCCGAACGCTCTCGCGTATTTCATCCACCATCCCCTTTGATTCGCATTCATACCGTTCATGGTAGGGCTCATACAGGGCGGCGTCAAGCCGGCCCGGCGCAATTCACACCGTCTGGTGCTTCCAGCGGTTGAGGCGAAACATGCCGCACAGCGCGACCCCCTTGAGCACCATGGTGATCGTGATCGCCCACCACACGCCCACCAGGCCAAACCCGAGCACCTGCCCGATCACGTACGCGATGGGGATGCGCAGGATGGCGCCGGGAATGGAGATGAGCGACGGCCAGAGCGTGTATCCGGCGCCCGTGAAGGCGAAATACAGCACGATCTCAGCGCCCATGAAAATCTGCGTGGACCCGAGCAGGATCAGGTACGAATCGAGCGCGACCCGGGCCTGTGGGTCGGTGAGGAACACCGACGCCAACTCGGAACGGAAGATCACTACCAGGATTCCCACCACGCCCGTGAAGCCCATCACCACGAGGGTGGTGTACCACGCCGACTTCTCGGCCCGATCGGGCTTCCCCGCCCCCAGATTCTGCCCCACCAGCGTGGCGGCGGCGATACCGAATCCGTGAGAGACCATGTAATTCACCGACTCCATGCGGTTGCCAATCCCGAGAGCGGCGATCGCAAACGCTCCGTAGCCTGCCACCACCTGGTTGAGAAAGATGTACACCGTGCAGAAGATGATGTCGGCGAACGACAGTGGAAAACCGATCTTGAACATGCGCCAGGCCAGGTCCACGTCGAACTGCTTTGGCCTGGACAGTCGCAACGGAAGTCGCAGCCGCCCCTGTTTCACGCGCACCACGTACACGAGTGAGGCGACCGCATAGGCCGTGATCGTGCCCAGCGCCGCACCCGCAGTCTCCAGCCGCGGAAAGCCGAACAGGCCGAAGATCAGGATCGGATCCAGGATGATGTTGAGCCCGATGGCCAGTAGATTCACGTAGAGCGTCGTGCGCGTATCGCCGGTGGCCTGAAAGACCGCACCCAGCGTCTCCTTGATCACGAGGAACACCGAGCCGTAGAACATGATGCGCAGATAGATCGTGCCTTCGCGTGTGACGTCGGGGTCGGTGCCCATGATGTCGAAGGCCAGGGGCGTGGCGAAGTGCCCTGCCGCCGTCAGCAGCGCGGCCAGTCCCAGACCCCACCACAACGCCTGACGCGCGGCCTCCGCGGCACGAACGTATTCGCCCTCGCCCACCGAGCGCGCGACCACGGCCGTGGCGCCTGAGGTGACGATCTGCACCACCGACTGAGTCATCCACACCACGAAGATGGCAGAGATGGCCGCCGCGAGCGGGACGGTCCCCAGCCGCCCCAGGAAGAAGGCATTGATGATGGCGAACGCCGTCATGAGCGTCATGGAGAGCACCGACGGCCACGCTAGCTCGAAGACGTTGCGCAGAATGGGACCCTGCGTCCAGTCGCGATGCAGGGTTGGAGTGACGGTGTTCATTGAGAGGACGTACCCCGGGCGGGGCCGCCTGTCCCGGGCTTCACGAGCCGCGCAGGATTTGAATCAGCGCCTGCAATCCCAGGCTGTACGAATACGCCCCGAACCCCGACACCACGCCACGCGCCGCTCCAGCCACCACGAGCGTGTGTCGAAACGCTTCGCGCGCGAACACGTTCGACAGATGTACCTCCACCGTGGGCAGCGGCACCGCGGCCACGGCATCACGGAGTGAGAGCGACGTGTGCGAGAACGCGGCGGGATTGAACAGGAGTCCGGCGAACTTGCCCGGCGTGGCCTGGATCCAATCCACGAGTTCGCCTTCGTGATTGGACTGGCGTGCCTCCAGGTCGTACCCGGCGGCCTTCGCCTCGCTCTTGAGTTGGGCGTGAATCTCGGCCAGCGTGGTACGCCCGTAGATTTCCGGTTCGCGTGTGCCGAGCAGATTCAGATTCGGTCCGGACAACACCAGGAGGCTTGGCATGAAGAGTGAGAATAGGAAAGTGAAAGCGCTCGGGCCAGAGGGATCATGCCCACACGTGCCGGGCCCGCTCGATGCTGCGGCGCACGTCCGCGTCGACCGGGGTGAACACGCCCGGACGCCCCGGTCGCTGGAGCACGATCCACACGTTGCGGCCGGCGGTGGTCTTCTTATCGGCCCCCATGGCCTTCGCCGCCGCAGTCCAGGTCACGCGCGGAAAGCTCAGGTCAGGGAAACAGTGCTTGATCAATTCCACAATCGAGCCTTCGGTCACGGCGTCCAGCCCCGCGCACCGGCGGGATACGTCGAGCGCCACCACCATGCCGAGGGCCACCGCCTCGCCGTGCAGAAGCTTGCCGTAGCCACGCGTCTTCTCCAGAGCGTGACCGTACGTGTGACCAAAGTTGAGTACGCGCCTGAGGCCGCCCTCGCGTTCGTCGAGCGATACCACACGGGCCTTGATTCGTACGCATTCAACGATCCAGCGGCCCAGTTCCTGCGCGCCGGGCCATGTTCCCCGTGTCAGGGTGGTGCGCAGTCGTGCCAGGAGAGCCGGACTGGCGATGCAGCCGTACTTGATGACTTCCGCCAGTCCCGAGCGGAATTCCTTCTCGGGAAGCGTTGCGAGCACATTGGGATCGCAGAGCACCAAGCCCGGCTGCCAGAACGCGCCCACGAGGTTCTTCCCTTGCGGAAGATTCACGCCGGTCTTGCCGCCAACAGCACTGTCGACCTGCGCCATCAGCGTGGTGGGCACGTGCACAAGTGGCACGCCGCGCAGGTAGGTTGCGGCTGCGAATCCTGCCATGTCTCCCAGCGTGCCGCCGGCAAGGACCACGATGGGATGTGTTCGATCGAGACGCGCGCCCGCCAGGCGACGGTGCAGAGCTGCTACTTGAGTCGGTGTTTTGACGCGCTCGCCGTCCGGCGTGATGAAGGTCTCAACGGCCCAGCCCGCGCGGGAAAGGGATGCCTGGGCCCGGCGGCCGTGGTGGCGAAACACGCGTGGACTGGTGACGAGTGCACAGCGACGTGTGTCGTAACGGCGGGCGAGGAGACTGCCCAGACGGTCGAGGCCGCCCGGATCGACGTGAACGGAGTAGGAGCGCGGTCCGAGCGAAACCTTAACGACGGCCATGCCGGACCTGCGGCGCGCTCTGGCGCGACGCAATGCGCTCCACGATATCGTCCACCGTGAGTTGGTCTGTCTGAATCGTCAGTCGAGCGCGTTCGAAGTCGGGACGCCGCCGCACCATAAGACGGCGGTACAGTCCCTCGAAGGCCTCATACGTCTCTATGCCCTTCAGGAGTGGCCGTCCAGCGCCGCCCCGCAGGCGATCGTACAACGTCCAGGCGTCCTGCACCTCGAGATACACCAGAAACGAGTTACGCATGGCCAGCTGCGCCAGCTCGGGGTTGGTGAGAGCACCGCCACCCACCGCCAGCACGGTGTTCTTCAATTCAAACAGGGGTGAACCGATGAGCACTTCCATGGCGCGAAAGTACGACTCGCCATCGGTGTCGAAGATCTTGTCGATCGAGCGACCCTCCTGGCGCTCGATTTCGGAATCGAGATCCACGAACTTGTGGCCCAGCCGCTCGGCCAGCTTCGTCCCCACGGCCGTCTTGCCGGCCCCCATGAAGCCACACAGACAGATCAGGCTCAAGCGCCCCTCCGGCTCAGATTCTTCTGAATCGCACGCCACGGATAACTCTTTCCAGTGAACAGTTCGAAGGCCAGGGCCGCCTGCGCCAGAAGCATGCCGCTGCCGTCTTTGGCCCGGGCACCGTCTTTGTGCGCTCGCTTCAGAAAGTCGGTGCGCTCGCCGTACACGAGGTCACAAGCGATCTGCCGCTTATTGAACTTCCATGCGGAGGGCACAACGCGGCCGCGGCCGCCCATTCCCACTGGAGTGGCCTGAACCACCAGGGCCGCTTCTCTGAACGCTCCGCGCCAGGAACGCGTGTCTGAAAGCGAAGAGGCCGCGATGGCTGCCGTGGGAAAGAGTGACGACGCCCAGCGCGCAAGTTCACGCGCCTGAGTTGCTCTGCGCGCCACCACCAGCACGGCACTCATACCAAGATGCTTCACGAGCGCGTACACTACGGCGCGCGCTGCGCCACCGGCCCCCAGCACCACGGCCGACTCGGCGGCGAGTGTGCGCTCGAAGCGCCAGAGGGAGGTGGCAAACCCGGCCACATCCGTGTTCTCGCCGTGCCAGCCTTTTGGACGCGACAACACCGTGTTGGCGGCGCCTAGTGTGCGCACCAGAGGAGATGCGGAGGCCAGCATCGGAACAATTGCCTCCTTGTGCGGCACCGTAACGTTAAACCCCTTTACGCCGAGGAGGCTGAGCCCTTCGAGGCTTTGCCGCAAACGCGCGGGGGCCACGGGCAGCGAAACGAAGCGGTGATCGAGCTTGCAGGCGCGAAAGCCCGCCTCATGCAAGGCGGGAGACCACGTGGTGGACAGCGGATAGCCGATGATGCCGAACAGCGCCGGCTTAACGGAGCCCATCGAGCATGTCGAAGAAACCGGGGCAGGAAATGCTCACGCAATTTGCATCATCGAGCTGGGTCTCTCCGTCGGCCACCAGGCCCGCCACCGCAAACGCCATGGCGATGCGATGATCCCCACCGGTCTCAATGTCGCAGCCAGACAGCGGCGTGGGTCCCTCGATGGCCCAGCCGTCTTCGAGGGCACCGATCTTAGCGCCCATGCGCCTGAGATTGGCGGCCACCAGTTCGATCCGATCCGACTCCTTGTGGCGCAGCTCGGCGGCGTCGCGAATCACGGTGGTGCCTTCGGCCTGCGTGGCCAGCACTGCAAGAATAGGAAGTTCGTCGATGATGCGCGGAATCACGCGACCCGACACTTTGCGGGCCGCAAGCTTCGCCGGCCCCACCACCAGGTCGCCGGTGGATTCGCCTCCCACGGTCTTGCGATGTTCCCACTGGATCCGTGCGCCCATCGCAGAGAGCAGTGAAAAGAGCCCGATGCGCGTAGGGTTGGCGCAGATCCCGGGCAATCTCACGTCGCTCTTGCGAACCAGAATGGCGGCGGCGGCGAAGAAGGCTGCCGTCGATGGATCGCCGGGAACGGTGTACTCGAACCCTTCCCACTGGCACGGGCCCTTCACCGTGATCACGCGTTCGTCGGACCGTTTCGTAGTGGATCGCCGCCGAGGATCGTCGGTTTCCACTTCGAGAATCACGGGCTCCGCCGACAGGGGCAATCCCAGGTGCGTAAGCAGAATTTCGGTGTGATCGCGCGTGGGCACGGGCTCGCGCACGGTGGTGACGCCGTCGGCGGAGAGCGCCGCCAGAAGGATGGCCGACTTCACCTGAGCCGACGCCACCTCGAGTACGCAGTCGGTGGGCTTCAGTGATCCGCCGCGCATCACCAGAGGCGCGGTTCCTTCAGGCGTTAGATCGATGTGAACGCCCATGCGTGACAAAGGCTGTGCCACGCGTTCCATGGGCCGGCTCACAAGCGACGCGTCGCCCGTAAGCGTGTACCGATGGCTGGAGCCTGCCAAAAGGCCGGCCAGCAATCTGAGTGTGGTGCCTGAATTACCGCAATCGAGTGGGTCTGAGGTGTGCGCCCAGCCGCGCGGCCCAACCCCCTCTACATGCACACGGTCGTCCTCGTCCCTGAACTTCGCACCGAGCCGGCCGAGGACGTTGCGTGTGGATTGAATGTCGGCACCCGTACCCAGGCCCGTAATCACACTCTCCCCGTGCGCACCGGCCGCCATCATGAGGCAGCGATGCGAGATCGACTTGTCTCCGGGAATGCGCAGCACGCCGGCGAGGCGCCGGGCGGGCTTGATGCGGCGAACAGACTGGGTCGCTGCGGGGGCGCCCGTTGCCGTCATTCGATATCCGCGGTGGTGGAGAGCAGGCTGCGCAACGAATCGAAGTATGCGGTTTTTGCTTCGGTGCGCTTCACGGCATGCGCATCGAACAGGAAATCACCGGCCGTCACCTTCCCGATCTGGTGCAGGGTGACGCCTGCGTCGTACGCGAGGTCCACCAGCCGGTCGGCGCGTTCCGGCCACGCCGTGATCACAAACCGGCCGCCGCCCTCGCCGAACCACACCTGGTCGCTACGACCCTTCACGGGATCGGCCACTTCGAATCCCAGCGGAGTGTCTGCACGCAACGCACATTCACACAGCGCCACGGCAGCGCCGCCGTCGGACACATCGTGGCAGGAGCGGATGAGCCCGTGATCGATGACGCGCACCACAAAATCGAGTGTGCGCTTCTCGGCCGCCAGATCCAGCGGGGGAAGTTCTCCGCCCAGCTTGCCGCACACGGTCTCGTAGTATTCGGAGCCGCCCAGCTCGGGTCGCCACTCGCCCACTACGAAAACGAGGTCCCCTTCCTGCTTGAAGGGCACGGTCACGCGAAGATCGATGTCTTCCAGGAGCCCCAGCATGCCGATCACCGGCGTGGGATACACGGCGGCCTCCGGCACTTCATTATAGAAGCTCACGTTGCCGCCTGTGACGGGGACGCCGAGCGTACGGCAGGCCTCGCCGATTCCGGCCACGCTCTCCGCGAAGCTGTAGTACACCTCCGGCTTGTAGGGATTGCCGAAGTTGAGGCAGTTGGTGATTCCCACGGGCCGGGCGCCCACAGCCGCCACGTTGCGCGCCGATTCGAACACCGTGTGCATCGCGCCCAGGCGCGGGTTGAGATAACAGTAGCGGCCCTTGCCGTCGGTGGCGGCCGCAATGCCCTGACGCGATTCACGCAGGCGCAGGAGCCCCGCATCGCCGCCGGGGCGGATGGCCGTGCTCGTGCGCACGGTCTGGTCGTATTGTTCCGTGACCCAGCTCTTGTCGGTGATGTTGGGCGACGCCAGAAGTCGTGTGACCGCCAGCGCGAAGTCTCTCGGTTCCGGTTCGTCTGCAGGATTCATGGCGGCCAGGCGGTCGATGTACTCGGGACGCTTCTGCTCACGCACGTACACCGGGGCGCCGCCGCCCAGCACCAGAGATTGGGCGGGCACGTCGCACACGACCTCACCGTTCCACTTCACCCGGAACTGCCCGTCCTTGGTGACTTTGCCGATGGCCTTCGAGTGTATCCCCCAGCGCTGGAACGTGGAGACCACTTCCGATTCGTACTTGGGCTCTACGATCACGAGCATGCGTTCCTGCGATTCCGACAGGAGCACCTCGTAGGCCGTCATCTTCTCTTCGCGCATGGGCACGCGTGTGGCTTCGATTTCGATGCCGCAATTGCCGCGGGCGGCCATCTCCGAGCACGAGCACGTGATGCCGGCCGCGCCCATGTCCTGAATGCCGATGATCAAATCGCGATCGATCACTTCGAGAGTGGCTTCCAGGAGAAGCTTCTCGGTAAACGGATCGCCGATCTGCACCGACGGCCGGCGCGCCTCGGATTCTTCCGTAAGTTCTTCCGACGCAAACGTGGCGCCGTGAATGCCGTCGCGGCCCGTGGACGAGCCCACGAGGAGCACGCTGGCGCCCGGCTTGTTGGCGCTGGCTCGTGCCAGTTGGTCTTTGTGCACGATGCCAATGGCAATGGCGTTCACGAGCGGGTTGCCCGAATACGCGGCGTCGAATTGAACCTCGCCACCGATGTTGGGAACCCCGAAGCAGTTGCCGTAGTCGCCCACGCCGCGTACCACGCCATCCATGAGGAAACGATTCCGCGCGACGTTGAGTGGGCCGAAGCGGAGCGAGTCGAGCACGCCGATCGGCCGGGCGCCCATGGTGAACACATCCCGCAGAATTCCACCCACGCCCGTGGCCGCACCCTGGTAAGGTTCCACGGCGGAGGGGTGATTGTGCGATTCAATCTTGAAGACCACGCCCAGATCCTCGCCGATGTCGATGGCCCCGGCGTTCTCCTCACCGGGCTGAGCCAATAGCGATTTACCCTCGCGCGGGAAGGTCTTGAGCAGGGCCACGGAGTTCTTGTAGGAGCAGTGCTCCGACCACATCACGGAATACACGCCGAGCTCGGTGTAGGTGGGCGTACGGCCCAGGAGTTTTTTGATCTTCTCGAACTCTTCGGCCGACAGCCCGTGCGCTTCGGCCTGCGCCACGGTCACCGCGGGCTCGGCGGCCGCGACTCCCTCTTTGATATCGATCATCCTCGTTTGGTCCTCGTCTGGAAACGCATAAGTTGCCACGCGGACGCGGTTCAGTCAAGGGGCTCCGGCGAAACTGGGGGTTGGCTCTTGCTACCGACGGTCAGGCAAGCTAGCCTTCCCCGCCCGTTGCCCGCGCGCAGCCTTTCCCTACCTTTAACTGAATATGGCCAAGGCCCCTCTCCCCGTGGAGCTCGACATCACCGATCTGGCGTTCGGAGGCCGCGGCGTAGGACGCGTGGAGGGCCGAGTGGTGCTTGTGGAAGGCGCGTTTCCGGGAGACCGGGTGGCGGCGCAGGTGTACAAGCGCCGCGCCAGCCTCTGGGAAGCGCGAGCCACGGAGGTCCTCTCGCCTTCCCCGCTCCGGGAGACGGTGCGCTGCCGTCACGTGGGTACCTGCGGCGGTTGCAAGCTCCAGGGCCTGCGCTACGAGCACCAGCTTGCCCAAAAGGCCAGCCAGGTCACGGAAGCCCTGAAGCGGCTCGGAAAATTCTCTGACCCTCCGATGACGGCGCCCATCGCAGCACCGGAGCCCTTCGAATACCGCAACAAAATGGAGTTCTCCTTCGGTTCCGAACCGGACGGTCGCCTGATCTGCGGGCTGCACCACCCGGGCCGATTCGACCGCGTGTTCGATCTGGAAGAGTGCCACCTGGTACCTCCCACGTTCTCGCGCGTAGTGCGCACGGTGCGCGACTACCTTCGTGAGCGGCAGGTCCCGGCGTATGAGCCGCGACAGCACACGGGCTATGCACGGTTTCTTGTGATCCGACGATCGGTGTCGAGCGGCGAGCTTCTCGTGAATCTGGTGACCACGTCCGCAGACTTCGCGCTGCGTGAAGGACTGGTGGAGACACTCCGCGCCGCCGTGCCCGAGATTACGGGCATCGTTCACACGGAGAGCGATCGACGTGCACAGGTGGCCATTGGGGAAAAGCAGAGCGTCTGGTACGGACGAGCGGGGATGACCGAGCGTCTGGGACGCTTCGAATTCGACCTGGGCCCGCAGTCGTTCTTCCAGACCAACAGTCTGCAGGCGGCCCGGCTCTACGATCTGGTGGTGGAGGCAGCCGAACCCAAAGGCGACGAACTGGCGCTGGACCTGTATTGCGGCACGGGCACCATCGGCTTGTATCTGGCGCCGCATGTGGCGGGCGTGCTGGGCGTGGAATCGTCGCAAGAGGCTGTGGACTGCGCCGGCACCAATGCTCATCGCAACGGGGTTGAGAACGCCAGGTTCGTGTGTGCCGATGTGCTTGCGTGGCTCAAGGGTGGCTGGAACTCCGAGCCGCTTCTGGTGATCCTCGATCCGCCGCGGGCCGGGCTTCATCCCGACGTTCCCAAACGTGTCGCCGCCCTGAAACCGCGCCGCATCGTGTACGTCTCGTGCAACCCCGCCGCTCTGGCTCGAGACGCCCAGTTGTTTGGTGAGCTGGGGTTTGCTCTCAAGCGCGTCACGCCCCTGGACATGTTTCCCCAGACCGCTCACATGGAGAGCGTGGCGGTGCTCGACTTGTGACCGGACCGGCCAGGCAGTTCGAGCCCAATTCAATTGAGGTGCGCACGGGCAGCGGCCGATATC
>Ga0105347_1001277_pt1 | contig 11010 bp, 7 predicted proteins | sample EasRivMeERMLT890_FD_89677 | JGI IMG/M metagenome (GOLD analysis project Ga0105347, IMG submission 89677) | Soil microbial communities from meander-bound floodplain in the East River, Colorado, USA - East River MetaG ERMLT890 | ecosystem: Environmental > Terrestrial > Soil > Floodplain | place...
ATTTTGCGTGTTTGTGTATGCGGGCGTGATCGGCCTAGCGGCTCTATGGGCCACGGGAACGGCCTTCTCTCAGGCCGATTTTTATAAGGGTAAAACCATTAAGATCATTCGTGGCGGCGGGCCCGGAGGCTCCGGAGAGTTTCAGACCCGGGCGCTGATGAAAGCGCTGGAAAAACATATTCCAGGACGGCCCACCTTGCAGATGGAGTTCATCGAGGGCGCCGCCGGCAGGAAGGCCGCGAACGTTATCTATAGTTCTACCAAGCCCGATGGACTGACGATCGGTTCCATTGGCGCCGGACTGGTGGTGGGGCCGATCCTCGGGCTGCCGGGTAGCAACTACGATCTCGATAAATTCATCTACCTCGGCTCGACCGATAGTGGCGACCCCTACATTTTCTACACCAAGGGAGAACTGGGACTCGATTCAGTCGAGAAACTGCGCGCCGCCAGCGGTTTGCGTTTTGCCGCGCACTCGGTGGGCCATCCGGTCTATGTCACCGGCCGGATGATGGCCTATTTGATCGGACTAAAAGAGCCTAGGTTCGTTACCGGTTTCACCAACCCGGAAATCTACATCGCGTTTAACCGCGGCGAAGTGGACGCCCACGCGACCGGAGCGGCGAGATTCGCCATCGACCAGAAGGAATGGATCGAAAAAAAGCAGGTAAATCTTCACGCGACATTGACGGTGCCGAAGGGACGCTATCACCCGGCTTTTGCCAAAGTTACGGAGTTGGGGACCTTCACCAAGTCCGAGACGGAGAGAAACTTGCTCGATATGTTCCGGGCGTTCCAGTATCCCCGCTGGCCTTATCTATTCCCTCCGGGCACACCCAGGGATCGCGTCCAGATCATCCGCGACGCTATACGCAAAGCGTTCGCCGATCCCGAGTTTCCCGCGGAGTACACAAAACTCATGGGCGACGGTCCTGCGCCGATGAGCGGCGAAGAGCTGGAAAAGGTGATCAAAGAACTGCCGCGGGACAAGGAGGTCGTCGACCTCTATAAAAAAATGGCCGGCGCCGATCCGCTGCCGACGCGCTGAGAACGGCAATGGCGACCACGAAAGGGCGGATCGAGGTAAATGGAGGGTTTGGGGACATCCTATAGTTTTCCTGTCAAGTAGTAATTTTGCAAAACCTATCCATGGAGCTTCAACAGCCTTTGAAGAACCTCGTTATCAATCTCATGACGGCGAGTCTCCCACTTTGATCGAACTCTGCACCTAAGCGTTACAAATATCCGGCGTACTTGTGTTCAGTCGCCCAGCATCCACTTATCCAGGTTGCAGTACTTCAGTGAGAGGCCCCGAAAATTGTCCTTTACCGGGTTCATTTGGCCTCTATGCTGTTGATCGGGGTGTCCTCTGTCGCCCGCAGAACCGATCCTGTTACGGGACGGGCTCGGCAGTGACAGAGGATGGGTCACATGGAAAGCGTGTAACGGAGTTAACCAGTAGAGCGCCGCTCTTTGTGGGGCGGGGTTGACCTTTCCAACCCGGATCGCCCGTCGGTTTTCAGCAGAGTCCTGTTGCGCCTCGATCGACCAATCGGTCAGTTACTTATTCGTGCTCTTCGGCACATTTCAACTTCGACTCTGGGTTCCTAATCAGATCTTCGGATCTCGGGGTTGACCTGGGTCATGACTTTATGGCGATTACCAGGCGTGGATAACTCTTTGCTACCGGTAGCGCGGCAAGACTGCCTTTTGTTCACACTTGGTCAGTTTCGCGCCGCGGCAAACTATGATACCTCCTGAAGGAGGAGGTTTTCATGAAACGACGGTATGGAATTTTACTTTCAGTTGCGTTGTTGATCGGATCCGTTACCGGGGCTTCAGCCAAGGATCGGCTGGTCATCGGCTACACCGCCATTACCGGTATCAAAGCCGGATTATGGGTGGCGGAAGATGGGCAGATATTCGAGAAGTATAATATCCAGCCGCACCTTGTGCTGATCACTGCCGCGTCGAAAATGGTTCAGGCGATGCTTGGCGGCGACGTGCCGTTTGCGGCGGCAGGCGGCAATGCCGCCGTGGATGCTAACTTGGGCGGGGCGGATATCGTTATGGTCGGCGCGCTGGCCAAGGTGCCCGCCTTCTACATCATGGCGCTGCCGGAAATCAAAACCATCGAAGACCTCCGCGGTAAAGCGGTGGGCGTGACCCGTTTCGGCTCATCCACCGACTTCACCATGCGCTATATCCTGCGCAAACATGGCATCAATCCGGACCGCGACGTGACCATGGTCCAATCCGGCGACCTCTTCGCCGCCGCCGCCGCGCTTAAAACCAAGGCGATTGTCGCGGCGCCGTTTTCCAGCCCGGCCAACTTGCGGGCGGAAGAAGCGGGAGCGCGGATGCTGATGAACATGGGCACCGCCGGGGTATATTTTCCGCATGACGCCTGGATGGCCAGCCGGTCTTTCCTGAACGCCAACGACGATTTGGTGCGGCGCTTCATGAAAGCCTATTCGGAAGGCGTGCACCGTCTCCACACCGATCCTGCCTCGGCCAAACGGGCGGTGCAGAAATTTACCCGCTCCAACGATCCCAAGATCGTCAACGCGGTGTATCAGTACGCCATCGATTACGTCGAAAAGATCCCTTACAACTCGCGTGAAGGGGTGCAGGAAGTATTGAACCAGGCGGCGGTGAGAAATCCGAAAGCCAAGGACGCGCGCCCGGAGAATTTCTACGACGACCGCTTCGTCAAAGAGCTGGACGCCCAGGGTTTTTACAAGCAGCTTTGGAAATAGCGGCTCGCTGGGGGATTTGGCGTGATGCATGCCCAAAAATATCGACCACGGACGGGAAAGTCTCTATAATAGAATTCTTTCAGTGCGCTCCAATCGGGAAGGAGTAATTGTTTATGGCGCGAGTCGGTTACGCCCTAGGCTACGGTAAATTCACCAACGTCAGAGAAATGGCCGAGGTGATGCGGCAGGCCGAAGAGCGCGGTTTTGAGATGGCATTTTTCTCGGAGACCATCGAGTTGATGCGCGATTCGGTGAGTTCTCTAGCGGCCATCGGGTTGGCTACGAAAAAGCTTAAATTGGGCTCCACGCAGATCGTTCGTCTCCGGGGGCCGGTGGTGATGGCGCAGTCGCTGGCGACTTTGGACGAACTGACCGGGGGACGGATGACCCTCGCGCCGGGTGCATGCACGAAAAGTCATGCGCGGGTACATGCGCTGCCGAACGACGTCGGGGCGACGCCCTCCGAAGTGCTGAAGGAATATATCGAGTCCATGCGCTTGCTCATGACCGGAGACAAAGTGTCCTATCACGGCAAGGTCATCAGCTTTGACAACGTCGGCTTGGGCTGGAAACCGATCCGCCCTGACGTTCCGTTCTATGTTCCGGCAACGGCCTCCGTCGGGCTTCGTCTGGCCGGCGAAGTTGGCGACGGGGTGGTCCTCAACGCGGTTTGTTCGCCGGAGTACACCGTCAACGCGTTGCGGATCATCAAAGAGTCTGCGGAGAAGGCGGGCCGGGATTTTTCCAAGTTCGAAGTCACCCAGATCATCAATTGTTCGGTGGAAGACGATCATCAGAAGGCCCTCGACGCCGTGCGCTGGGAAGTTGCCACCAAACTGGATCCGGTGCAGATCTCGTTCATCGCGGGGCCGAAGATGCGCGTCGGCGAGCCCTATATTCGAAAGGAAGACATCCCGCTCTTCGAAAAGGCCCATGCCCAGGGCGGCATGGAAGCGCTGATCAAGGCGATTCCGGATTCCTACGTCGAGGGGATGACCGCCAGCGGTACTCCGGACGAAGTCAAGAAACGGGTGCAGCAATACCGCGACGCCGGAGTTAAAGTTCCGCTCCTGCGCCCCGCGGCGGCGCATCAAACCCAGCGGCTCTTGGATCTCTTCAGCCAATAGCAGTTCAAGGTTCAACGTTCAAAGTTCCGGGTCTCTTCACAGCCCCTCAGCGGCGAATCCGAACTTTGAACCTTGAACATTGAACTTGGAACTTGCTCATGTATCGCGTTGGCATCGATATCGGCGGGACTTTCACCGATCTTCTTCTGGTGGGAGAGGATGGCGCCGTTGTAATCGGCAAAACCCTGACGACACCCGGCGACCCGAGTCTCGCGGTCGAAAACGCTCTCCGGCCCGTGCTTGAAGCCGGTGCGATTAAAGGCGGCGAGCGCGGAACCTTGCTCCATGGTACGACTCTGGTCACCAATGCACTGATCGAGCGCAAAGGGGCGCCCACGGCGCTGCTTACCACCGCGGGCTTCCGCGACGCCGTGGAGATAGGCCGCGAACACCGTTACGAACTCTACGATTTGAATCTCGAGCTGCCGAAGCCGCTGGTGCCGCGTCATCTGCGCTTCGATGTTCCGGAGCGCATCGCCGCCGACGGCAGTGTGCTGCAATCCCTGGACGAAGATTTCGTGCGAAGACTGGTTGCGGAGTTGCGCGATAAGGGCATCAAAGCCATCGCCGTTTGTTATCTCAATAGCTTTCGCAATCCAGTCCACGAGGAGCGCACCGCGGAAATCATCGCAGCGGTTGCGCCGAAAATCCGGGTGTCGGTCAGCTCGGAAGTGGTGGCCGAGATCCGCGAGTTTCCGCGCACCAGCACGACCCTCGCCAACGTGTACGTTCAAGAGCGGGTATCTGACTACTTGGCCGGGTTGCAGCACCGGTTGGACAGCCTCGGATTCGTGGGCAGCTTCTTTGTTATGTTGTCCAGCGGCGGCATCGCGACTCGCGAGACTGCCGCGCGATTTCCGGTTCGGCTGCTCGAATCCGGCCCTGCGGCAGGCGCTCTTGCTGCCGCTCAAGCAGGCGCGCTCTGCGGGCACAAGGATTTGCTCTCCTTCGACATGGGTGGCACGACGGCCAAGCTTTGCGTCATCGAGGATGGGCAGCCGTTAAAGACCCACGAGTTCGAAGTCGATCGGGTTTATCGTTTCAGGAAGGGCAGCGGCTTGCCGGTGCGGATTCCGGTCATCGATATGATTGAGATCGGCGCCGGCGGGGGCAGCATCGCAAGGGTGGATAGTCTCGGCTTGCTGAAAGTCGGCCCGGAGAGTTCGGGTGCCGAGCCCGGTCCGGTCTGTTATGGCCAAGGTGGAACCGAGGCCACGGTGACCGACGCCGATCTCGTGCTCGGCTATCTCGATCCGAATTATTTTTTGGGCGGCAGAATGACCCTGGACACCGGCCGGGCGCGCCAGGCGCTGGCGCGTCTCGCCGAACCCCTGGGAATGACCATCGAGCAGGCAGCCTGGGGGGTGCACCAAATCGTCAACGAGAACATGGCCAATGCGGCCCGCGCGCATTTAAGCGAGCGGGGAAAAGATCCGCGCCGCATGCCGATGTATGCGTTTGGCGGCGCTGGGCCGGTGCACGGCTACCGGGTCGCGGAAATTTTGCGTCTGCCGGCGTTGATCTCGCCTTTTGGCGCCGGCGTAGGCTCGACCTTTGGGTTGCTCGCCGCGCCCCTGGCTTTCGACTTCGTGCGTAGCGCTTACAGTCGCTTGGATCAGCAAGATTGGGGTCTCGCCAACGAGTTGCTTGACGCAATGGCGGAGGAGGGACGCAAGATCCTCCAGGGCTCGGGCCTGTCTGCCGGGGAAATAAGCTATCAGCGGACCGCCGATATGCGTTACGTTGGCCAGGGGCATGAGGTCTCGGTGCCACTGCCAGGTGGTGTCTTGAATGAACAGGATGTGCTCCGCCTCACCGCGGAGTTTGAAGCCACCTATCGCGGACTTTACGGGCGCAAGGGACCCGATGTGCCCCTGGAGATCATCAATTGGCGCGTGGTGGCAAGCGGGCCGCGGCCGCAAATGAATCTGCGGTTGGCACGCGATGATTCCAATCGCGAGGATGCTCGTAAAGGGTCGCGGCGCGCTTACTTTGCGGAGTGCAGCGGCTTCGTCGAAACCGCCGTTTATGATCGTTACGCCTTCAAGCCGGGAATGAAATTTAGCGGACCGGCAATCGTCGAGGAGCGTGAGTCCACCTTGATCGTGGGTTCCCGGGGCCGGGCTAGGGTCGATAGTAATCTGAATATTATTGTGGAGTTTAGTGATGAAAAATCAAGCGATTGATCCGGTTACTCTGGAAGTCGTTTGGAACCGGCTTTTGTCGGTGGCCAACGAGCAGCAGGACGCGTTGATTCGCACGGCGTTCAGCACCATTGTGCGTGAGAGCCAGGATCTTGCCTGCGGCATCTTCGATACCAAGGGCCGGATGATCGCCCAATCCATTAGCGGCACGCCCGGTCATATCAACGCCATGGCGACTTCGATGAGGCATTTTTTGGCCGCCTTTCCGCCGGACAAGTTGGCGCCTGGAGATGTCCTCATCACGAATGATCCCTGGATGACTGCCGGACAGATCAACGACATCACGATTACCACTCCCTTCTTCAAAAATGGACGGCTGGTGGCGCTGTTCGCCAACACCTGTCATAGCGCGGACATCGGCGGCCGGATCCTGTCGGCGGAAGCCCGGGAGGTGTTCGAGGAAGGGTTGCGGCTGCCGATCATGAAGCTGTTTGACCGTGGTGAGCCCAATCAAGTGCTGATGCAGATCGTGCGGGTTAACGTGCGCCAACCGGACGAAGTCATCGGCGATTTTTATGCGCAGACGGCAAGCAACGACGCCGGGGGACGCGCGCTGCTGGAAATGATGGAGGAGTTCGGGCTCGAAAGTATCGATGAGGTTTCTGAGGAGATTATCCGCCGATCCGAGCTAGCGGTGCGAGGGGCGATTCGTGAATTACCCGACGGCGAATGGGCTCACGAGACTTGGAGCGACGGGTTCGAAGAACCGATTTTGGTTCGCTGCACGGTGCGCATAGCGGGGGACGAGATCTTTATTGATTTTACCGGCTCCTCGCCGCAGAGCACTCGGGGCATCAATGTCGTGCTCAACTATACGCACGCCTACGCCAGTTTCGCGATCAAAGCTGCGATATGTCCCGACGTTCCCCACAACGAGGGCAGCTTTCGGCCGGTTTACGTGAGCGCTCCTCCGGGGAGCATTCTCAATGCCCTGGATCCGGCGCCGGTGGCGAGCCGCCAGGTGATCGGCCACTTCATTCCGAGCGCTATCTTTGCCGCCTTGGCCGGGGCATTGCCGGGACGTCTGATGGCGCCGGGCGCCGATCCGATCTGGCTAAGCGTTTGGCGCGGGCAAAACCCATCCTTCACCTTGACCTTGTTTCAAGTAGGTGGCACAGGCGCGAGGCCCGCTAAAGATGGGCTCAACGCCGTGGGCTTCCCGAGCGGCGTGGCCGGAGTCCCGGCCGAGGTAATTGAAAGTTTATCGCCGGTGGTGATGAAGCGGCGCGAGTTGCGGCCAGATTCCGGCGGAGCCGGGACGTGGCGCGGCGGCTTGGGGCAACTCACCGAGTTTGCGCGGCGCGGCGACGGCAAGTGGAGCGTGAGTTCCATCGCAGACCGGACCAAATATCCGGCGCCCGGGCTTTTGGGTGGAGAGGAAGGCGCGGCCGGAGAGATCGCCCTGGGCGACGGCACCCGACTGCATGCCAAGTCACTGGTGGATCTCGGCGCCGGAGCGATTGTTCACGTTAACCTGCCGGGCGGCGGCGGCTATGGCGATCCGCACCAGCGCGATGTTCAGAGGGTGCTGTGGGACGTGATTGAGGGCTACATTACTCCCGAGAAGGCGGAAAAAAATTACGCGGTTGCAGTTCGTTATACCGGAAAGGCGGAAGAACTGGTTAAGCTTGCCGATCATTGGGTGATTGACCAAGCGAGGACCGCCGAGTTACGCGGGAGCCAGTTGAAATTGTGACCGTTTAGGAGCGTAGCGAGGAATGGAACTTAAAGGCAGAGTGGCTCTGGTGACAGGGGGCGCGGGGGGGATTGGCGGTGCGGTGGTGCGGGGTCTGGCCAACGCTGGAATCGATGGGATCGCGATCAACTATCGCAAATCATCGAAAGAAGCTCAGGATCTCGCTGCGGAGATAGAACACGGAGGAGTGAAAGCCCTGGCGGTTCAGGCGGATGTGCAGAGCGAGGCGCAGGTCCGCAGCATGATCGAGCGGATCCGCGAGCAATTCGGTCGTCTCGACATCCTTGTCAATAATGCCGGCCTGACACACTGGGTCAAGTTAGGCGATCTTGAGGGGGTGACGGAGAAGATCTGGGACGAGATCCTTGATATCAACCTCAAGGGATCCTTTCGCTGCGCCCGGGCTGCTGCGCCACTGCTGGCGGAACATCACGGGATGATCGTAAATGTCTCCTCGATGTCCGGCGTGTTGGCGCCATCGACGATGTCGTCGTTGCCCTACGGTACCGCAAAGGCGGCCCTGATCTACCTCACCAAGGGGCTCGCGGTGGCGCTGGCGCCGAAGGTGCGGGTGAACTGCGTGGCGCCGTCGTTCACGGATACGCCGTGGATGAGCGATCATTTTGGGGCGGACTACCCGCAGGTGATCGCCAAAGCGTCGACCGGCTACCCGCTCCAGCGGATCGCCCGCGCCGACGATATCGCCGGGGCGATTCTGGGAATCATCACCGGCGGCGATTTTGTCACCGGCCAGACCCTGATGGTCGACGGCGGGCTGAGCTTGAGTTAGCACCAAACCACTATGGACAGAAGAGAGTTGCTTGGCGAATTGCACGGGAATCGGTTAGTTGCCGTGATCCGCTCGAAAACTCCGGAGTTGGCGTTGGAGACTGCGCAGGCGGCTGCGAATGCGGGTCTCAAGTTCGTCGAAATTACCTACAGTGTGCCGGGGGCCGTGGAGGTAATCAAAAATTTGACTCAAGGAACCGATCTCCATGTGGGAGCCGGAACGGTGTTGTCCAAGCAGCAGGCGGATGAGGCAATCAAAGGCGGCGCACAGTTCGTCGTCGCACCCAGCTTGGAGCTGGAGCTGATTCCACTCTGTCACGAAGCCAACGTGGCTTGTTTTCCCGGTGCAGCAACGCCGACGGAAATTCTTGCCGCTATGCGGGCGGGGGCCGATCTGGTGAAGATTTTTCCCGCCGACTTGGCCGGCGGACCCTATTTCATCCGGCAGATGCAAGGGCCATTTCCGGAGGCTCGTTTCATGGTCTCCGGCGGGGTGAGCCTGGCGAACATTCAGGAATACGTGCAGGTCGGCACCACCGGTATCTGTCTTGGCAGTGCTTACCTAGGAACTCTGTTGGCGGAGAAGGGCCACGCCGGCTTCGTCAAGGAGATAACCGAGTTTCGAAAACTGGTGATCGAAGCTCAAAACTTTGGAAAGATCGGCTGAGAAAACGACTATGGCAGATATTTATCTAACGCTCGCATGTGAGGACTACGATCGAACCCGAGCCCTGTGGGAGGGCAGAGTGAAGCCCGAGGGGATTCGGCTCAACTATCTCACGATGGCAGTCGAAGAGATTTTTTGGCGAATGATGAAATATGAGGAGTTCGACGTTTCGGAATTGTCCATGGGAGCGTTCCTGACCGCCGCGGCTCGCGGCCGCCGGCCGTTCATCGCCATCCCGGTATTTCCCTCGAGAACATTTCGCCATCGCTGCATTTTCGTGAACACGGATGCGGGTATCAAACGGATTGAAGACCTAAGAGGCAAGCGCATGGGCGTGCCGGAATACAGCATGACGGCGGCGGTCTGGTTGCGCGGGCTGTTCGAGCATGAATACGGAGTGCCGCCATCGGATATTCATTGGGTTCAAGCCGGGGAAGAACATCCGGGGCGGAAAGATCGCGTGGACTTTGAGATGCCGGCCGGGGTCACGATGGAGAGCCGGCCAGACACGACCCTCAATGCCATGATCGAAAGCGGCGAAATCGATGCGATGATGTCACCGCGCATGCCGACCTGCTTTCTGAACGGATCCGGCAAGGTGAAGCGGTTATTCCCCGACTACCGCCAGGTGGAGATGGCCTATTTCAAAAAAACCGGTTTGTTCCCGATCATGCATGTGATCGTCATCAAACGGTCGATCTACGACAAAGCTCCCTGGGTGGCGCAAACGTTATACAAAGCGTTTTGCCAGGCCAAAGAGATCTGCATGACCGAGCTTTACGACACCAACATCTTGCGTGTAAGCCTGCCCTGGACCTCGGCCGAATACGAAGACACCCGCGAACTGATGACGGCGGACTATTGGCCCTACGGACTAAGCCCGAACCGGGTCAATTTGGAAACACTGCACTCTTACCTATATGAGCAGGGTTTGATTCGACAAAGACTCAATCTCGACGAGCTCTTCGCGCGGGAGACCCTCGAAGCCTTTAAGATCTGAGCGGGGTGGAATCAGTCGGCTCGGCCGTAACCGCTGCCCAAGGGCGTCAGCACAACGATTTCCGTCTGCGCCGGCAATGCCATTTTACTGACAACCAATGTATTGTTCGCGAGACGCCGGTTCGGAAATCCCTTCAGAAACATGCCTAGCAACGACAGGTCCTCTCGATAGTGCATGGGGATCGCGATTTTCGGTTTCAATTGGCCCAAGACTTCCCGGGCGGTGTCGGGGGGCATGGTGAAAGTGCCGCCGATGGGAATCATCGCCACATCGACCTTGCCGAAAGCTTTGACTTGTTCCGGCGTCAGCGGATGGCTCAAGTCTCCGAGATGAGCGATGCAGATGAGTCCCAGATCGAAAACGAAAGCGGCGCCCTTGAGAGCGGTGCCGAAGGCCTGCTGGTAGACCGGAATATTGTAGATCAGCACATCGCGGACGGAGGTGCTGATCTTATTCCACTCCGCTCCATAATTGGCGAGACCGCGCATGATCACCGGGTTTCCCCGCGCAAGTTCCACGTAGTTGTGGTTCGGATGCTCTCGACCCACCGTGACCACGTGTGGGGTCACTACCGGCGTTGCATGCATTCCCGGCGCCAGGGGATCGGTGATGATCTTGGTTCCCTTGCTGGAGGTGATCTGAAAGAAGTTGTGACCGAAGTATTCGATGGTTGCATCCGGCGCTGCCGCATAGGCCAGGCTCGGAAAACTTCGGGCGACATCGGGGTCACGACAGGAAGCATCGGAAGGAAAAGCCGCGAGGGATTGG
>Ga0105347_1001278_pt1 | contig 11006 bp, 7 predicted proteins | sample EasRivMeERMLT890_FD_89677 | JGI IMG/M metagenome (GOLD analysis project Ga0105347, IMG submission 89677) | Soil microbial communities from meander-bound floodplain in the East River, Colorado, USA - East River MetaG ERMLT890 | ecosystem: Environmental > Terrestrial > Soil > Floodplain | place...
GCACGGCTGCCCTCGCACCAGAGTGCCGACCGCGTTACGCCGGCCGTCGATCGATTCGCAGCGGACGTCCGTCCACCACAGCGCGCAGCGCCCGGATGTGCGCAGGCGTAGTGCCGCAGCAACCGCCCACGATGCTCACGTCGCAGGCCAGAAGCTGTTGTGCATGACGGGCCATGGTGTCGGGCGTTTCGAGATACACCGCCGTATCGCCCTTCAGCACCGGAAGTCCCGCGTTGGGCTGCATCATGAGCGGCAAGCGCGTGTGCGTCTGAAACTCGCGTGCTACCGCCACCATCGATTCGCTGCCCAATCCGCAGTTGGAACCCAGAATATCTGCACCGTTGGCCGAAAGCGCCTGCACGGCCTCCTGCACGCCGGTGCCCATGATCGTGCGGAAGCCGGTGGGCGAGGGCTCGAAGGTTAGCGTCACGGCCACCGGCATCGAAGCGTCGATTTCTCTGGCCGCGCGCAGGGCCAAAAGCGCCTCGGCAAGATCGGTCATGGTTTCGATTACGATCAGGTCGACACCTTCCGCGTACACGGAAGCCAGCTGACGCCGGAACGCCGCCAGTACAGCCTCTGGATCGGTGTCGCCGTATGGCTCCAGCAATCTTCCCGTGGGGCCGATAGAGGCGGCCACCAGGGTGGATCGCGACACGCCGGCGCGCGCGGCCTGCACCGCTGCGCGGTTAATCTCCTCCGTCCGACGGTCGAGACCCCAGTGAGAGAGTTTGAGCGGAGACGCACCAAACGTGTTGGCCTGCACGATGTGGGCGCCTGCCTCCGCATACAGCCGGGCAATCTCGGCGGGAACCTCCGGATGCTCTATGTTCACCTGCTCCGGGCAGGCCCCCGGTAGAAGCCCGCGCTCCTGGAGCTGGGTGCCCATGGCGCCGTCGGAGATGAGACGCTCGCCTCTGGCCAGTCGCCCGCGGAGGCCACTCATGTCAGCTCACGCCAAAGATGGACTTCACACAGTCCACGGCACTGGTGCCATCGAAGCAATAGGCATCGGCACCGATGTCTCGCGCGTACTCCCTGGACAGCGGCGCACCACCCACGATGACACGGGTCTTTCCCTGCAGTTGTCGCTCACGAGCCAGCTCCACCACGCGACGCATGCCGGGCATGGTGGTGGTGAGCAGGGCCGACAACCCGATCACTCCTGCATTCGATTCAATGGCCGCCTGGATGAAACGTTCGGGAGGAACGTCCTTTCCCAGATCCACCACTTCGAACCCCGCTCCGCGCAGCATGATCGACACCAGGTTCTTGCCGATGTCGTGCATGTCGCCCTGCACGGTGCCCATGACGACGCGACCACGCGAGGGGATTCCGTCACGGATCATGAGCGGCTTGAGCAGATCCATGCCGGCGTACATGGCTTTGGCGGCCAGGAGCACGTCGGGCAGGTAGATCTCGTGAGACTTGAAGCGGGCCCCCACCACGTTCATGCCTGCGATCAGACCGGAGTCGAGAATCACTCTGGGCTCCACGCCTTCGGTGATCGCTGCCCGCGTGAGTTGGGCCACTCCCGGCGCATCGCCCTGTTGTAGTCGTTCTGCCAGTTGTGCCAGTACGGTCATGGCTGCTCCCGCATGTCTTGAGTGTCATGGAGCCCGCCGAATATGGCGGCTATGCGTTCCCGGCAGGACCGCGTTTGGCAGTCGCCGCAAAACGGAAAATCGTCGGCAAACAGAAACGCGCCGCGCCCTGCTGCCACAATCACGCCGCTCACCGACTTCAGAGGGTACATCAGGCACGACGCCGAGAGCGAAATGCCGATGTCGGCCGGCTGCAGGTGGGAGAAGAGATTCCGCTGGCCGCATGTCTGCCAGCCGCAATAGCCCGGGCTGAAGCGCATGACCCCCATGTCGGTGGTGAGCTCGCCTGAGGCGCGCAGATGCTCGACGTATCTCCATTCCAATTCAGAGGCGGCCAGCTCGGCGCCCTCCGAGGCCGCTGCATCCAGCGCCGCACCCAGCGCGAAGTCGGCCGCTTGAAAGCGAGAGTCGATTTCATCCCGGATCGGTTCACCCAGAGTCACGGCGAAAAGCGCAAGCGAGCGGGCACGCGGGTAGATCTGTCCCAGGGGCGTGAACCCTGCGTTCTGGCCGGCGTACAGCTTTTCGAATTCGTCCAGGCCAATCGGGTTCCACACTCCCAGAGGCTGGACGCGCTTCCGATAGAGGGCGATGGCCTCCACGGCGAGCCTGAGGTGCCGGCCCGAATTTGGCGCGCCTGCCGCGCCCAGGGCGGTGAGCACTTGCTCCGGCTCGGGCGTCACCTGGCTCAGTGGAAACTCCACGCGGGTGCTCACAGGTCCACTCCGGGTAATGTGGACAGCCCATGCGTGTGAGCTTCGCTCGTCATGAGCCGGATCAATTCCCTCCGCACATGCTCCGGTAGACGAGGCGGGCTGTGCTGTTCAAGGGCGCGCCGTACTTCCTCGTGCGCTCGCCGGATGAGCGACCGGCTCCCCTCTTCCTTCCAGCGTGACTGGTTGGCCCGGTCGATGACCGGCCGCGGGAATTGGATTTCACTCTTCAGGTATTTGCGCGTGTGCTCGGAGATCAGCAGATGTCCCTCGGCCAGCAGCTCCTGGAAGCGCGGCAGCGCCGGAAAATCTTCGTGCGGCGTGATGCCCTGCGTCATGCGCAGTACGGATCCGCAGATTTCATTGTCGCACACGAGTTTTTCGAGAGAGAAGCAACTCTCGAAATCGAGCATGCCGGGGCCCGAGATGTGGTTGATTCCTGACAGGGCGGCCAGCACGGCGCCCATGGCCGTCTCCAGCCCGGCCTGCGCATCGAGCGACTTGGCATCGGAGAGCGCGATGTAGGCCTGCGTGGGGAGCCCCAGCTCCTTGCCGATTTCGTTGCAGGCGCAGTCGATCATCATGGTTTCGATGGCGCCCATGGGCGTGGTTTCGTACCGGATGTCGAACACCGCGGGCGAGCCGCCCCACAGCACTGGCGTGCCGGGACGAGCCAGCTGGCTGATCACCAGGCCGCTCAACGTCTCGGCGGTGTGCTGCACGAGAGATCCCACCAGCGTGACCGGCGCCATGAAGCCCGACAGCGGCATGGAGATGAACTCCACGGGAATACCGTACCGCGCACAGTCCACCACATTCTGCGACGTGACATGGCTCCACTTGAGCGGCGAAGTGGGACAGCAGGAGAACACCGTGAGCGGCTTTTCGGCAAGCGCCCCCTCCGACCCGCGCACGGCCACCTGGAGGTCCTTCATCACCGTGAACGATTCCACGGTGAATGTGCCGGTCACTACGGGCTTTTCGCAGTTGAGCAGCGAAAGAAACAGCCGGTAGCTGTCGGACATGCGCTCCGGCACATCGGCCGGAATCATGGCTGTGGACTGCGAAGAAATGTTGTCCATGGCCGCCATGAGTCGGGCATACTCGATGTAGTCCGCCGAGGTGGGACGACGGATCGCCTGAGTCTGACTGTCCAGGATGTTGATCGCGGCCGAGCCTGGCGTGAAATGCACGTTGTAGCCGGACAGATCCTCGGCAGGCTGGCCTAACGAGTCGTACAGGTGGAAAGAGCGCGGCGCCGACTTCAGGGCCCGATCGATGAGTTGCTCGGTAAAGTGCACACGTCCCGAGGCGCGGTCGTGCCGGGCGCCGGCATCGGTCAAGAGTGTCAGCACTCCCGGGTTGTGCACTTCCACTCCCAGGGTGCAGATCAGATCGCGGCCTTCGGCGATGATGCGATCGCGAAGGTCGTCTGATAGAAATCGCAACGTGGGTCTCACCGGCCAGCCCTTGCGGGATCCAGGCAGACCCGCACTGCGAGAGTGTTCATGGCAGAAATGTCCAGCTTGGCAGACGGGAGCGGCCATGGAAGCCGACTCCGCGGCTACTGTACCCTTCTTGACACACGACTACGGACTTGTAATGACCGGGGCAGTATAATATCTTACCCATTCATCAAGTATTAGTTTTTTCAGCCTGGGCCTGTAATACAGAAGGGACCCCGTCACCGGTTCGCTGCCGTCAAGCCGCGCCGGGAGACCCCACAGGCTCGGAGTGTTTCAGCGCATGCGATGCATCTTGAAGTTCGTAGTGCTCGCGATCACGTGGACCACCGCCTGCCCGGTGTGGGGCCAGGTGGAGCATGTCGATATGTCGAAGTCGGAGGGCACGGCGGCGGCCCTCTCGATACTCGGAACCATCGTTCCGGTGGCCGCCGGGAAACTGATCGCCGGTAATCCGGAGTCGGGTACAGAACCCCGGGCGCTCGTCGGCGGCTCCATCGCCCTCTGCGGCGCGATCTTTGGTCCAGCCCTGGGCTACATCTACGCAGGGAACGAACATGCCATCGGCCTGGGTGCTACGCTGCGCATGACGGGTCTGACAAGCGGCGTCGTGGCCAAGCTGTTGTACGATAACTATCAGACCTCGGGGACGGGCAGCTGGGTGGACGATGCGCTTGCCGTAAGCGGAGGCGTGCTGTTCGTGGGAGGCACGCTCCTGGACTGGATTCGCGCACCAGCGCTTCTCCGGAGCCAGAAGGAGTCTGCGCGTCCAGCTCGAGTCCACCGGATCGAGGTGCACCCGACGGTCTCCGGAGTGTGTGTGCTGGTGAGAGTGGGATGACGGTGCCTCATGATGGCGGCCTGGGTGTGAATGTGTCACGACACGACGCCCACGAGGACTGAGCCACAATCGGTCTCAGCTCGGCCGTGAGGCACATCTCAAAGAGCAGCGGCATAGAGCAAATAGCACCCAAGTCTCGAAGTAGGCTTCGAAGTCTCCGTGACTTTCGAGCTTCAGCCAGGCAGGCAGGTTTACAAAGAAGCCCGACAAATCTCCCCCGGAATCTTCCACCCATGCCAGGTCGTCCTTCGTTGACGTAAGAAATACCAACGGCGCGTTCAAATGTCTGGACAACTGTGTTGTAGTATTAATCGCTATCGCATGCCTGGGCATGTAGGCACAGAGTTTTCGGTGTCCGGAGGCACAAAATTATCTGCGCGCATTGGCATGAAGCAGGTCACACCCTATTTTGCAGTTCGTCTGCTGACAAAACCAAATCACATTGCTCGCGGGGGTGCTCTATGGGGCGCGCATTGGTCGGCTTCTGTGTCAGCCTGGCTCTCACGAGCACGGCTGCAGCACAGAACCATCTGTTAATTGCCTGGAATGATCTGGGCATGCACTGCAGCAACAAGGACTTTTCCACGCTTGCCGTATTGCCTCCGTACAACAACGTGGTGGCACAGGTCATTCGCGTGGGGGATTCGCTTCAGCTGCCGGTCGTGGTGACGGCGGGTCTGCGTGTGACCTACGAGATTCCCGGCAATACGTACTCGGTGGGGAAAACCAACTTCTGGGACTTCGAAGACAAGCTTTTTGGAGTCACCCTGTCTCCCAATGTGGGCCTCACCGGGCACGGGCTGTCCGGGGAGATGACAGCCGTTTCAAACGAGTTCGTGATCACCGGCATTCCCATTACGCCCTTCACCGATGCCGACCTGCTCCATGAAGACCCCTTTCATCTGGGGTGGTTTTCGGCGTACGACGCGTCGTCGCAATGGCTGGCCGGCACACACGCGGTCGTGCCTGTATCCAACGAAATCAACTGCCTCGGCGCCGGGTGCCACGCGAGTGAGCAGGGCATTCTTAATCAGCACGCCGAAGAAGCGGGATTCGATCCCGCCAACAAGCCGATCCTGTGCGCCAGCTGTCATGCCTCGGCCGCCCTGGGCGCTCCCGGTTTACCCGGAGTGCCGTCGCTCTCCGAGGCGGTGCACAAACACCACGCCGAGCGCACGAACGATTGCTACACGTGTCATCCCGGACCCAATACGCAGTGCCTCCGAGACGTGATGTCGACTGAGCATGGCATGGTCTGTCAGTCGTGCCATGGGTCGGTATTGGAGGTGGGCCAGAGCATCGATGCCGGTCGGAAGCCGTGGCTGGAAGAGCCCTCATGTGGAGCGGCTGCTTGCCATGGATCCCGCTACGCCGAAGAGCCGGGTCAGCTGTATCGCAACTCCCGTGGGCATGGAGGACTCTTCTGCAGCGCCTGCCATGGCTCGCCACATGCCATCGTGCCGAGCCGCGAGGATCGCGACAATGTTCAGAATGTATCGTTGCAGGGACACCCGGGAACCTTGCACGAGTGCGAGGTGTGCCATGGCTTCATTCCGTCTGGCCCGGGTCCACACGGACTGACCGCTTGTCCTGTGCGCGTAGACGGCGATGCCAACTCCTCGGGAACGGTCACGTCGGCGGACGTCATTTTGCTTGTGAATTACGTTTTCAAGAGTGGCGCGTCGCCAGAACCGTGCAGCGCCAATGGAAACGTAAATTGTGACGCCCAGGTAAGCTCAGCTGACATCATCTCCCTGGTGAACTTCGTGTTCAAGGGCGGACCGGCACCGTGTGATATTTGCACCGACAGCCCGCTCGCGTGCCTGTAGCTACAATCATGGGACAGCCACGGCATCGAGGCTGTCCCTCTTTCTAATCCGTCGCGCTCTTCAACACATCCACGCCGGGCGTGAACGGACTGTGGTGTTTTTGAGCACGCCGTGATGTCTCACTGTTGCAAAGCGCAATTGTCTGAATCGCCTTTCACCGTGAACGGTCCGCTTTGAGCCACTGACCGAAACGGTTCATGCCCGGAATGCCCGCTTTCGCTTGTGTGCCGCCCGCCTGAGTAGAATACTTCACATAACAGCAGCGAGTCGGCGGTCCGGCTGGCCCCGCTGGTGTGTTCTTCTGTACCGCTTCGGTGGCCGAGCGTGCCGCCTGTCGCAATTGCTGATAGGCACGGCAAGCTAGTTTCTGGCAGAACCAAGAAATCACAGCGCTTGTCGATAAAGGGAAGTAGGGGGCGCTATGCGCAGAGCCACGTTGGCTCTATGGGTGGGCACGATGTACGTGCTGGTGATGCAGGTGTCGGTGATGGATCGTCTCTCCGGTTCGAAGCCGGGCCGGAACTCGACGATCGTGGCTTCGAGTATTTCTTCGGGGTACGCAGCTTTCGCGTTCGACAGGCACAGCCCGCCGTCCGGCCAGGACGACCCCGATTCTGTGCCTTCCGCTTTCTCCGCACTCCAGGGAACCGCGGATCCATGTGAAAGCGGCATCGCACTCAGCGATCACGACGGCGACGAACACGATCCGCTCGGTCCGGGTTTGAATGGCGACGTCTTTGCCCTGACAGAATTCCAGGGGCGCTTGATTGCTGGAGGTGAGTTCACGGCGGCAGGAAACGTCACCGTTCGCGGGATCGCTTCGTGGAATGGTCGCTGGTGGTCTCCTCTCGGCACGGGCGTCCATGGCATCGTCCTGGCGCTGACCGAGTACGAGGGTCGTCTGATCGTGGGTGGATGGTTCGATTCGGCGGGTGATCGCAGCGCACCCTTCCTTGCCGCCTGGGACGGACAGGAATGGTGGCCGTTCGGCGCTGACTTTAACGACAAGGTGCTCGCCCTCGCAATGTACGATGACAAACTCGCCGTGGGCGGCACGTTTTGCCGCGCGGAGGGCGAGGGCGCGTGCGCAGTCGCTACCTGCCGTGATCCCGGTCTTGGCACGACTGACCACCGGGCGAACGGTCCTGTCGCTGCGCTGACTGTGTTCCGCGGACAGCTCATCGCGGGCGGCTGCTTCGATCACATCGGCGGCGTGGCCGCAAGTTGTGTGGCGGCCTGGGATGGCACCCGCTGGACTCCAGTGGGGGCCGGCCTTGACGGGCTTGTCACCGCGCTGGTGGTGTATGATGACTGCCTTTTGGCCGGCGGGCAGTTCACTCAGGCGGGAGATCTGCCGGTTGGTTACATCGCCGCCTGGGACGGCACCGCATGGTCGAACTTCGGCACCCAAATGAACGACTACGTGTGCGATCTGATTACCTTCGACGGCAGACTGATCGCCGGCGGTCTCTTCACCATGGCGGGCGACACGCCAGCGGGCTACGTCGCCGAATGGACCGGCTGCGGCTGGTCGCCATTGGGCGCCGGGCTGGACGATTGGGTGCGCTGCCTTGTTGCCTTCGACGGGGCGCTGTTCGCGGGCGGCTACTTCCACGAATCGGGCGGCCGAAACGTCAACCACGTTGCGATGTGGAATGGCACCAGCTGGATTGGCCTGGGTGGTGCGCAGAGGCCGTTGCCGGTTCTGGATATGGAGTCGGGGTAGAAGTGCGCGTGCGGATCCCCAGGTTGAGGCTCAGAGCCTGCCCGCCGCCGGCGATCCTTTGCCCGTAAGCGGCGAATCGCATACACTGGCCACCGGTGCCCAGGGTTCTACTCTCGGGACCATTCAATTCGGTCGGGCACCGAATCCCGGCCGGCAGAGCGAGCAGAAACCATCACGCGGGACATGGAACCATGCGTCAACTGATCAAGCCGCTTCTGACAATCACTCTCCTGTTCCATGCCTTAAATGCATGGCCGGCGGAGAAGAAAGACGACGATACCACCAAGGCCGAAGACACGTTCTCGGGTCTGAAGCTCAGGAACCTGGGTCCAGCCTTTATGGCGGGTCGAATCTCCGACATCGTCATCCATCCCCATGATGAGAACCAGTGGTACGTGGCCGTCGGCTCGGGCGGCATCTGGAAGACGGAGAATGCAGGCACAACGTGGAAACCGATTTTCGATGGTGAAGGGTCATACTCCATCGGCTGCATCACCATGGATCCGTCGAGTCCATCGGTGCTCTGGGTGGGCTCAGGTGAAAACGTGGGCGGTAGACACGTGGCCTACGGCGACGGTGTGTACCGCAGCCGCGACGCAGGAGGCAGCTGGGAAAACCTGGGGCTGAAACTCTCCGAGCACATTTCCAGAATTGTGGTGCATCCCACGAACCCGCAGGTGGTGTGGGTGGCCGCGCAGGGGCCTTTGTGGTCGAAGGGCGGCGAGCGCGGGCTGTACAAAACAGCGGATGGCGGCAAGACATGGAAGCGCACTCTGGGCGACGACGAATGGACCGGCGCTACGGACCTGGTGATGGATCCGCGCGATCCCAATCGGCTTTACTGTGCCACGTGGCAGCGGGGCAGGACCATCGCTGCTTACATGGCCGGTGGGCCGGGCTCGGGCATTCACCTGTCCACCGATGGAGGCGAAACCTGGGAGAAACTCAGTGGTGGATTGCCCGGCTCGAACATGGGAAAGATCGGGCTGGCCATATCGCCGCAGAATCCCGACGTGCTCTATGCGGCCATCGAGTTGGAGCGGCGCAAGGGAGCCGTGTATCGGTCAGCCGACAGGGGTGCGTCGTGGCAGAAGGGCGCCGACGCCGTGGCCGGCGGCACGGGCCCGCATTACTACCAGGAACTGTACGCGAGCCCGCATGAGTTCGACCGCATCTATCTCGCCGACGTGCGCATGCAGGTGTCGGGAGACGGCGGCAAGACCTTCACGCAGTTGAAAGAGGAGAATAAACACTCCGACAATCACGCGATGGCTTTTCGTACATCGGATCCGGACTTTCTGCTGGTGGGCTCCGACGGCGGCATCTACGCGAGCTTCGACCTGGCTGAAACCTGGCGGTTTTTCCCCAACCTGCCGGTGACCCAGTTCTATAAAGTAGCCGTGGACGACGCCGAACCCTTCTACAACGTCTATGGCGGCACTCAGGATAACGCCACACAGGGTGGGCCTTCACGCACCGTGTGGACGCGTGGCATTCAGAACTCCGACTGGTGGCTCACCGTGGGCGGCGATGGCCACCAGCCCGCCACGGAGCCTGGAAACCCGAACATCGTCTACTCGGAATCGCAGGAGGGCTACCTGTCCCGCGTAGATGTAGCCACCGGCGAGCAGGTGTTGATCAGGCCGCAACCAGGAGCCGGCGAATCGTACGAGCGATACAACTGGGATTCGCCGATCCTGGTGAGCCCTCATTCACCGACCCGGTTGTACTATGCCTCGCATCGAGTGTGGCGATCGGACAATCGAGGCGACAGCTGGACCGCCATTTCCGGAGACCTCACCAGGGCGCAGTCGAGGCTGAATTTGCCCATTATGGGACAGACCTGGGGTTGGGATGAAGGGTGGGATGTAGCAGCCATGTCCATGTACGGCTCTATCACGTCTCTGGCGGAGTCCCCGAAGCAGGAGGGTCTGCTGTACGCCGGAACGGATGATGGGTTGATTCAGGTGAGCGAGGATGGCGGCGCCCACTGGCGGAGAATCGATGTGACAAGTCTGCCGAAGGTGCCTGCCACGGCCTTCATCAACGACATTAAGGCTGACCTGCACGATGCGAACGCGGTGTATGTGGTGCTCGACAACCACAAGTCAGGCGACTTCGAACCGTACGTGGTGAAGAGCACCGACCGCGGCAAGAGCTGGAAGTCGATCCTCGGAAACCTGCCCGCGCGTACGCAGACGTGGCGGCTGGTGCAGGATCACGTCAAGCCCGGCCTGCTGTTTGTGGGGACCGAATTCGGGATGTACGTCACACTCGATGGTGGTACCAAGTGGAGCAAGTTGTCGGGCGATGTGCCCACCATATCGTTCCGGGACCTGGCCATTCAGAGGCGCGAGAACGATCTGGTGGGGGCAACGTTCGGGCGTGGGTTTTACGTGCTCGATGATTACAGCGTGCTCCGCGACGTGTCCGACGCGCAGCTGGCTTCTGCTGCCACACTGTTTGCGCCACGCAAAGCCTGGTGGTACATCCAGCGCGACATGGACGAAGCCCAGGGCGCCGATGATTATGCGGCCCCGAACCCGCCCTTTGGCGCCGTCTTTACGTACTATCTCAAGGAAGCGCTCAAGACCCGAAAGGACATGCGCAAGGAGAAGGAGAAAGATCTGCGCGAAGCCAAACAGCCCCTGTCTTTTCCGGGCTGGGACAGCCTGGAGACGGAGCGAAGGCAGGATGCGCCGCAGATGTGGCTAACGGTTCGCGACGCCCAGGGCACGGTGGTGCGACGTCTCGAAGGAACCAACTCTAAGGGCTTTCAGCGCGTGACGTGGGATCTGCGCTTCCCAGCGGAAGACGCCATTGCCACTCA
>Ga0105347_1001279_pt1 | contig 10993 bp, 9 predicted proteins | sample EasRivMeERMLT890_FD_89677 | JGI IMG/M metagenome (GOLD analysis project Ga0105347, IMG submission 89677) | Soil microbial communities from meander-bound floodplain in the East River, Colorado, USA - East River MetaG ERMLT890 | ecosystem: Environmental > Terrestrial > Soil > Floodplain | place...
GCGGGCCGAAGTCCGAGAGTTGATCAGTTACCCGGAAGGCAGCGTCGGCCGCATCATGACTACCGACTTCATGACTTTGCTGCCGGGCACCACCGCCCAAGGGGCCATCGATAAGATCCGCGAACGTGGAGAGCTGGAAACCTTCTTCTATCTTTACGTCGTCGATGAGACCGGTAAACTGGTGGGCGTCGTTCCCCTGCGAAATCTGGTGATCGCGCCACCGAATCGCATCCTGGGCGACATGATGATCGCCGATCCCATCAAAGCCAATGTCATGACGGACCAAGAAGACGCGGCGCGTCTAGTTTCAAAATACGAGCTGCTCGCCTTGCCCATTGTCGATGACTCCGGGCGCTTGGAAGGAATTATCACAGTGGACGACGTCATCGACATCATCGACAAAGAAGCCACCGAGGATATGTACAAAATGGCGGGTCTGGCGGAGGAGGATCGTGTCTTCACACCGGTTTCTCGCTCGGTAAGAATGCGCCTGCCGTGGACCTTTTTGAATCTGCTGACGGCGACTCTGGCGGCCTCTGTAGTGGGCTTATTCGAAGGGACCTTACACGAGATCATCGCTCTGGTAACCTTCATGCCGGTGGTTGCGGGCGTCGGCGGCAACGGCGCCACCCAGACGGCCACGGTGATTATCCGCGCCATTGCGCTGGGGGAGCTCGAGTTTTCCTCGGCGTGGAAAGCCGTCACTAAACAGGTTTTGGTCAATATCTGTATCGCTCTCGCTGCCGGTAGCGTCATCGCCGTAGCCGCCTTTCTCTGGAAAGGCAATCCTTATCTCGGATTGGTTCTTGCTAGCGCGATGATTCTCAATCTCGGCTTGATGGCAGGTTTTTCTGGCGCAGTCATTCCCCTGGTCTTAAAAGCCCTAAAATTCGACCCCGCTATGGGAGCCGGCATTATCGTAACCGGCCTCACGGATGCCTTCGGCTTCCTTTCGTTTCTAGGTCTCGCCACTCTATTCCGGGCTTACCTGCGTTAGCGCCGAGCCATCTTCAGCTGGCGTCGGACTCTTTTTCAGCAAAAAAAGCAGTCCGCCGATCAAGCTATCCACGACTACAACCAAAAAGAGCAGCAAGCCAAAAGCGACTCCCTTCTCGGAACTGACCCCAATCAAACCGAGGAGAAAAAGATACCCCCCTTCCCGCAGCCCGATGCCGTTCAGACTGATGGGCAGCGCGGCAAAGGTTCCAACCAGCGGGTACAAAATAATGCTAAAAGAAAACGGCACATCGATGTGCAGAGCTTTGCCCATCATTACGTGCAGCCACGCCTGAACTAGATGCAGGATAAGGGAGAGCAGTATGACCTGGGGAATTACTCTCCAGTGAGCGCGATAGGCATGCATGGCGAGTCTTAATTTGACGACGATCGGATGGCCGTCGACGGAGAGAATGCGGCGTAGCAAAGGAACGAGCAAACCACCCACCACCAACCCGATGGCCAGGGCGAAAGTCAGAAAACGAATCGACTGCGGCACCGCGTAACTTGGGTAGAGTGCGAGACCGACCGCTCCGAGCCAAACCAAGACCGTCATCCCGAGGGCGCGATCCATGAAAACCGAGACCGCCGCGGGAACTGTGGCGACGACCCACCGCTTCTGCCGGTGGTTCTCCCCATCCCGGGCCAGATAGTAAACCCGGGTAACGTCCCCTCCTACGGTGCTCGGCGCGAAGAGATTGAAAAACATCCCGATGAGATAATACAAACTGTAATCCTTAAACCGGGTATCAAAGCCCAGCGGACGAGCCAGCACCGCCCACCTAAAAGCGCTGCCTAACTGGGTAAGGAAATACACCACTAGCGCCAAGGCAACGTAGGAAAAGTCCGCCGTCGCGAGGGTAGCAAAGAACCGTTCAGGATGGATGCGCGTGAAGAAAAAACCCAATAGCCCCGCGCTGACCAGGAGCTTCATCAGCAGAATCAGCACCGGCTTGGCTTTTTTCATTTCTTTCGGGACGGCTGGATGAGTGCCTGACTTTCTTCCCTGGCGAGACCATCGACCAAGACCTTGCGTCCTTCGATCTTCAGTCGACCCTCGCTGTAAAGTTGGATCGCGCGGGGATAGATGCGATGCTCTTGTTCGAGGATGCGGGTGGTGAGAGATTCCGCCGTATCATCCGGAAACACCGGAACCACCGCTTGCATGATGATGGGACCCTCATCGCACGATTCATTGACGAAATGCACCGTGCAACCCGAGAAGCGCACCCCGTGATCCACGGCTTTCTGCTGCACATGGAGTCCGGGGAACGCGGGAAGCAATGCCGGATGGATATTCATAATGCGGTTAGAATAGGCGCTCACAAATACCGGCGACAGCAAGCGCATGAAGCCGGCAAGCACCGCCAGTTCGACCTCCCGCGCTCGCAAAATATCAACCACCGCTTGATCAAAGGCTTCCCGGCTGGGAAATGTCTTGTGATCCAGAACCTCAACGGGAATGCCGTGATTCCTGGCGCGTACGAGGCCGTAAGCGTCGGCGCGGTTGCTGAGCACCACCTGGATCTTGGCGTCCAGTTTTTTCGCCTCGATGGCGTCGATGATGGCTTGAAGGTTAGTGCCGCTGCCGGAAATCAATACGCCGATGGAAACCTGTCGCGCCATAAAATCCCCTACGAAGCAAAGGCGACTTCGCGAGTTCCACTCTTGATCTCGCCAATTAAAAAGTGTCCCTCGCCCATTTTCTTGAGCCGCGCCGTAACGCCGTCCACGTGCTGCTGGCCGACGACGAGGATCATGCCGAGGCCGTTATTGAATGTGCGGTCCATCTCATCCGGCGAAACGCGCCCGATTTTCTGGATCAAATCGAACACCGGCGGCACCGGCCAACTGCGCCGGCGGATCCAAGCACGCCGCCCCGGGGGCAAAATTCTCGGCAGATTGCCCGGGATGCCTCCTCCGGTAATATGGGCTGCGCCTTTGATCGGAGTGTTGGCGAACAAGTTGCGCGCTACTTTCGCGTAGATTCGCGTCGGCGCCAACAGCTCGTCGCCCAAACTCTTCCCAAGCTCGGCCACGCGTCGATGAAGCTTCAGCCGTCCCACGTCGAGCAAGATCTTGCGCGCCAACGAGTAACCGTTGCTATGAAGCCCGCTGGACGGAAGCCCGATCAGCACATCTCCCGGCACGATGGACTTGGGGTTGAGAATTCCCTGCTTTTCAATCACTCCCACCACAAACCCGGCCAGATCGTATTCGCCTTTGGGAAAATCGCCGGGATGTTCGGCCGTCTCCCCCCCGATCAATACGCAGCTCGCCTGTCGACAGCCTTCGGCAATGCCCCGGACAACCACTTCCGCCACGTTCACGTTGAGCTTACCGCAAACGAAATAGTCGAGGAAAAAAAGCGGCTCGGCGCCTTGAGTCAGGATATCATTCACGCTCATGGCCACAAGATCGATGCCGATGGTATCGTGTTTCTTCATCATGAACGCGACCTTGAGCTTAGTCCCGACACCGTCGGTGGAAGACACCAGCACCGGATGGCGGTAGCGGCGGCTTGCCAGATCGAAGAGGGCGCTGAATCCGCCCACACCCGCGAGCACGCCCGCTTTCCTAGTTCTCGACGCGATGGGACCGATGCGGCGCACCAGCTCATCCCCAGCCTCGATACTGACGCCGGCCTTGGCGTAGGTCATTTTGCCGGGGGCTGCCATGGGAAAAGTTGAAGCTTTGTGCACGTAAAATGAATGGAGATCGAGATGATTATAGCCGAAGCACGGAGCAAATTCATGCGGTGGAGCCTAAGACGGCGCTGGAACCGCCATTGGCGCTCCCAAGCAGGCTGCGGATTCGCAGAGTGTATTCGCCGAATTTCGTCGCGCTCATCATCTCCATGGTTCTCGGCCGGGGCAATTGGATCGCGATCTGCTCCAAGAGCCTACCGGGTCGGGCCGACATCACGACGACGTGGTCCGAGAGAAACACTGCTTCTTGGATGCTGTGGGTGACGAAAAGCACGGTCTTCTTTCTTTCTTCCCAGATTCTGAGCAATTCGATATCCAACTCGTCCCGCGTCATAGCGTCCAGCGCGCCGAAGGGCTCGTCCATGAGTAGCAACTGCGGGTCCGTCACTAACGCGCGGCAAAGGGAGACCCGTTGCTGCATGCCACCGGAAAGCTGATGGGGATACATCTCCTCGAAGCCTTCCAAGCCGACCAGCTTGAGCAACCCACGGGCCCGTTCCATGTGGCTGGCGACGTCGAGTCTGGCGAACTCCACCGGCAAGAGAACGTTGCCCAGCACCGGCCGCCATTTCAACAGGACCGGCGATTGAAAAACCATGCCGACATTTTCAAGGGGCCCATCAACCGGTTTGTCACTCACGGCAACGGTTCCGGAGGAAGCCGGCATCAGCCCGGAAACGATTTTGAGCAAGGTGCTTTTGCCGCAGCCGCTCGGGCCCACCAGGGAGACGAAATCGCCGGTCTGGATTTCGAATGAAACCCCCTCGAGAGCATGAACGGTCTTCGCGCCGCTGGTAAAAACCCTGGAGACACTTTGGACGGTAATCAGCGGCGGCACTGAGATCCCTGGGAAACCCTAGCGCTTGATAAATTGGTTCGTAAAAACTTCCTTCGCCGTCACCTTCCGACCGACATCGAAGTACTCATTGGTTACCTTGACGGTTTTTTCCACGATGTCCGGCTTCATGTAACCCAAACCGATCTGGGCGGATTCGAAGGGCAGGAACACTTCCGTCAGGGCATTCTTAAGTTGTAGCGTCGTGAGCGCCGGATCGAGCTCAGGTTTGTGCTTCAGCAGAATCTTGAGCGCCTCTTCCTGATTATCGCGGGCGTAGCGCAATCCTTCCAATGTTCCTTCGACGTAGGCGCGAACGAAATCCGGCCGTTTTTGGATATCTTCATCTTTTGCAATCAAACTGGTGCCGTAAATATCGAGACCAGTGTCCTTCATGAAGACCCGTGAGAGTTTGACGCCGACTTTCGACGCAGCGCGCTCGGCAACTTCGTCGTTGGAGGCGCGGAACATGATGATAAAGTCCGCCTTCTTGGTCACCAACGCGGCCGGCTGAATCGGCGCCGCCGTTTCTTGAATCTTGATCGACTTAAAGTCGATTCTATTGATACGGCTGTACGCCGGCATGAGAAACCATTGGGCTTGGCCCGGGCTGATCGCCAAGGATTTTCCTTCCAGGTCTTTGATCCCTTTGATCACGCCTTCGTCGCGCCACAGGATAGTCGCCCCGACGTAACCAAACTGACCGACGGCCTGCACGGGTATACCGCGGGATCTAGCGACGATCATGGTCGCAATGTCAGCGAACCCGAAATCCGCACCGCCCGCCGCAATCGTGCGCACCGTGTCGGCAGAGCCGGTGCTCGCTTGAAGGGTCGGCGCCAAACCGCGCTTGGCGTAAAAGCCCTTTTCCAACGCGACGTACCACGGCGCGTGCTTGCCGCCGATGATAAAGTCCATACGAATGTTGGCCGGCGCGGCTTCGGCCCCGCGCGCACTACCGGTCCAGCCGACCGTCATGAGCGAAATAATGAATGCACCGATCGACCCGATCCGTAGCCGCTTACCAGCGATCATGAGTTCCTCCAGTTAGAAAAATCAAAAAGATCCCTCGACTTCTCGCACCGCGGCGCTCCACGGCGCCAACCTTCTCTGCACCAGCTCCACCATCCAAAAAAGTCCCAGGGATAGGACAGCGAGAATCAACAACACCACCAGGGCAAAGGAAGTGTCCAAACTATAATTGGCCTGCAGCACGAGATAGCCCAGCCCTTCGTTGGCGGCGACAAATTCCGCCACGATGGCCCCTGTAACCGATAGCACGATCGCCACTTTGATTCCGGCAAACATGAACGGTATTGAATTAGGGAGCCGAATCTTCTTGAAAATATCGAATTGCGAGCCGCGGTTGATCCGCGCCAATTCCAGAAGCTCCGGCTCGACTTCTTTGAGTCCCACCACCGTATTCACGACGATGGGAAAAAACGCCACCAGAAAAGCAATGGCAATCTTGGAGGTAAGCCCGTAGCCGACCCAGATCACCATCAGCGGCGCGAAGGCGCTCTTCGGCATGGCGTAGAGAATCACGATCAGTGGGTAAAGCGTATTCTGGAGATGGCGCGAATAAACCACGGCAATGGCAAAGCTCACCCCGAGGACCAGAGACAGCGTAAACCCGCCCACCGCTTCGACGAATGTGATCAGCGAGTGATGGCCCAGGATGGGTAGCTTGTTGATGAAGGACGTCCACAAATCGCGCGGCGGCGGCAAGATAAAAGAGGGAACCTTGATCACCTCGACCAAGATCTCCCACAGAATCAAGAGCACGGCGAAAAAGATCAGCGGCTCAATGATGTTCTTTACGGAAAATTTCACCACGTAGCTCCGCAGCCGACGTTAGAAGAAAGCTCGAGAGCTGTCAAGGAATGGGGCAAGCGGCAAGAGCTTATTCACTCGTGACAGCACTGGAGGAGCGAGCCCTCCAGAGTGAGTGTGGGGTTTTGAGTTCAAAGTTCAAAGTTCAAGGTCCGATACGAATGGAAACATTGAACCTGGAACGTTGAACCTTGAACATGCTGGGCTACGGCTCCAGGGGATTGCGTTTAAGCTGGCTGCCATCGAGCAGCATGTCCCGCTTCTGACGGATCATCTCCCGTTCCTGTTGAAGGAATCGCTCCACGGCGCGCCGAAACTTTCCCTCGACGATGTAGTGGACGCTACCGGTAGGCGCAGGGTCCAGACCTCGAAGCTGCTTGAAACTGCCGCCGGCGCCGGCTTCGAAACGCTCCAAGCCTTGCCGTATGCAATGTTCGATGGCGGAGTAATAACAGACGTTGAAATGCAGAAAAGGTTGCTCTTCGAAGGCGCCCCAATAACGGCCATACATCGCCGTGCCGTCCCGCACGTTAAAAGTGCCGGCGATGATTTTCCCTTCTCGCTCGGCCAACATCAGGCAGACGTAGGGGGCAAACCGGCGATGGATCTCATCAAAAAACTCCCGAGTCAGGTACTGGCGGCCATAGTAATGCCGATCGACGTGGCCCTTGTAAAGCCGAAACATGGTGTGCATGTGCGTTCGCGTGAGATCGTCCCCCTCGAAGGCCCGGATCGCGATTCCCCTTTGGGCGACCTCCCTTCGCTCTCGTTTAATCTTATTCCGCCGATCACTGCGGAAACTGCCAAGGTAGTCGTCGAACGTGTTGAAGCCCCGATTCTGCCAGTGAAATTGGAGACCCGCTCTGGGAAAAAACCCAACTTCTTCCAGAACCTCCCGCTCTTCCACCAAGCAAAAATTCACATGCACCGAAGATATCTTGTTATCGATCGCCACCTTTGCAAGGGCCTGACCCATGAGGCGAATGAGAGCTTTCCGGTCTTCTCCCGGAGCAGTGAGAAACCGCTGGCCGGTCACGGGCGTAAATGGGACTCCTACCAATAGCTTTGGGTAGTATTGAATACCGGCTCGTTGCGCCGCGTCCGCCCACTCCCAATCAAAAATGAACTCGCCCATACTATGGAGCTTGAGATACATGGGACAGGCGGCAACTGCGCTGCCGTCTCTCTCGACCACTAGATGATGCGGCAACCAACCGGTTGCGTCATTGACACAGCCGGTTTGCTCGAAACTATCCAGCCAATCCCATTTCATGAGGGGCGAGCCGGAACCCAACAGACCGTCCCAAGCCTGCCGCGGGATCTCAGCCACCTTGCGCACGACCTTGATTGTCAATTCACTGCTCATGGATACCCGATCCTATCACGATGCTTTGCCTCAAACTACCGGAAACACGGAGAAAATCTGCCATGGGTCTTCCGGAACCGGCGCCACTCCTAGAATGTCCAGCCATCAGGACCTAATGGCTCTCTTGACAACCCGCCGGAACAAATTTATTCATTATTGTCCTAAGAGAATCCCATGGTCGTCTATAACCTCCTCTGCAAGAAAAATCATCAGTTTGAGGGCTGGTTTCCCAGCTTCGAAGATTTCCAGAAACAGGCCGATCGGAAGCTGATCTCTTGTCCGACATGCGGCAGCAAACGGGTCGAGAAAGTACCCCATGCCTGCGCGGTTCATGTTAAAAGGGAGCAACCGGCTCCTCCAAAAAAGGCGGAACAACCGGCGGCGACGCCTCCGGCAGAGCCGTCCCCCGCTGAGTTCAAAGAAATGCTGCTCCACGTCCACCACTACATCAAGCAAAATTTCGAAGATGTCGGTTCCCGCTTTGCCGAAGAAGCACGGCAGATTCATGAGGGTAAGGCCGAAGAACGACCCATCCACGGCACAGCGACGTCTAAGGAAACAGCTGAGCTCGCGGAAGAAGGCGTCCCTTTCGTGACGCTTCCGAAACCGGAACTCGACAGCTGATCTTCGCTATTCTCCCCGCGCGAGCTCCAACGCGACCTAGCCGCAAGCGCATTGTTCTCGCGCGTGAGATCTCGGTTCTTTTGCCCTTGTATGTCGAGCACGACGAAAACTAGAGTATTCACCCCCGAAGAGGCGATCGCTCGTCTTAGCCAAATCGTCCATCCCAAGGCCATTAACTTCTACGCCGCCTATTCCAGCGTCCTCGGCGGTATCGTCACCGATCCAGCGCTGATGGTTCTGCCCCTCGACGATCACATGGTCCATCGCGGTCACGCAGTTTTCGACACCGCCACCTTGACCCACGGCATGCTCTATCAGTTGGACCCTCATCTCGATCGCTTGCTGCGCTCCGCAGAGCTGGCGCGCATCGCGCTCCCGTTTAAGAAGGAACAGCTCCGTCAGATCATTTTGGACAGCGTGGCCGCCGGCGGCAAACGTGACGGCTCGGTGCGTTATTGGCTATCGGCGGGACCCGGCGGTTTCGGACTGGGGACGGGCGAATGTATCGGTAGCACTTTCTACGTGGTGGTGTTCAAGCAGGAAGCTTACCCGGAGCGTTATTACACGGGCGGGATGAAGGTCGTGACCAGCACCATTCCCATCAAGCCGCCGCTCTTCGCCCGCACCAAGTCGACCAACTATCTTCCTAACGTGCTGGTCGTCCTCGACGCCAATGACCGCGGCGCCGATAACGGCATCTTCATCGATCAGCGCGGCATGGTGGCTGAAGGATCGAACATGAACGTCGCCTTCGTTAGCAGAGAAGGGATATTTCGGCATCCACCGTTTGACGCCATTCTTTCCGGGATCACGATCCAGCGGGTATTACAGTTTGCCGAAAGGTTGCTCGACAAGGGAGATTTAAAAGATATCCGACTCGCCGACATTCCGGTAAGCGAAGGCCGCGCCGCAGCGGAAATGATGCTGATCGGCAGCTCCATCAAAGTCGCGCCGGTGGTTCAGTGGGACGGAAAGCCGATCGGCGATGGCAAACCCGGTCCCATCACCAAGCAGCTTCTCCAACTGTGGGAAGAAGATACCCGCTCGGCAGCGGATCAATTAGTTTCCGTGCCCTACGCCTAACTCCGTCCTCCGCGCTTTAGGATCACTTGCGTGCAGGATCGTATCCCAGCACCGGTCCGAGCCAGCGCTCCACTTCCGCAATCGTCATTCCTTTGCGCGCGGCGTAGGATTCCACCTGGTCTTTGCCGATTGTATTCACGGCGAAGTAGTGTGATTCGGCATGGGCGAAGTAGAGACCGGAGACCGACGCCGCGGGATACATGGCAAAGCTTTCCGTGAGCGTGATACCGGTCACCTCCGTCGCCTTTAGCAAATCAAAAATAATAGGCTTCTCGGTATGGTCGGGTTGGGCGGGATAACCCGGGGCCGGGCGAATGCCGCGGTATTTCTCCGAGATCAGATCTTCGAGACTTAGCTTTTCATTTTTGCCGTAGCCCCACTCGGCGCGCACGCGCTTGTGCAGGCACTCGGCAAAGGCCTCCGCCAGCCGGTCCGCCAGCGCCTTCGCCATAATCGAGTTGTACGAGTCGAGGTCTTTTTCAAAGCGCTCCGCCAGATCCTGGCAACCATGGCCTGTCGTAACGGCAAACGCGCCGATGTAATCAACCCGCCCGCTGTCGCGCGGCGCGATAAAATCGGCGAGCGCGAGCTGGGGTTTGCCGCGCTGATTATCCTTCTGCTGGCGCAGCGTGTGCAGGCGCGCGACTTCTCGCGTTCGCGTGACATCGCTAAAAACCACGATATCGTCACCGTCGCTGTTCGCCGGGAAAAAACCATAGACGGCATGGGCCGTCAATAGCTTCTTATCGACGATTTCCTTGAGCAGCTCCTGGGCGTTGGCAAACAGCTCCCGCGCCGCCGGACCGCGAGCGGGGTCATGGAGCAGGTCCGGATAGCGCCCGCGTAGCTCCCAGGTATGAAAGAACGGCGACCAGTCGATATACCGCGCCAGTTCTTCGAGGGGGAAGTCCTTCAACGCCCTTCGTCCGGTGAATTCCGGCAAGGCGATATGATGATCGTCCCACTCGGTGTGCAGTTTGTGCCGCACCGCTTCTTCATAGGTCAGCAACTGAACGCCGGCGCGGTTCTCGAATTGTTCGCGGATCTCGTGCTGCTCCTTGCGATTCTGCCGGTCCAGCGCCGCGCGCGTATCGGGCTTCATCAAGGCGCCGACCACCGGCACGGCGCGCGACGCGTCGATGACGTGGATCGTTTCATGCTTGTACGCCGGCGCGATTTTGACCCCCGTGTGGCGTTTGCTGGTGGTCGCGCCGCCGATAAGCAGCGGCAGCTTCAAGCCGCGCCGGTCCATCTCGCCGGCGACGTGGACCATTTCGTCGAGCGACGGCGTGATCAGTCCGCTGAGACCTATGATGTCGGCTTTCTCTTGCATGGCGGTTTCGATGATCTTGTCCGCCGGCACCATCACGCCCAGGTCGATCACGTCGTAATTATTGCAACTGAGCACGACGCCGACGATGTTCTTGCCGATATCGTGCACGTCACCCTTCACCGTGGCGAAAACTAATTTAGTTCGTTTGCTGACGTCCTGAGCCGCTTTTTTCTCTGCTTCGAGAAACGGCGTCAAGTACGCAACGACCTTTTTCA
>Ga0105347_1001280_pt1 | contig 10986 bp, 6 predicted proteins | sample EasRivMeERMLT890_FD_89677 | JGI IMG/M metagenome (GOLD analysis project Ga0105347, IMG submission 89677) | Soil microbial communities from meander-bound floodplain in the East River, Colorado, USA - East River MetaG ERMLT890 | ecosystem: Environmental > Terrestrial > Soil > Floodplain | place...
ACGACGGGACGCAAGTTTACGGTCTCGGCGTTTCCAATACCCAGCTTGACTACATGACCCCGGTAAACGGGTCGCATAATTTCTACATCGCTGGGGCTAAGGTCGCGCAGATCATCTCGGCTGGGATCGTCGTCAACGGTATGACCGTCAACAACGACCTGACCGTCACCAATCAAATCTACGGCGGCATCGGCAACTTCCAGACGCCCAATGCAGGATCGACAGGGGGCATCCGCATCAAGGGCAACGCCACCAGTGGCTACGGCATTTTGCAATCCGTCAATCAGGCGGGCGACAGCCAGTGGTCGTACCTGCGCTGGGATGCGAGCGGGCTGCTTCACCATACCGGCGCGTTCTCGGCGGCGGGCAACATCACCTCGCTATCCGACGCCCGGCTCAAGTCCAACATTCGCCCGCTCTACAGTGGGCTGGAGATGGCGCGGCGGTTGCGCGGCGTTCGCTTCGACATGGAGGGCGTGGAAAACATCGGGGTCATCGCGCAGGAAGTGCAACTGGTTGTCCCCGAAGTGGTGCTGACCGATCCCGGCGGCATGATGTCGGTCGATTATGGCCGCCTCACCGCCGTGCTGATCGAGGCAGTCAAGGACCTTGCGGATCAACTCGAACAGTTGAGGGAAGGCAAGTGACGCTGCCCGCATCCGGTTCGATCTCGCTGCACGAGATTGCCGCCGAGTTTAGTCTCGCTCAGACGGCAATCTTTCCGAGTGCCTTCTATGGCAAGGGCGGCGCTCCGGCATCGGGCGCCCTATCATTCGCGGATTTCTATGGCCGCTCGGCGGCGGTGGTCGTGGTTTCCGTCGCTCCGACATCTCAGAACACAAGCGGGACGACCGCCTCCAAGACGTTCGCGCCGTCAACCATAACCGTTACCGGGGGGACGCCGACCGCTTACGCTTGGAGTATTCTCAACGTGGCCGGGGGAAGCTGGGTAATCAGCAGCGGACAGGGAACGGCAACGGCGGTCGCTCAAGTTTCGGGGGCCGTGGCCACAGAGCCGGTCGATTGCGACCTTCAATGTGACGTAACGGTCGGTGGCCTGCACTATTACGCGACGAGCCACCACACCTATACGCGGAGCTAGGTGGAATGACGTGGCCGCCGAGTTGGTCTATGGCCACAGATGAAAGTAGGGATTGACCATGGCAACATCACCTGCTGGATTGCTCGATCCGCTGAAGCCGAAGCCGCTGCTCGATCCGGCAGCGCCGCCACCGCTGGCTCCGGAATACGAGCCGCTCCCGGCGCCGGACAACCTGCTGGCCACGGCAGTTGGACCCTCGACAGCGCCGCTCCCGCCGATTGATCCGGCCACCTACGAAGACGACGATGTCGTCAAGCAGATGAACGCCATCACGTCGCAGGACAGCGACTACATGAAGCTGGCCAGAACGTCTGGCCTGCAAACTGCCAACAAGCGCGGGCTGCTCAATTCCTCCATCGCCGCAGGCGCGTCTCAGGCGGAAGCGCTGAAGGCCGCCGCGCCGCTCGCTGGCCAGAACGCCCAGCAGATGGCGGCCAGAAACCTCACCCGCGTGCAGGGCTACTTCGACCAGAAAAAGCAGGAAGCCCAGTTTGGCCACGAAGTCGGGATGCAAGGCCGCGACATCGAGAACAAGCTGAAGATGCAGGGCATCGACATTGATGCCAACGAGGCCACGCAGCTACGGGAATTCGAGACCCGCCTGAAAATGCAGGGCATCGACATTGGCGCCGAGAGCGAACGCCTTGGTCGCCAGCTTGCCGCGAACCGCGAGCTTGCCGACCTCAACATCGCCGCCGAGAGCGAGCGCCTTGGGCGCCAGTTGACCGCGCAGGAAGAAGGCCAAATCCGCGACATCGCCAGCCGCGAGGGCTTGGCCAAGATGGAAGCGGAGATGCGCGAGAGCCAGTTCACTCGCGGATTGGCGAGCGAAGAGGCGCGGGCCAATCTCGACGTGGCCACGCGCACCAAGTTGGCGGAGTTGGACAGGCTCAGCAGCGACCAGAAGGCCGCGCTGGCGGGCATATTGGAGATCGACAAGATTTACGCCAGCACTGTCAGCGACCTCAACGCGAACAAGGATATGCCCGCGCCCGCCCGTGATGCGGCGATACAGAGCGCCTTGGCATTGCGAAATTCGCAGATCAATTTGCCCGCAGCGATACTCGGCATCAACCTGACTTGGCCAACCTCCGCAGGGGGTGCGGCGGCTGGGGCAGCACCGGGGGCCTTCACACCGCCGCCCGCAGCAACAGCAGCGCCCGGTTCCTATTGGAGCGGGCCGCCGCCGGACCAGATTTTGGCCATGTTCGGTGACGGTAAACCGGGCGGCATGGAAATGTTGCGGTCCTATAATAGCTGGGCTGCGGCCAACGGCGTCCCGCCACTGACCCAGCCGGGTGAGGGCGAAAGCGGCAGCGGCTACTTCGATACCATTGGCAAATACAGCGGCATCGGCATCGCTTCGGGGTTACTCGGATGATCCGCCCCGCCATCTTCGCTGACACCCCGGCCATTGAGCGGCTGCTGCGGCGTGTCCACGCGAAATCCAAATACGCTTCGCTTACGCCGCTCAACGACAAGGCGCTTAACCAGACGGTGATGAGCCTGATCGCTGGCCAGAACCAGAATGGCCCGATGGCCACCCACGTCACGGTCGTCGAGCATCAGGGCAAGGTGCTGGGTTTTATGGCGGCGTCATTAAACCGCATCTACAACATCTGCGACAAGCTGGTGGCCAGCGACACCTTCATCATCAGCGAGAGCCGCCGGGCGTCGGATACCGTGGCCATGATCGACGCCTACATCGAATGGGCCAAGGCTAACCCCAAGGTGATCGAGATAATCCTGACGTGGTCGGACGCGGTTCCGGGCGGCGAGAAGATGGCCAAGCTCTACACCCGCAAGGGCTTCAGGCTGGTCGGCGAACAGTACGAGATGGACCACGAGATGCGGCTATCCCGCGCATGGGAGGAGGCGGCATGAGCAACCCGTTCAAATCGGTCGGCAAGGTCTTCAAGAAGGTAGTCAAGGTCGCCAAGAAGATCGCCATTCCCGCGCTGATCGTCGGCGCCATCGTCCTCACGGGCGGCGCAGCGCTGGGCGTCTTTGGTGCGGCGGGACTAGGGGGGCTGCTAGGCGCAGGGGGGCTTGGCTTATCCGCCGGATTAACGTCTGTCTTATCGGGCGCCATAAGTATGGGCGCCGTGGGTGCCGTCACTGGCGGCGCTCTCGGCGGCCTCACCGGAACCGGCGTCATGAAGGGGGCCACCAAGGGCTTCCTCGTCGGCGCGGCCACGGGCGGGGTTGCAGGCGGCTTCGGCATCGGAGGGATGGGACCGGGCGGCCTTTTCGGCAGCAAGGTGGCAAGCACGGCAGTAGGCGCGGCAGGTCAGGCAGCGGGCGGGCTGGGCGCGGCAGGTATGCCGTTGGTGGAGGGAGCGGCGGCGGGCGTGATGGAGAGCGCGGCGGCGGGTACGCTTGGCAGCGCGGCGAGCTTTGGTAGCGCTGCGGCGGCAGCAGCGCCTGCGGCCACAACGGCAGCCAGCGGTGGCCTGCTCAGCACGCTCGCACCGAGCCTGCTTTCGGCTGGTGGCCAGATCATCTCCGGCTTTGCCAAGGGTAAGGCTGGAGCCGATGAGGCTTCGCTTAGGCTGGAGGCGGATAAGGCCGATGCCGACCGCTACGCCTTCAACTATGGCTACCGCAATATCTACAGCGGCAAGAAGGACTTGGTCCCGACCAACCAAGAGCCGTGGTTCAAGTATGCGGGGACGGATTTCGACGCCGCAAAGAGGTCCGGTATCCTCGAACAGGCGATGGCCCCGAGGCAGACGAGTGGGCGCTACCAGATCGTCAACGGCGAAGTCGTCTTCATCTAGGAGCAGGGCAATGGTGGTCAAAGGCGGTGGTCTATTGTTCGGTGGCCCCGGCCAAGCGGCTGGCACTGCGCCTGTTGGTTTCAATCCCGGCGAGCAGATGGAAGAGGACGAGACCCCCAACGTCTCGCCAGAAGAGCAGCAACAGTATGATGCGTTCGTCAACAACGCGATGGAGATGATTTACACCGATGCGGGCAAGGTCGAGGATCAAATTCTCGGGCGCCTGTCCACCGGCAACAAGCCCATCGACACGCTGGCCCAGACCACGGTGTGGGTGGTGACGATGGTGGAGCAGGATGCCAAGCGCAACAATATGCCCATTGACGATGACGTGATTTTCCACGCTGGCCGCGAGATCATGGAGCAGTTGATCGAGGTCGCGGAGGCGGCGGAAATCCACGAATTCAAGGAGGCCGAAATTCAGGGCGCTTGGTACAATGCGCTGGATATGTACCGCGAGGCCAACACCGGGGAGGGTGGCCGCATCGACCCGGAAGTGGCCAAGCAGCAATTCCAAGCGCTCGACGAAGCGGCGAAGGAAGGGCGCGGCGACGACATCTTGCCGGGCTACGAGCAGCAGAGCGAGCGGGCGATTGCTATGGCCATGGCCGACCAGAACCCGGTAGAAGAGGACGAAGAGCCGGAGGCGAAAACCCTTAACCGAAGGGACCTTGGCAAATGAAAGCGGGATTGCTCGGCGCGATTGGTGGCCTTGGCGAGGCCATGCAGACCGTTGGCAAGGACATCCAGAAGCGCCGCGAGGAAGCGCTGGAGAACGCCCGCGAACTGGCCAAGGAGCAGCGGCGTCAGGCAATTCGTGGCGAAGAGCGGGCAGAGGATCGTGGCCTCAGGATTGATCTAGCCGAGGCGACCGACAGGCGTATCCGCGAAGAGGGCGAGGCAACTAGGGGCGCGGCAGCTACGCGGCAAGCCCAGTCACAGGCGTTCACTAAAAGTCAGAATGAATGGAAAGCGGCAAACAACGAGCGGCTGATAGGGGTGCGGGACCAGTATGCGCGCTCCCGCACTGCCGCCGCGCAGGCGAACGCTGCCGCGATTGACAATGGCCAAGTTGTCGATGCGTACACTACCGGGCGGCCAGTGAAGCGACCAGACGGCGCCATGCGCGAACAAATCCTGCACGAGCTTGGCGATGGCACGATAGTGGAAACGGGCCAGTGGGTTAAACCCGGCACGAAGCTGTCGCCGCCCAAGAATAGGAGAGGGGCCGCTAAGCGCGGGAGCATGATGGACAGCCTCGATCTCGATGAAGATGAAGAGGAAGACGAATAGGCCATGGCCACAGACTTCAGCGCCCTCCGCAGCAAGTGGGGCCTGCCACCCGGCGGGCTGCTTCAGAGCGGCAAGACGCCTGAGGAAATCGCTGAAGAAGAAGAGGAAGCTCGCCGCCTAGAGGCAGAGATCGCCGCCGCCGCTGAGGCCGAGCAGGCGCGTCAAATCCAAGCGTCCGCAAAGGACCCGCTGGCCCCACTGCCCGAGGAGGGCGAGGAGGGCTTGAAGCGCATCCGCAAGAAGGTTGAGGAAGACCTCGACTTCGAGGACGCCACCGCCGCCAAGGGGGAAGACCTCGACTTCGAGGACGACCAAGGGAATATCATCCCGTCGGACGAGCCGTTCCAACTGGACACCACGTTCAAGTTTGAACAGGAGAAGGAAACGCCGGGTGGCGTGGCCAGCGATACTGGTCCGCTATTCGAACCTGAGGGTATCCCCAAAGCGGTCGAGGAAGCCGCTGCCGGTGGCGCCCGGATCGAGACATCTCCCACCGGCTACGGCATCATCCCAAAAGGCAGCATGGCCGTTGACCCGGATGCCGTGGCCACCACCTTGGCCAAGACCGAGGCCGCAAAAGGCGGCAAACAGCCCCCTTCGCTGGTCATCGACCCCAGCGTTCTGGACGAAGTCACTGCGCCCACTGCTCCGCTTGGCGGCATTGCCCGTCAGCACACCGCCGCAGACAAGGAAATAGCGGCACGACCAAGCAGCAATTACGAAGTCGATCTGACCAAGGCCGCCTATCTGGAGCGCGTGTCCAAGGAGATCAACGGGCGCAAATTGTGGGATGCCGCGCCGGGTGCAATGCTGGCCGAGGCAAGGCGGATCGCAGCCGAGGAATTCGAAGACCCGAACTTGGCCAAAGCGATGCCGTTCGATTTCGGCGCCATCGCCAAATACCGCAAGGAGCAAGGGACAAAGGCGCGGCCATCTCCTGTCGGCTGGTCAGCAGTCGGCGAGAAGACCACCGAGGAACCGGGCGATAAAACCTACGGTGAAATCGTCCAGACTTCCCGCATCAAGTCTGGCCGTAACGCCATGGCCACGATTTGGTCGGCAAGAGAGGCGGTCGAAGAAGGTCTCGGCATTGACAGCAAGCACTCTGCCAACAGGCGGAGATATTACGGCGCCATCTCCGGTGCCTTGCCGCCGGGGCTGACGGCTCGCCAAGTCTCGTCGTTCAAGGACGCGGCCAACTGGGCCACCCAGACCGCCATCGAGCAGGCTCCGAATTTCGTGGCCAGCATGGATGCGGCGATGTTGGGCGGGCTGGTTGGCGGGTCCATCGCTGCCCAAGCCGGGGCGTTCGGTACGTCCTACATTATGGAGCTTGGCCAAATCCAGCAGGGCAACAAGGAGATCAATGAAGAGGCCAAGGCTGGGCTGGCCACATTCCTGTCGGCGGGTGGCGCGGCGGCGCTGGACAGCTTCCTCCCCGGCAAGTTGGGGTCCACCCTGACCAATCGGTTCGGCAAGGAAATCGCCGACGACATCGGCCTGAAGATTTTGCTGATGCCCGCGACCGAGGCCCGCAGGGCCACGCTCAGGCAAATAGCCAAGCAGGGCGGCAAGGGCATGGGCGGTGAGTTTATCACCGAAGGTTTGCAGACAGCCATCGAAGAATACGGCTCTGCTCTGGAGACTGGAACGCCCATTAAGCCGGGCCTTGTTGGGCGGATGTTCGATGCTGCTGCGGCTGGCGCATTGATCGGCGGCCCGGCGGGTGTGGCCACAGGCGTAGCAGAACTAGAGCAGGCGAAGACTGCCCCACTGCGCGAGGCCGAGAGCATTGAGTGGAACACCAGCGGCGTCGGCCAAGCACTGTTGTCACCATCACGTCGCGCTGGCGAAGTCGCTGGCAAGCCAGCCGACCTGCGCGCCGCCAAAACCCCAGCCGTCCCGGTTGTTCTCAGTGAGCCGGAGCGCGAAAGGCAGGCGCGGCCACGTCTGGTGAGGCCAACACCCGCACCAGTTGACGCGACTGGTAAGACCGAGACGCACGTATTCCCCAAGGGCGTCATCACGTCCAAGCCGGGGCCACGCAAGTCGTTCCGTACCGCCAATGGCCAGATGGCCAGCAGCAACCACGGTGGATACGACATCGGCGGCATGAAGAAAGGGGCGCCCATCGGCGCTACCGCCAGCGGTGTCATCGTCAGTGCTGCGCCAGCGCGTGGCTATGGCAACCGGGTGATAGTCGAACATAGCGACGGGTCGCGCTCGACCTACGCCCACCTCAACAACATCAACGTAAAGGTCGGCGATCAGGTCGCCCAAGGCCAGAAGCTAGGCGGCGCTGGTCAGACCGGCAACGCCACGGGTGTCCACCTCCACTACGAGCTTCGTGACCGCAACGGCGCTCCGCTCAATCCTCGCAACAGACAGGTGGCCGGGCTTGAGCAGGCCCCGGACACGGGCGAGTGGGTGGACCCCAGCGGGATGGAGGTTGCTCAAACCCCGGTCGATTATGGTGAGGACACCGCCGAAGAACTGGCGGCGATGGATGAAGCCTTCACTGAGGCCACCGGCCAGCAGTGGGACGAAGAGGATTTCGCGCCAACCGAGGAGGAGGCCGAGGCGGCCATCGCTCGCGGCGGGCTGGAACCAGAGGTTGCCCCTGCGATGGGCGAGGAGGTGGAAGAAAGAAGGCCCTCAGTCCGCCGTGGAGCCGTCTCAGACGCGCTAGACGAGGGCGGGGTACCTGATCCTACTTCGACCCAACAAAGCGCTGAGGCGAGCTTAGACGCAGCCAAGGCGGCTAATCCCGCACGGGCCGCACTGGCCGAGATGACGGCAGCGCCGTCAGAAGCCATCGCCGAGGCGGGCATGGCAGCGGAGGCGGCTGCGCCTGCGGGCGATTATACCCAGCCGCTCCCCGGCGAGCAGCCGCTGTATGGGCAGGACGAAACCGGCGCGCAGACCCAAGAGGTCGTCGGCTTCGTCAATCCGGAGACCGACGAAGTCCGCATGATGGGCGAGCCGCCCGGTGGCGCTCAGGCCATGGGCGGGCCATTCGAACCGGCTGAAGCGGCAGGAATAGCCCCCCCTGTCGCGGAAGGGCCGCTGCCGGAGGAGCTACCCCCGTCTCCCCCGACAGCGGTACCCACCGCACCAATCGCGCCGATCACCGCGACGGCCATCGAGTGGACACCGCCTGCCGAGCATGAAGGGCTGGCCGTGGATCAGCGGGCCGCTGTCCTCAAGGCCATGCCCAAGTCACCGCGTGGCGCGGCGTTCGAGACCAAGGCTGGCCGTAGCATCGGGCAGTCCGTGGGCCTTGGGATGTCGGAAGCGCCATCGCTCAAAGGACAGTCGCCCAAATTCAAGGCCGCCTACAAAGTCGGTTTGCTGGATGCCAAAGCGGGTGTGGCCAAGGCCAAAACGGCAAGTCTTGTGAGCGCAGCACCTAGTGAGGTTGCTCCGCCCACAACGCCCGTGGCCGCGAAAGGTTCCAAGGCTACACCGAAGGGCAAAAAAATCCCGGCGCTGAAGGCCAAGCTGGCGGCGGCGAAGGCACCTCCACCCACAGTCAGTGCCAATGACCAACGGATTGCTGACGGTTACATCAAGGATGCGGATGCCATTGAGCGGAAGATTGCTGGCAAGAAATCGACCGACATGGTGCGGCCACCGTGGGGTGACGCCAGCCCGCAGCCTGTCAGCGAATTGCAGAAGCTGGCCACCGCCTTCCGTGCCGAGGCTGCGAAACTGACAGGCCAACCAGCGGAAGCGAAGGAGCAGGCCCAGCCCGAGACCAAGCAAGCCGAACCTGCCCCCACTCCTACTAGGCCAACCAAAGAGCCGGTTCGTGCAGCCGAAGCGAAAAAAATTCCTGCTGCCAAGCCCGCTGCCGTGTCGGATGAGGTCAAGGCCAAGATCAAGGACATCCGGAAACGGGCCGAGAAGATCGAAGCCAAGATGGATGACATCACCACCTACGAGGACCATGGCCCCGGCAGGACCAAGGCCAAGGCGTTCCTCAAGACCCTCGTTAATCAGGGTGTCATCTCGCAGTCCGTCCTCGACGCTAATAGTGATCTGCTCGCCGACAAGGACATGGGCGCGTCCGACATTTTCGACGAATTCAAACACCTTGTCGAGGAATGGCGGGACGGAGAGATTGCCGCGCTCGAAGGCCCGGCTGTGGCCCCGAAAGGCATGGCCACGCTGGCGGCAGGGGCCAAGAAGCGGGTGGAAACTGGCCCCGCTCCGACGGCCACCTACACCGATCCGCACGGGCGGAAATTCTACTACCCGTTCTACCCGCAGGCGCTGCAAAACAGCGCGACCCTGACTGGCCAAAACCCGGACAGCGTGTATATGTTCGTGGCTGGAGGAGGAGTATATTATGGCACTACGACCGGAACAGAAGCTGCCCCCAGCCAAAAAGCTGACCAAGCGGACATCGAAGGAGGCCAAGGCCCCGGTGTGGCTGGCGCTGCTGGCGGCGCGCAAGCGCCAAGATACGGCGAAGAAGAACAGCTAGAGCTTTTCCCCGGAATGGATTTCGGTAGCGACAAGGCGCGTCCGCCTGCGTTCGTTACCGTGGATGGCGTTGAGCGCCCATCGACCAATGCGGATGGCCAGCCCATCGCGGCCACGACCAAGGCGGTCAAGAATTTCTGGCAGTGGTTCGGCGACAGCAAGGCGGTCGATGACCAAGGCCGTCCCCGTATTTTCTACCACGGCACCCGCACCAGTTTCGAGGAATTCGGCAACTGGAAGGCCAGCCACTTTTTCTCCGACAACCCGGAGGTGTCCCGCACTTATGCCAAGGGCGCGGACGGCGCGGTCCTGCCGGTCTATCTCCGCATCAACGAGGTCGATCACTACGATGCCGAAGGCCGCAACTGGACCGAGGTTGTCGTTGACGAGGGTGAGCATAGCGAGGAGGCCATCGACGAAGCCCGCGAGGCGTATATCAATGACCAGCTAGAGAGCTTCGATGCTGATGCCAACCGCCTGATCACGGTCGAGCGCAAGAACGAGGCGGGCGAAACCGTGTTCGACGTGGTCGAACCGCGTCGGGCATGGCAGGCCGAGACCGTCGAGGACGAGGTTCTGGCCACGTTCGAGGATGAGGACGAGGCACAGGAATTCATTGTCGAGCGGGTCGATGAAGAGACCCAAGAACACATGGACAATCTCAACACCAGTGAATGGGAGTTGATCAACCACGGCTACCTCGATCAAGCCGAGAGCCATCGGTCCACCGACGATGTCGCCGAGATGGCGCAGCATGATTATGACGCGGTGTGGATTGACGATGTTGACGACACTGCTGGGGGAGAGAGCATCCCCTCCACCGTCATCATCGTTCTCAAGGGCAGTGAGGAAAGCCGCGCTCCCCGCAGCATCAAATCCGCCACGGAAAACACCGGGGAATTCAGCCCAGAGAGCAGCCTGTTCAAGCGGCGCAAGGCCAAGCCTGCCCCGGCCAAGGCCACACCGCCGAAACCCAAGGCGCCCGCGAAGAAGAAGGCTCCCACCACCATCGAGGAGTACATCGCTCCGCCCGCACCGGACCCGGTGGAAATTCACGAGATTGGCCAATTCCACCAGAAGCACCTGTACGACATGGTCGCTGCCCTCGATGAGTTTGGCCTCACCGGAAAGCATGGGCTGATCGTGCAGATCATTCAGGCGGAGATCGCCATCGCCAAGGGGATGACCGGCGCTGGCCAGTATGGCCACGACATGATCACCGGCAACGCGGTCATGCAGATCGCTGCGTTCGACTGGGAGAACGCTCGCCAGACTGCCCGCCATGAGGGCATCCACTGGATGCGGGACAACGACATCATCAGC
>Ga0105347_1001284_pt1 | contig 10976 bp, 7 predicted proteins | sample EasRivMeERMLT890_FD_89677 | JGI IMG/M metagenome (GOLD analysis project Ga0105347, IMG submission 89677) | Soil microbial communities from meander-bound floodplain in the East River, Colorado, USA - East River MetaG ERMLT890 | ecosystem: Environmental > Terrestrial > Soil > Floodplain | place...
CCCACCAGTCGAGCTCGACGATGCGCTCGGGACTCACACCCCACGCCTCGAGATGCGCGCCGACGCCGAGCGAGGTGACGAACGGCACGTCGTGGCGCGCGAGTTCCCGGATCGTCGGGTAGTCGAGGTGATCGTAGTGGTCGTGCGAAACGACCACCAGGTCGACCGGCGGCATCTCGCGCAGCGGAACCGGTACCGGCTGGAAGCGCTTCGGGCCGGCGAGCGACGACGGCGACGCACGCCGTCCCCACACCGGATCGGTGAGCACGCGAACGCCGTCGATCTCGATCAGCACTGTCGAATGCCCGAGCCAGGTGGCGCGCAGGCCGCTCGCGGGATTTTTCCTCCAGATCTCAAGGGGATTGATCGAAGGCAGCGGGCGCACTGGAACGCGCCGCTCGCCGCCGCACAGGAACTCGCCAAGCGTCGGCATCGGCACGTTCGGGTCGCGCAACCCCGGCAGGATCGGATGCAGGTTGCGGAAACGCTCGCCCGCCCAGCGCGGCGACGCCTTGATGCGCTCAAGGCGCGCGCCGCGTGGGGTTCCGCCGAACGACTTCATCGGGTGCGAGCTTAGACCGTCTCGCGCTCCGAGCGGACCGGGGATGCGACCCGTTGAGCAGCCTTCCGGATGATTGCGGCGACCGCTTCAGGCTGCGACACGTAAATCGCGTGGCTGCCTGCCGATTCGCTCACCGCCGAGCCCGCGCGTTTCGACATCGCACGCTGCGCGGCGGGCGGGATCATGCGGTCGTCGGTGGCGACCAGGTACCAGCTCGGCTTCGCCTTCCAGGCGGGCTCGCTGATCTCGCCGGTGAGAGCCGCGACGCCCCAAGGGAGCTGTGAGTTGGCCATGAACTCGGCCTTTTCCTTGGGCAGGTCGCCGGCGAACGAGGCGGCAAACTTCGACGTGTCAAGCAAGAGATAGCCGTCCTGGGGCGGCAGGATGGGCGGAACCGGCGCCCCGGGCGGCGGGTCCTTGATCAGCGCCGCCACGGACTCGCCTTTGTCTGGCGCAAAGGCCGCGATGTAGACGAGCGCCGCGACGCGCGGATCGTTGCCGGCTTCGGTGATGACCACGCCGCCATAGGAGTGGCCGACCAGAACGACGGGCACTTTCTGCCCGGCGAGGACACGCTTCGTGGCGGCCACGTCATCCGCGAGCGATGACGTAGGGTTCTGAACAATGCTGACCTGGTAACCGTCCTTCTTGAGGATCCGGTAAACATCTTCCCAGCCGGAACCGTCGACGAAGCCGCCATGCACGAGAACAACAGCAGTTTCCATAATGATCCCTCTCTTGATTGAAAAGTTCAGACGGTCTCGCGCTCGGCGTTCGCCGACGCGGACCTGGTGCCCACCGACTTGGCGAAGGCGAGCAGGTCAGCGTTGAGCTGCTCCTTGCTCGTGTCGCCCAGGCTGTGCGAGCCGCCCTTGTAAATCTTGAGCTGCGCGCCCTTCACCAGCTTCGCCGAGAGCAGCGCCGCGTTGCCGATCGGCACGATCTGGTCGTCGTCGCCGTGGATGATGAGCGTCGGCACGTCGATGGCCTTGAGGTCCTCGGTGAAGTCGGTCTCGGAGAACGCCTTGATGCAGTCGTAGGCGTTCTTGTGGCCGGACATCATCCCCTGCAGCCACCACGACTGGATCAGACCCTGGGAGACCTTCGCGCCGGGACGGTTGAAGTTGAAGAACGGACCGCTCGCCACGTCGAGGAAGAACTGCGCGCGATCGGCGAGGTAGGCCTTGCGGAAGCCGTCGAACACCTCGAGCGGCAGCCCGCCCGGATAGGCCGCGGTCTTCAGCATGATCGGCGGCACCGCGCCCATCAGCACCGCTCCCGCCACGCGCTTGGTGCCGTGGCGCCCGATGAAGCGCGCGACTTCGCCGCCGCCGGTGGAGTGGCCGATCATGATCGCGTCGCGCAGGTCGAGCTTGTCGAAGAGCTGCGCGAGATCGTCGGCGTAGGTGTCCATGTTGTTGCCGTCCCACGGCTGGCTCGATCGGCCGTGGCCGCGCCGGTCGTGCGCGATGACGCGGAAGCCGTTGGAGGCGAGGAAGAACATCTGCGCTTCCCAGGCATCCGAGCTGAGCGGCCAGCCGTGGCTGAAGACCACGGGCTGCCCTTTGCCCCAATCCTTGTAATAGATCTGCGTGCCGTCCTTCGTGGTGATCGTGCTCATGCAACGTTGCTCCTTGGTTGGTCAGCCGGAAATAGAAAGGGCGGTCCCGAAGGACCGCCCCGCGCTCGCCCAGGTAGGGAGGAGGAGGAAGCGAGCGAAACCTGTTCTGTTCACCACCCGCAGTGTTACTGGCATCTGGCGCGCGCCTATGTCGGCGCGAGCAAGTTATGCGTCAGCCGACACGTTCAATGAATAGCCCGGGCAAACGTGCGGCCGCGGAGGACTTCCACCACTTCCGGACGCTCCTCGGCGAGGTCGGCGAGCGCCTGCACCAGATCTTCGTAAAGCTCCGACCCGGCGCCATAGCCCGGCCAGGTGAACACCGAGACCTCGTCCAGCTCCAGGTCGTGCCGCACGGAAAAGCCGCACAGCATCGGCATCCGCTCGAACAGCGCGAGCAGGTGCTTCTCGACGGTGGCCTGGGCGCGCTGGCGGCGCTCTTCGCTCAGGCGGGTCTGTGTCGTCTTCATGGCCCCAATATGCGCGCCGCGCGTTTCGGGCGCATGTCCCGGGCGGCCGCCCGGGTTTCAGTTGTTACAGGCTGCGGTGCACGAGCTGGACGCAGATCGCCCCTTCGCCGACGGCGGAGGCGATGCGCTTGACGCTACCGGAGCGCACGTCGCCCACGGCGAACACGCCGGGTATGCAGGTCTCGAGCATGTGCGGCGGGCGCTCGAGCGGCCAGTTTGCGTCTGCCAACTCTTCCGGCGTGAGCTGTGAGCCGGTGCGTACGAAGCCCTTCTCGTCGAGGCAGACGCAGTCTTGCAGCCAGCGTGTGTTGGGTTCCGCGCCGGTCATGAGGAAGACGTGGGCAATGTCGCGCGCCTGCTCGCCCTCGGGACCGAGCCAGGCGATGCGCTCGAGCCGCCCGTTACCCTCAAGCGCCGTGAGCTGCGTGCGCGCGTGCAGGGTGATATTCGGGCTCCCCTCGATGCGCCGGACGAGGTAATCCGACATGCTTTCTGCGAGCCCTGGCGCGCGCACCAGGATGTGCACATGGCGGCACGCGCCTGCGAGGAACACCGCCGCCTGCCCGGCCGAGTTGCCGCCACCCACGATGACGACCTCCTCGTCGCGACAGAGCTTAGCTTCCAGATGAGTCGCCGCGTAGTAGACACCCAGGCCAGTGAGCCGGCGCAGGTTCTCGAGCTCCAGCTCGCGGTACTGCGCGCCGCTCGCGATGATCACGCTGCGCGCGCGCACGGCGCGGCCGTCGGCGAGCTCCACTTTGTACGGTTTTTGAGAGCAATCAAGGCGGGTAGCGTCCGCCGCGACGATCACGTTCGCGCCGAACTTCTGCGCCTGCACGAAGGCCCGGCCGGCGAGCGCCTGTCCCGAGATCCCGGTGGGGAAGCCGAGGTAGCTCTCGATCTTGGAGCTCGAGCCGGCCTGGCCGCCGTAGGCAAGCGATTCGACCACCAGCACGCACAGGCCTTCGGAGGCGGCGTAGGTCGCCGCAGAGAGGCCGGCGGGTCCCGCGCCGACCACGACCACGTCGTGCACGGCCGCAAGGTCGACCGCCGGGTTCATGTTCAGGTATTCGGCGATGTCGCGCACGCTCGGATGACGGAACACCCGGCCGCAGTGTCCGATCAACACCGGAATCTCGTCCGAAGTCACGCGGAAGCGCTCGAGCAGCGCCTGCACCCCGGGATCGCTCTCGAGCTCCAGGCTGACGTGCGGATAGGCGTTGCGCGTGAGGAACTCGCGCAGCCTGAGCGTGGCGGAGCAGGTGCGCGAGCCGACCAGCGTCACCTCGGCGTGCTCGGAGGCGAGCAGGCCCATGCGGCGCAGGATGAACGCGCGCATCATGATCTCGGAGAGCTCGGCGTCGGTCTGCACCAGATCGCGCAGCCGCTCGGTGTCGATGGCGAGCACCGTGCCGCCATCGCGCGCGCGGATCCGGGTGAACCCGGCGACGCCGCGCAGCGTGGAGAGCTCGCCGGAAAAGTCACCCGGCTCGAGCAGCGTGACGCGTTCCTCGCCGTGCTCCACCTCGAGGCTGCCGTCGAGCACCACGAGCAGGCGCTGCTGGCGCTCGCCCGGCTCGATCAGCACCTCGCCGGCCCGGGTCGCGACGCGCCTGCCGAGCGCTTCCAGGCGCTCGACCTGCAGAGGCGCGAGCTTCGGAAACATCTGCTCGCGGCGCTTCTCGTAAAGTTCGCTCAGCGCCGTAACGCAGCCTCCACGCCGTCGAACAGCCGCTGCATGCCGAAGGAGACGTCCTGGATCGCGCCGTTGACGAAGAACCCTGGCGTGCCGCGCACCCCGCTGCGCTCGCCGCTGTCGATGTGCTCGCGCACGCGCTGCAGGTAGACCTCGTCGGCCATCTCCGCATCGTAGCGCGCCAGGTCGAGCTCGAGTTGCTGCGCGTAGCGGCGCAGTTGCGGCAGCTTGAGGTGGCTCTGGTTCTCGAACAGGAGATCGTGCATTTCCCAGAACTTGCCCTGCCCCGCCGCGGCCTCCGCGGCGAGCGCGGCGTTGAGAGCGTGCGGGTGCACGCCCTCGAGCGGAAAGTGCCGGTAGACGAAGCGCACGCGCCCGTTGAAGCGCTGGAGTAGCAGCTTCACCGCGGGGGCGGCCTGCTTGCAGTTCGGGCACTCGAAGTCGCCGTACTCGACGACGGTCACCGCGGCATGCGACGGCCCCAGGATGTGGTCAGCCCCGCCGACCGGCAGCGACAGCTCGAAAGGATGGCTCATGCCGCGAGACTATGCGGCGGTGGCGGCAGGTCTATTTCAGGCGTAACCGGGAGCGTGTCGGGCGACGACGGCGGCGCGGCGGATTGCTCCGGGTCGTAGTCAGTCCATTCGTTGGTCATCGGGTGGCTCATTGGCCGGAAGCCCTAGCTCTTACTTGCGCCCCGCCTCGAACAGGAACCAGGTGCGCCGCTCGGTCTCGTCGATCCACACCTCGATCAGGCTCGCCGTGGCGATGTCGCGGTGCTCGTCGCAGACGTTGTGCGCCTCGCGCAGCCGCGCGGCGAGGTCCTTGTTGTCCTCGCGCAGCTCGGCGAGCATGTCGCGGGGCTCCACGTAGTCGGCGTCGTTGTCGAGCACGCGCTGCGTGCGGGCGATATGCCCGATGGACTTGAGCGTGGCGCCGCCGACCTTGCGGATGCGCTCGGCGATCGGGTCGATCATGGCGTAGAGCTGGTCGGCCTGCTCGTCGAGCAACAGGTGGTAGTCGCGGAAGTGCGGCCCGCTCATGTGCCAGTGGAAGTTCTTGGTCTTCAGGTAAAGCGCGAACACGTCGGCCAGGATTCCGTTCATCGCGGCGGCGAGGTCCCTGGTTGCCGCCGCGCTCAGGTCCGTGCGGGTGGCAAGGGGAGCCTTGCGCCGGGTCTCGAGCTCGCGCAAGTTTTTCTCAGCAGGCTTGTTCATGGTGAGAGCAGTCTTGGCCCTCGGCGTGGCAAGACGCTGACGGCGGCCGGCGACTACGTGTCAACTGACATGCAGCACGCGCGCGAGGCTGGCGGCGAGGTCGCGCACCGACAGCGGCTTCTTCAGCACTTCCTCGGCGCCCGCTTCGCGCGCGCGGCTTGCCACCGCGCCGCCGACGAAGCCGCTCATCAGCACCACGGGGATGCGGTCGCGGATGCCGCGGACTTCGCGGATCAGCGCCGACCCGGACATGCCCGGCATGCGCTCGTCGGTGATCACGGCGTCGAAGCGCTGCGGATCGGCGCGGAACGCCGCGAGCGCGGCGCTGCTCGAGGTGAAACCAGTCGGCGCATAGCCGAGCTCCTCGAGCGTACGGGTGGCGAGCCGCACCAGCGGCTCCTCGTCGTCCACCACCAGCACGCGCTGGCCGTCGCCGCGCGGCAACTCGGGTTCCTCCTCTTGAAGGGAATCCAGGGCATCTCCGCAGCGCGGCAGATACACGCTGAAGGTGCTGCCCGTGCCGGGCTTGCTGGCAACGTCGATTGCGCCGCCCAGCTCGCTCACGATGCCGTGCACCAGCGACAGGCCGAGCCCGGTCCCGGTGCCGACTTCCTTCGTGGTGAAGAACGGATCGAAGATCTTGTCGACGATCTCCGGCGCGATGCCGGTGCCGGTGTCGGCAACCTCGAGAATCAGGTAATCGCCCGCCGGAACGTTGCCTAGCGTAGGCGTGCGCGGCGCCTCGATGCGCGCTGCGGCCAGCGAAACACGCAGCGTCCCGCCCGCCGGCATCGCGTGGACCGCGTTCGTGGCGAGATTCATCAGCACCTGGTGCACCTGCGTCGCGTCGCCGAGCATCGCGGCAGGACCCGCATGCAGCTTGGCGTGCAGCGTCACGCTCGGCGGCAGCTTCGCCGAGATGAGATCGAGCGCCTCGCGCACCACCTTCTCGACGTGCACCGGCACGCGCTCCCCGACCGCGCTGCGGCTGAAGGCGAGCACGCGGTCGACGAGCGCGCGGCCGCGCTCGCCCGCCACCACGATGCTGTCGAGGTCGCGCGCAAGCCGGCTGCCCTTGGCCGCGTCGCGCAGCGCCATCTCGCCGTAGCCGAGGATCGCGCCCAGGATGTTGTTGAAGTCGTGCGCGATGCCGCCGGCGAGCGTGCCCATCGCCTCCAGGCGCTGCGCCAGGCGCAGCTGCCGCTCGAGGCGCCGCAGGTCTTCTTCGGCCTTGTGCTGCTCGGTCACGTCGCCGATCGAGCCGACCACCCGGTAGGCCTTGCCGGAGGCATCGCGCAGCGCGATGCCGCGCTGGCGGAACCAGCGCACCCCGCCGCCGGGCATGACGATCCTGAACTCCACGTCGTAGGTCGGCGCGCCGCCCTCGATATGCGCCTTGATGGCGTCGTGCAGCCGCGGCGCGTCTTCGGGGTGGAAGGCGAGAATGTGGCGCCAGTCGCGCCGCGGGCGCCACAGCTCGCCGCGCGGCAGGCCGAAGAGCTCCTGCGCGCGGTACGAGACGTAGGCGCGGTCGCTCACCAGGTCCCAGTCGAAGATGCCCTCGTTCGAGCCCGCCACGGCCAGCGCGTAGCGCTCCTCCGACTGGCGCAGCGCCTCCTCGACGCGCTTGCGCTCGGTGATGTCGCGCGCCACGCCCTGGTAGCCCCGGAAGCGGCCCTCCGCGTCGAACATCGGCGCGCCGCTCGCGCTGTAGTAGCCCATGGTGCCGTCGGGCCGCAGGCGGCGATACTCGAAATCACGGAATGGCTGACGCGCCGCGAGCACCGACTTGTGCTCCTCCCAGCTCGAGGAGAGCGCCGTCGGCTCACCGGTCATCCCCCAGCGCGTTTTCCCCTGGTTCACGTCGGTGACGTAGCCGGCAATGTCGGTGCCCGACCCGGTCCGGGTGTAGCGGAAGTTTTCGTCCTGCTCCCAGTAGGTGTCGGCGGACAGCTCGGTCATGCGGCGGAAACGGGCTTCGCTCTCGCGCAGGGTTTCGACGGCGCGCCTGCGCTCGGTAATGTCGGACACCACGCCGGTCACCCGCACCGCCGCTCCGGCCGCGTCGCGGAAAATCTTCCAGCGCCTGCGCAGCCAGCGCGTTTCTCCGCCGCGAAGGATGCGGTATTCGAACTCGTTCTGCAGGTCGGGGCCACCGAGGACGCGGACGGTCATTTCATGGAGCCGCTGCCGATCGCCCGGGTAGTAGCGCACTCGCGCAGTCATGTCGCTCCGGGTGCGGTACTCCGCGTCCGCGGGGAGGTCGAGCAGTTTCTTCAGGTGCGCCGACGCGAAAATCTCGTCGGTCTGCACGTTCCAGTCGAAATGACCCTCTTCCGAGGCCTCCAGGGCGAGGGCGTAGCGTTCTTCGGACAGCCGCCGCGCTTCTTCGGCTGCCTTGCGCGCATCAATGTTGGTGGTAGAGCCGGCAATACGCAACGCGCGGCCCGAGGCGTCGCGGGTGCAGAGGCCGCGAGCATGAATCCAGTGGTAAGTGCCATCCGGGTGCCGCACGCGATACTCGATCTCGTAAAGGGGCGTGCGGCCTTCGAGATGCGCGCGCATCGCGGCGTCGCGTTTCGGGGCATCGTCCGGATGAACCTGGTGCCACCGCGCCCATTCGGACCGGCGGCGCACGTCGAGGCCATCCGAGCGGCGCCCCAGCGCGATTTCCTGATTGCGCGGCGAGCGATAGAGCATGCCGGTGGCGAGGTCCTCGTCCCAGATGCCGTCACTCGCGCCCGCCACCGCGAGCGCGTAGCGCTCCTCCGAGAGCCGCAGCGCCTCCTCGGCGCGCTTCTGCTCGGTAATGTCGGCGATCGATCCGGTCCAGCGGGTCGGCGTACCCGCCGCATCGCGCGTGGAGAGGAAATGAAACGCGGTCCAGCGCACCTCGCCGCGCACCACGATGCGCAGCTCCATATTGAAGTGCGACTCGCGGCTGGCGAGATGCGCGGCGACCGCCCGTTCCCATTTCGGCCGGTCCTCGGGGTGAAACGGGAACCTGCGCACCCATTCCTCCCGGTCGCGGAAGGTGGTGCCGGGCGCGTAGCCGCAGATCTGCAGCAGGCGGGGCGAGATGTAATGCTCGCCGGTCTGCAGATCCCAGTCGGTGTGGCCGTCCCCGGCCGCCTCCATGGCAAGCGCGTAGCGCTCTTCCGAGAGGCGCAGCGCCTCTTCCGCGCGCTTGCGGTCGGTCACGTCGCGAGCGCTTCCGGACCAGCGGATCGGCTTCCCGGCCGCGTCGCGCACGCAGACGCCGGTGCGCTGAATCCACCGTACTTCGCCTCGCACGATCGCGCGTTGCTCCATGCTGAGGCGCTCGCCCGTGCCGGCAAACAGTTCGGCGGTCGATCGAACCCAGGCTTCGCGCTCCTCCGGCAGATAGGGTAAGGCGGCCAGGACTTCCTCCCGGCTGGTGAGCTTCGCGCCCGCCGGGAATCCGTAGACCTGGTGGGTCCGCGGCGAGAGGTAGTACTCCCCGGAAATCATGTCCCAGTCCCAGTGCGCGTCCTGGGCCGCCTCCATCGCCAGCTCATAGCCTTGCTGCGAACGCCGCAGCGCCTCCTCGGCGAGCTTGCGCTCGGTGATGTCGCGGTAGATGAGGTACGCGGCGCGTTTGCCGTCCTCGGTCTTGATTTGCGCGGAGGTGAAGTGGACATGCAGACGAGTGCCGTCCTTGCGTACGCGCACCAGGTCCAAGTCGACCTTGTCGCCCGCGGCAATGGCGTCGGCGTTTCTTGCGTATTCCGCCGTCAGGCCGCCCGGCGCGATCAGCTCGCGCAGGCTGCGGCCGACTGCCTCCTCGGCGGTATAGCCGAACATGCGCGTGAACTCGCGGTTGACGCGCACGATGCGCGAGGGGTTGAGCTCGGTGAGCACGATCGCGTCGGGCGCGAGCTCGAACAGCTCGTCCAGATACCTCGTCTGCCGCTGCAACGCGCCATGCAGGTGCTCGAGCATGCGGTTCATGGTCTGCGCGAGCGTATCGAGCTCGGGCGAGCCGCCGGATGCGGGCACGCGGTGCGACAGGTCGCCCTCGACGATGGCGGCGGCGCTGCGGCTGATCTGGTTCACCTCGGAGAGCAGCGCGCGGCGGCTGCGCCACGCGAGCAGCGCGCCCAGCACCAGCACGATGGCCACGGCGCCGGCGATGCCGTACCAGAAGCGCTCGACCAGCGACTGGAAGCGCACGCTCTCGCGGCCCATGAGCAGGCGATAACCGCCGGGCAGCGTCTGGTACGAGACCACGACACGCATCGACTGCTCGGCCCCGAGGCCGATCACCAGGCCGTAGGTGCCCGGCACGTCCGGAACCTCGGCCGGCCACGCCGGGAGGTTGCCCGCCAGGCGCCGCCTGTCGCGGTCGGCGAAGACGATGACCTCGTCGCGCGGCAGGCTCGGCAGGTACGCCTCCACCGCCGCGGCAACCGCCTGTGCGCCGTCGCGATGGTAGATGTCCGCGAGCCTTTGCATCTCCGCGCCGGGAACGTACGCGCGGAAAGTGCCGAGGTTCGCCCGGTACCCGTACCACAGCGGAATCGCGAACAGCGCGAGCGCGACGATGCCGAGCAGGATGTATCCCAGCGCTACCCGCGAAGGCGAGTAGCGGGGATTCATGGCTCGAGCACGCGCGCGAGGCTCGTAGCGAGCTCGCGCGCCGACAAGGGTTTCTTCAGGACCTCCTCGGCACCGGCCTCGCGCGCGTTGCTGGCGATCGCGCCGCCGACATACCCGCTCATCAGCACGATCGGCATGCGGTCGCGGATGCAGCGTACTTCACGAATCAGTGCAGAGCCCGACATGCCGGGCATGCGCTCGTCGGTGATGAGCGCGTCGAAGCGCTGCGGGTCGGCGCGGAACGCGGCGAGCGCCGCGGTGCTCGAGGTGAAGCCCGTCGGCGCATACCCCAGCTCCTCCAGCGTGCGCGTCGCGAGCCTGACCAATGGCTCCTCGTCGTCCACGATCAGCACGCGCTGCCCGTCGCCGCGCGGCAACTCGGGTTGTTGTTTTTCAGAAAAAGCCAAAGCATCTCCTGAGCGCGGCAGATAGACGGTGAACGTGCTGCCTGCGCCGGGGGTGCTTGCGACGTCGATCGCGCCGCCGAGCTCGGTGACGATGCCGTGCACCAGCGACAGCCCCAGGCCGGTGCCGGTGCCGACGTCCTTGGTGGTGAAGAACGGGTCGAAGATGCGCTCGATGATCTCGGGGGCGATGCCGCTGCCGGTGTCGGTGACGGTCAGCACCACGTAGTCCGCGGCCTCGACGATGCCGATGGTCGCGCTGCGTGTGCGCTCGAAGCGAACCGCGTCCAGCGATATGGACAGCGTGCCGCCCGGGCCCATCGCCTGCACCGCGTTGGTCCCGAGGTTCATCAGGATCTGGTGCACCTGCGTCGGATCTCCCAGCA
>Ga0105347_1001285_pt1 | contig 10974 bp, 7 predicted proteins | sample EasRivMeERMLT890_FD_89677 | JGI IMG/M metagenome (GOLD analysis project Ga0105347, IMG submission 89677) | Soil microbial communities from meander-bound floodplain in the East River, Colorado, USA - East River MetaG ERMLT890 | ecosystem: Environmental > Terrestrial > Soil > Floodplain | place...
CATGTCGGCGAATTTTGCTTCAAGGTTCTCGCGCCCGACCAGTTTGATGAAGGTCTCCACGGGATTGACGTTTGAAGCGATAAACTTCCGCGCCTTGATTACGGTACCGTCTTCCAGCACTACCGCCGTCGCCCGGCCTTGCTCCACCAAAATCCGCTCCACTCCATTGGCTTCGACGTAATCGACTCCGTTATGCGACAGCATGTGTGCGAGATTGTCTCCCAGGGCGTGGGACGTGCCGCGACACAGCTGCGGGTTGACCCCCCAAGCGATCATCGCGGGGATCAGATAACCCGTGTTGCGAGCGTCAAGCTCGTACCCGCGCATAACACCGAGGAAACCAATGAAGGCCTGCACCCGAGGATGCTCGAAATGCTGCAACACGAATTCTTCAGGCGTGGTGGCAAAATATTTAAGGTACTCGCGCCCTTCGGGCAGCTTCTCGAGCAGAGGCTGCTTTTCCTCCATGGGAACCGGAACGGCATAGGTTTCCGGAAAGACGATATGTTTGACCACCGGCTGCCAGCGGGCCCAGAGATCGAGAAAGGTTGCCGCATCTTTTTTGGAGAAACTCTCGATGGTGGCCGCAGTGCGCTTGACGTCAGCGAACCAGCCTAGATACGATTTATCGATAAAATGATGGACTACACCGGGGTCCGGTTTGTAGTAGTGGATACCGAATTTCTCGAGCTCCAGATCCTGGAACCAAGGCAGCATCATCAGCCCGCGATGAAAGACGGAATGAATGTTGTGCCAGAAGCCGGGATAGTTTCGATCCTCGTGAGAGTCCAGGCCTCCTCCCACTTCCATATTCTTTTCAACGACCATGACCTTCTGTCCGCACTTGGCCAGGTAGCCTGCGCAGATCATGCCGTTGTGCCCGGCGCCGATTACGACACCGTCGTATTCCAGAATCTTGGGCATGATTTCAAACACTTTGAACTTTGAACCCGGAACCTTGAACTCTAGACACGCTGGGTGTTCCAAGTTCAAGGTTCAACGTTCAAGGTTCTCGTCCTCCCTCTATAGCTTCAAGTCTGCTTTCATAACCTGCCAGCAATTCCGCCCGGATCCGGCAATGACGGCGTCCGCCGGATGCATGGCGGCGCCGACTTGGTAGAGCCCCCCAATCGGCGTGCGATAGTCTGATAGTTCTTTGATCGGCCGGTTGGCTCCCATCTGGGTCGCCACCTTGCGCGCAACCCAAACCGAGCCGCGCCGCATGTTCGGCCACCGGCCGGCTATATAAAACGGATCCATCGCCACCTTCATCTCGATGTTTTCTTCCGTGAGATTGGTCGCGTAGCGCCGCCAAAGCTTAAGCACGGACTCCATAAGGCCATTCTTCAGCTTCACCCAGTCTTCGGGTCTTTTCCCCTTGAGTTGAAACGGCACCGGCATGTACAGCGACGCCGCATGTTTCGATTTCGGCGCCTGCAGCGGGTCAAACGCCGTCGGGCAAATCGCGTGGAGACACGGATGCTCAGGAAACTCGCCGGCGCGAATCTCTTGCCACATGGCATCCAGATCGCCGGGATTTCGCGGCCCCATGCTAACGTTCATCGCCTGGCCCACCGCGCCATCATCGGCCTCGAAGAGCGCATAGCGCACCGGCGCCTTCAGCGCCAGATGAATCTGAAAATAGGAAAATTCGTCAACTTCAATCCCATTGATTTTCTCGGCAAATGCCGGCGGTAGCTGCTCCGCGCCAACCATATCGATGAAGGTGGAGTACGGATCGACGTTAGACACGACAGCGACCTTTGCCTGCCATTCTCGACCATCGCGCAATCGAACTCCCACCGCTCGCCCATGCTCGATCAAAATCTTCTCCACGTGGTGCACCGCGCGAATTTGCCCGCCGTTGTAAACGTAGGCACGCTGTAGCACCTGGGCGATTGAGTGAGCCCCCCCGCGCGCCAGCTCGGGCTTCTCATTGCCGGCAATCAGCTTCAAAACCTCGATCCCGCCACCTTCATAATCTACGGCCACACCACGGGGAATCGCCATTTGCGAAAGCACCAAAGTTTTGGCCGCCGAGTTTTCAAACAGCTCATCAACGACCTGCCGCGGCGTCATCTGCCACAAACGGCGGAAGTCTTTGGCGGCGGGATAGCCCTCCAGGACTTGATTTGCGGCGCTATTCGCGGACGGTTCTTGATAATAGTAGGGAATCAGAACGTCGCGGATTAGCCGGTGGTATCGGTCATGGGTCTGCGACCAAGAAACTGCATCGTTAGGCGAGAACTTCGCTACCGAATTGATGGTCTCGGCAAGCGACTGGTGATGGGAGATCGATCCCCCGTCTGCCAGCAGCAAGGAGCTCACCACCGGCGGCGAGAGAAACTCGGCGTGATGACCGCTATCCCATTTGAGTTCCTTCCATACAGGGGAGCTTTCTCGGTTGTCTTGAAAGTAGGCAAGCGTATTGTGCCAGTACCCCGGCATCGTGATCTCTTCGCTGGCCAGCCGGCCGCCGTTTTCTAGCCGGCTTTCGCAGATCACCGTCTTGAGACCGGCCATTCCCAGATAAGTGCCGAGAGCAAAGTTATTTTGCCCGGCGCCGATGAGAATGACATCCCACTCCTGATCAACCATGAGTCCCCTTTTAACGATGGTTTGTTCTTGTAAATTTACTGCAGGAAGATTTTTCGATAGTCTTGCATTTTTTCGGCGAAGCCCTTTTGATCCATGTCATCCATCTCAACCACCTCAATTTTATCCGCATCCGGTATCGGTGGATAGATTCCTGTGCGCGTGACAAACTCGCCGATGCCGGCCATCAAACGCAAGCCTTCTTCGCCGAGAAAAAAATCGATAAAGGCTTTGCCCGCATTCGGATGCGGCGGTTTGGCGGCCAGCGAGATCGATTGGCCATCGCCCATAAACTTGCCCAGTCTCACGTAATCCAGAGGCACTCCTTTCTTTCCGTAAAAGACGACGTTCTTGACGAAGGCGATTCCAATGGGCATCTCACCGGTGGTAATACGCTCTCCGGCGGGGGTCAAAGAGGGTACCAACAATGGCTTGGTGGCGGCCAGGTCGCGGATAAACTTGTCTGCCCTTTCCTTGCCGCCCATTACTTTGTGAAGATTGGCCATCCACTGAGCCGTCGTCGTGTGTTGGCTGGCATCGGGGATGACGACTTTGCCCTTGTATTGCGGCTTTACAAGATCCTCCAACGACCTGGGCGCTTCGGCGGGTTTGATAATTCCGGCATGATAGACAATGCCAATTAGAGTTTTTCGGTAACTGGGTCCGAGATTCGGATCTATGACCTCTTTCGGAAAAGCACGCGCTGAGGGCGAGTCATATCTCGCCAAAAAGCCGTTCTTTTGGATAATTTGCATGGTGGCATCGGTTGTTAGCACGACATCGCAAAGCGGTCTGCCGGCGCGGGACTCATTGACGACCCGATCTGTGACTTTGTTCGCCGCTTCTCGCCAGTATTCCGTCTCCAGGCCGGTTTTCCTTTTCAGGGCCCCGGCGATCAGGTCCATGGTGTCATTTTCCAGCGAGCCGTAGACCACTACCTTCCCGCCTTCTTTTTTCGCCGCCTCCACCAATTTACCATCTTGACCGAACAGCAGGTTGGGAAGCGATGCGACGCCAAACAGCCAGGCCACAGTAAAAAGTCTCGTCATCTTCATCAGTAAGACCTCCGCAATCCGATTTCCTCCTGAATATCCAAAAGTCCAATCTTTGTCCATGTTTGTTTAAACCACGACCATTTGGTAGTTTAAGATTCTAGTCGATGATGACGCCGCAAGAAAAGCTAAAAAAGATCCGCGAAGAGCTACGGCAAACGTTTCTCGAACGCGCCGATTTGATCGACGGAGCGCTGGCCGCCCTGCTGTCGTCTCATCACGTGCTCATCGTCGGGCCGCCCGGCACCGCCAAATCGATGCTGGCGGACGAGATGTGTCGCCGTATCGAAGGCGCCAATTATTTTCAGTGGCTCCTCACCCGTTTCACCACCCCGGAAGAGATTTTCGGCGCCGTCAGCCTCAAGGCCCTGGAACAGGACGACTATCGCCGCGTCACCGCACATAAGCTCCCCGAGGCCCATATTGCCTTTTTGGACGAGATTTTCAAAGCCAATTCCTCCATTCTCAACGCGATTCTGACCCTGATCAATGAGCGGCTATTCCATAACGGCAAGGAGGCGGCTCGGGTACCTCTGCTGACGCTCTTTGGCGCCAGCAACGAGCTTCCCGAAGAGGAAGAGCTGACCGCCCTTTATGACCGCTTTTTGGTTCGGTTCGTGGTCGGTTATATTGCCGAAGATTTTCGCTTCTTGCGGATGCTGGAATCCCAGACACAAGCTACCCGAACAACTCTCACCTTGAGCGAACTGAGAGACCTGCAGGAACAGGTTAGGCAAGTTGCCCTACCCGCCCACGTGTACCGCAGTATCGCGGACATTCGGCGCGAGCTCAATAAAAAGAATATCCAAGCCTCGGACCGCCGGTACCGCCAGTCGCTCTCTTTGCTGCAGGCCCGCGCCTATCTTGAGGAACAACAAGCAGTCGGCGAAAAGGATCTGTTCTTTCTCGAACATGTTCTCTGGCGCGACCCCAGCGAACACGAGCAAGTCCGTGGTACCATCCGCGAGCTCCTGCTTGGCTACGAAGAAGAGATCACGGAGCTCCTTTACGAGTCCAGGGAGATTCGCGATTCTGCCTCTCGGTCTTGGGAGACAACCGATGAACGGGCTCGGGCGCTGGTCGAATTCCATACCAAACTGCGTAACATTCTTGCCAAAGTGGATCAGGTCATCGAAAAAGCCAAGCGACTGGGCCGCCCGCTGGAGCGTGTGGGCTCCGTCAGAAACGAAATCGAAAAGCTCCAGAAAGAAATGCTGGAACAGTTCTGATGCCGGCGAAACGCGGGAAGAAAGCCGCCAGTAAGCGAGTCTTCCAGCCGCTGCCAAAAAACAGCTGCTGGATAGAAAACGACGCCTATGACCGCCGGGTCTACGGCTATCTCCGCTCCGAATCTCCTTCGCTTCGCGAGCTTGAAGAAACCGGCAGCACATTCTTGCCCCATTTCGGAGCGCTGCTGCAGGACATCTTTTGCCTGCTCTTCAAATATAATGTGTTATTTTACAAAGAGTCTGAAATCATCCCCAGCGCACTCCTGAATGAGAAGTTTTTGCACGGCATTCGGCAGGGAAGTCAATACGAATTCTTGCGCGAGCAAACCCTGCTGAACGAAGCACGGGCCGGCCTCTCGACACTTTTGCTCGGCGAAGGTCTGCTCGCCCTTCTAAAAGCTGAAAAGCTGCTGACACGCCGCGATCTGCGTGATCTTTGGGACATTCAGAAACAGGAAGAGATCGTCAGCGAAAAAATAGCAGAATACGAAAGCGCCGATACGATTCCCGAGAATCAACTGTCCGAGGAAGGAAAGAAAGCCTTGCACAAGGCCAAAGAGCGGGTCGGCGGGGAGGCCCAGGGGGCGGAGGCGCTGCTGCGTCACAAAACCGCTCAGTTAAGGCAAGACTTAAAGCAGATTGAAGCGCAGACAACCAACCGGCTTCAGGCCGAGGCCATCAAAGTCGCTCAACAGCTGGAAGACGCAACCGAAGAGGCTGAGTCCTGGGGATCGACGCTTGGCACCGGTGAACGCTCTCCTCCCGGACAAAAACTCGAGCTCGGCAAGCGTCTCGCCGGAAACGAAAAGCTCAAGAAGCTCGCCCGCATGGTCGGCCGGATGAAGTTTCATGCCATGGCGCTCAGGAAAAAGGTCTTCGAACGTTCCAGTGAGGAAGTCCTGGAGGTCGAGCGCGGGGATTCACTACAAAGACTGCTCCCCCACGAAATGGTCACCCTGCACCATCCGATACTGCGGAAAGATTTTCACCGGCGATTTTTGGATCAGGAGTTACTTCAGTACTCACTACGGGGCGTCGAAGAAAAGGGCAAAGGCCCGATGATCGTCTGTTTGGACGGCAGCTCCTCGATGGCCGGCGACAAAGAGATCTGGTCCAAAGCCGTGACTTTGACCCTTTTGGAAATCGCCCGACGCCAGCGACGCCTGTTTCGTTCCATCTGCTTTTCGTCGGCCGAGACGCCGCTGCAAATCCTCGATCTAAATCCCCGGGAACACTATGAGATTAAAACCAAGAACGTGATGGACCTGGCTGAGTACTTTCCCGGGGGTGGCACCGACTTTCAAAAGCCTTTAGACGCAGCCGTGGAATGCCTGAAGCAGTCCAGGTTTAAAAAAGGCGATGTCATTTTCATCACCGACGGGGAGTGCCAGGTCACCCCGGAGTGGGCCCAGCAGTTTTGCAACCAAAAAGACAAACTCGGCTTCTCGCTGTTCTCCATACTTATGGACGTCGGCCCCAGCTCACTCGGAACGCTGAAGGAATTTAGCGACCGAATTACGACCATCAAACAACTCACCGGCGACGAGGCCAAAGACATCTTCGTGAATTTTTAGCACGCCCGTTGCAGACCACCTTCCACCGCCACCCAACCAGGAGGGTTCACAACATCGATTGGGTGGGCAAAAAAGGGAGACTTTCAATAAGAAATTTGATATCAGATGAGCGTGCCGAACAACGCTGTTGACATTCACCGATATCTGAGCGAGCGCAAAGCGTTCGTCGATGAGGCTTTAGCTCATTACCTCAAACCAGAGCACAAAAGGTCTCTCCTGCATCAAGCGGTCCGCTATAGCGTCTTGGATGGAGGCAAACGGCTCCGTCCCATATTGACTCTAGCGGTCGGCGAATTGTTCGGTGCCAAGCCGAGGCTTCTGTTGTCGTTTGCCTGCGCCATTGAGTTGATTCATTGCTATTCATTAATCCACGATGACCTCCCAGCGCTGGATAATGACGATCTGAGGCGGGGGAAACCTTCGTGTCACAAGCGGTTTGGGGAAGCCATCGCGCTGTTGGCCGGAGATGCCTTGCTCACGGAAGCCTTCTTTATCATGTCCGACCCCAGACTGGCTCGGCTCTTAGGTGCCCCGCTGATCTCAAAGCTGATCCGGGAGGTGTCCGACGCAGCCAGTATTAGGGGAATGATTGGCGGACAAAGTACCGAACTTGAATTGGTTGGGCGTGCGGTCACGCCAGCCGTGCTTGAAGGTCTGGACCGTTTGAAGACCGGTGCCTTGATCACAACCGCGGCCCGGGTCGGAGCGATGATCGGCGGCGCAACCCGCAGAGATCTCGAAAGGGTAACGCGCTACGCACAATCTTTGGGTTTAGCATTCCAAATCACGGATGACATTTTAGACGCCCACGAGGTTTCGAGCGACAATTCGAATCACAAAGGGATAGCAAACTACGTGTCCATAGCCGGGCCCGCGAGAGCTGGCGAACGTGTCAAAGACCTTTTGGCGGGGTGCTTGAGAACCATGCAACCCTACGGGAATACAGCGGAACCCTTGCGGGAAATTGCCCGCTACGTGACTCAAAGAACCGAATAGCCGTTCGAGCACCCACCGGCAAGTAAGGGAATTGGAAGAAAAAATGAGGGTAACAGAGCTGGACATTGGTATCGGATCGACGTATGGGGAAGTTGTCGGACCGGATCAGCGGCACTAAGAGACAACTCCATAGGAGCGCTCATTAGCCAAGCCCATGAAGAGGAGGATAAAACATGCTGCCCTTTAGAGACGCAAGTGCCATGTCTAAACTCACCTCACCTCATGGCTCAGATCTTATCGATCTCGCGCCGGACAAACCATGGCGCAGCGATGACGACTTTCAGTCGCAAATGTTGACCGGAGTTTCTCGCACATTTGCCCTGACTATTCCACAGCTTCCGGCAAAACTTTGCCGCGTCGTCTCCAACGCCTATCTGCTTTGCCGGATTGTCGACACGATCGAAGACGAGCCGGGTCTCAGCGGTGCCCGGAAGAACTATTTTTGCCAGCAGTTCTTAAAGACCTTGAGCGTTCCGAGGAACGCCGAAGCGTTTTCTCGGCAGCTGTGCGCGTCGCTCTCGAGGCAAACATCGCCCGCCGAACACGAGCTGATTCGGAACCTCCCCCACGTGATTCGGATCACCCGCAGTTTCTCGGAGCCACAGCGCGAAGCGTTGCAGCGGTGTATCCGCACCATGGCTAAGGGTATGGGACAATTCCAGCTGCGTGGCGAGAAACACGGCCTGCAGAGCATGGAAGACCTCGATTGGTACTGCTACCATGTCGCGGGCGTTGTCGGCCAAATGCTGACTCGCCTTTTTTGTCTCCACTCGCCGGAAATTGCCAAGAATCATGACGCCCTGATGGCTTTGGCGATTCCCTTCGGCCAGGGCCTGCAGATGACGAACATCCTCAAAGACGTGTGGGAGGATTATCATCATGGCGCGTGTTGGTTGCCTCGACAGATCTTTGCTGACGAAGGATTCGATCTCAGCGAATTAACGACGGCGCGGAACCGGCAGGGGTTCGAGCGTGGGCTTCGCCGCCTCCTCGGGGTCGCGCATGCACACTTGCGGGACGCCGTTTCCTATTCCCTTCTCATCCCTACCCAGGAGAATGGCATCCGTAAATTCTGTCTCTGGGCAATCGGGTTGGCGGTGTTGACGCTCAGGAAAATCAACGCGCATCTCGACTACACGGACGGCAGTCAGGTGAAGATATCCCGGCTGAGCGTCAAGGCGACTATCCTGGCTACAGCGCTAACGGTACACAACGATAATCTGCTCAAGCTTCTGTTCCAGAGCGCTGCGCGGGGATTGCCCCTGGCACCGACTCAACCCCGAGGGTCACCGGTGGGAACAAGCGAAAGTCACGCCGACAAGTGCACCGTGAAATCGCCGGATGACCTTACCTGATATGCGGGACGGCACCACCGAAACCGAACACCGGCGCAATTCAGAAAGTAACATAAGACATTCGAACGAGTTGCCGTTGGCTCGACTGGAGCGCGCCATTCAACGGGCCGCAAACGCACTACTGGGCTTGCAACATCCGGACGGCTATTGGTGTTTCGAGCTTGAGGCCGATTGCACCATCCCGGCCGAATACATCCTCATGATGCATTATAGGGACGCGATCGACGCGTCCCTCGAGAGCAAACTTGCCAACTATATACGCGCCCGCCAAGGGGAGGACGGAGGTTGGCCGCTCTACTACGGCGGTGCCGCGGAAATCAGCTGCTCTGTCAAAGCCTACTATGCGCTGAAGCTTGCGGGGGACCACCCTGACCTACCCCATATGGCCAAAGCCCGCCAGGCTATCCTTTTTTTGGGCGGAGCCGCTCGAGCTAACGTGTTCACTCGGATCACGCTGGCAATTTTTGCCCAGGTTCCTTGGCGTGCCGTGCCGTTTTTGCCGGTGGAATGCGTATTGTTGCCCCGCTGGTTTCCGTTCCACCTTTCTAAGGTCTCTTATTGGTCGCGAACCGTCATGGTCCCGCTGTTTGTGCTCTATACGTTTAAGGCACGTGCCCGAAATCCCCGGCAGGTTTCGATTCGGGAACTCTTCACCACTGACCCGTGGCAAGAGACAGACTATTTTCCGGTTCATTCCGTGCTCAATCACGCCCTCCTGATGTTGGATCGTCTCGCACTAAGGCTCTATCCCTGGACTCCGCAAAGGCTCCGCCGCCGCGCCATAAAAAAGGCTGAAGCCTGGATACTGGAGCGGCTGAACGGCGATGGCGGTTTAGGCGCTATCTTTCCGGCCATGGTCAATACTTACGAAGCGCTGGATTTCCTCGGCTATCCCGCCGACCATCCGCTGCGGGTACTAGAACGCCAGGCGATCGAGGATCTCCTGGTGGTCGATGAAGACAGTGCTTATTGTCAGCCTTGTGTATCAACCGTGTGGGATACGGCGTGGGCCTGTCTCGCGCTGCAGCAGGTTGACGAGGAAAGCCCAACCGTTGTTACAAAGGCCCTCCGTTGGCTGGCTGCGAGACAACTTCAGGAGGAGCCCCAGGACTGGAAATCCTACAAGCCTCATGTCAAAAGTGGGGGTTGGCCCTTTCAATTCAAGAACTCCCACTATCCCGATCTGGACGACACGGCAGCGGTCGCTTACGCGATGCATAAGAGCGGCGACAAGGCTTTTGATAATACGGTGGAGCGCGCTGCCGAATGGATTTGTGGCATGCAATCGCATAACGGCGGCTTCGCCTCATTCGATGCCGACAACGATCACACCTATCTCAACGAAATCCCCTTCGCCGATCACGGCGCGCTGCTCGATCCACCCACTGAGGACGTAAGCGCGCGCTGTCTCATGCTGCTTGCACAGTTGGCGAGGTCACCGCAATGCCAGTCGGCTGAAAAAAAGTGCCTCGAATACCTCTTCCGTTCGCAGGAGCCGGACGGGCCCTGGTACGGCAGGTGGGGTAGCAATTATATCTATGGCACCTGGTCCGTGCTCATGGGAATGGAAGCCGCGGGAATAGCCGGAGAACACCAAGCGGTACGGCGTGCCACTGCCTGGCTCAAGCATGTCCAGCGTCCGGACGGTGGCTGGGGGGAAGGTTGCGACACCTATTTCGATCCGTCCAAACGAGGCCGTGGAGAGCGCAGCACCTCTTTCCACACCGCTTGGGCTTTACTGGGCTTGATGAGCGGCGGTGAAGTCCACTCGAGCTCGGTTCGCCGCGGCGTCGACTTTCTATTGCACACACAGCAGCCTAACGGCTTTTGGAACGATCCCGATTTCAATGCCCCCGGTTTTCCGCGGGTCTTTTATCTGAAGTATCATGGCTATGACAAATACTTCCCGCTCTTAGCGCTCGGCCGTTATCACAACTTGAGGATCGGGGAAAGATAATGCTTGGAATTGTTGTCTCCCTGCCTCGAGAGCTAAGAAGCCTGACCCGTCAAAGAATTCCAGTGGGCGCATGGCGAGCGCTCGCAGATAACACATTGGTGGCCCTCTCCGGCATCGGCGCAGAGCGCGCGCATAGGGCAGGGACAGTTTTGGTTGCGCAGGGAGCTACGGCTCTCTTAAGCTGGGGCTGTGCAGCCGCCCTCGATGACCGCGTCA
>Ga0105347_1001287_pt1 | contig 10959 bp, 13 predicted proteins | sample EasRivMeERMLT890_FD_89677 | JGI IMG/M metagenome (GOLD analysis project Ga0105347, IMG submission 89677) | Soil microbial communities from meander-bound floodplain in the East River, Colorado, USA - East River MetaG ERMLT890 | ecosystem: Environmental > Terrestrial > Soil > Floodplain | place...
GGGGTGAAGCCATGCCTCGGGCCTGCATCTCCGCCAGGGCCTCTGGAGTGAATTCCACGCCAGGTTGCCGACTCGGCAATGATTGGGCGATCCCCGTCGACAATAGATCGGTCACCGGAGCCATGAACGGGAACGCCTGGCCGGCACGTTCGACGAGCGTCTCGCTAGCGCCAACCCTAGGAGCAGCCGCAGCCAACTCCGCCTTGCTCGGAGGAGCGGCCCACCCTGCGGCGGCTAGCTCAATCTCAGTCGGAGGGGCGTCCCAATCTGACATCACTTCCCCCAGGCCTTGCCGTCCCAGTACCGGGTCTCGCCGCCGACAGTCCTCGACGGCCGACCTGCAGGGGCTTGCTCCTGGGGAGATGCCGTCTGCGGACCAACCGCGCCACCCAGACCAAGCACGTCCATCACGACGTCGTCAGGCTTCGCCCCGGACTTCTCCGCCAGACCGCGATACTGCCCAGCCAACTGCTGATACCCCTGGAGATGGGCTCCGTAGGCGTCCCTGGCGGATCCCAGGAACTGCTTCCTCTGGGTGTCGTTCAGAAGTTTGCCGTCGATGGCCTTGTTGTACATGTTCAAGACCTGACCGGAGACGCCGGTCGTATTCGAGGCGTTGGCGTATTCGCCCTCTCGGACAGAGGAGCCTGGGTCGAGCATTTTCATGTATCCGAAAATCAGAGACATATCGTCTGGAGGGGTTGGGTTTGGCTTGTTCGCCGCTGTCTCGACCTTTTTGAATGCAGTCCCAACCTCGAACATGGACTTTGTCACTTGGTTCCCCATGAGCTCCTTGCGGAGCCCCTCGGAGGCCTCGGCCGCTTGCTTCAGGCGTGCGGCTTCCTGGGTCATTCCGAACTTCTCTCGGTCGAGGGCCCTGTCGAGAGCGTTCTCGCGACTCGTGGCGCCAAGACCGCGCTGCTGCTGCAGTAGTGCGGTGGCTCGGCTCAGTCGCTGGCCTCCGGCCTGGGCCAAGTTGCCCTCCTGCTGTCCGGCCCCAGCGATCCTGGACTGGCCGAACTGACCCAACACCGGGTCTCCGGTCAGGAGCGCGAGTTCTCCGACTCCGCGCTGACCGCGAAGCTGTTGCGACAGCATCTTGGCCTGCTCGGAGGAGGACGGCTCTTCGCCCATCAGCAGGGAGTAGATGTCGGCCATCAGTGGAGCTCCTCGGTCGGCATTCGGAGGATGTCTGCCAGCGTTCGCCCCGTGATGTTCGCCCCAGGCCTTCCGCTCTGGAGCGGGAGCTTCGGTTTCGGCTGCGGCTGCGGCTGCGGAGGAGGCGGCAGGGATGGCCCGGTGTCCATGTTGGAGCCGTAGGGACCTCCAGCGATCCTGGAGGTGCCGGACCCGTAGTTGTACCCGCCCCTGGCCATCATTTTAGGGTCGAGCATCTGGGGCTCGGAGACGTCAGGAACCGTCGAGGGATCGACTCCGGGCTGGCGAAGAACGTTCGCGAACGTCTTCCGGCCGGCGAGCTTCTCCTGGAGGAGGGCCTCTTGCTGCCCACGGAGATCACGCTGCTTGAACGCACTCGCCCCGGCTCGGATGACGTCACCAAGCCCCCCGAGGCCTGCGCCCATCCCTGTCGAGTACTGCTGACCAGACGGCTGTCCCAGCGCCTGCGCGGCCTCCATCTGTTGCTGGAGTAGGCCACCGCGCTCGCCCATGATCGACATCTCCAGGAGCCGACTGGCGACCTCTGGCGGAAGGCTCTGGAGAAGTTGCTCGAAGTCCAAGAATCACCCCTACAGAAAGGAGAATGGGGCCTTCAGGAGGCCCGTAATGCCGTTGAACATATCCGCGTTCGCCTGATTCTGCCCCTGCCAAGCATTCATCGCGTAGTTGCCTCCCGCCAGTGCGGCCGGAAGGTACTGAGCTCCCTCGGCTCGTCCAGCCCCCTGGAACCCAGGCATCGCGAGGAAGCCCTGCAGTCCGCCGAGCTCTCCGAGAGCCTGGCCGCGCTGCCGGAGCATGTCGCCGAGAGCGTTCTGTCGGCGAGCCAGCGACTGGCCGAAGATGGCCTGTCCCGCCTCATTGCCCTGCCCGATGGCCGCATTCATCGCCCCCTGATACGCGTCGTTGCGCTGCTGTCCAAGCTGTCTCTCGGCGCCGCGGTAGGCCTCGGAGGCCGGGTCGAGGCCCTGATTGAGCAACCGGGTCCGCTGCTGTTCCTCGCGCTGGCTCCACATCGGGTCCAGCCTGGAGGTGGCCTGGCCGTAGGATGCCTGGATCGCCTGGTCCCGCGCTGCCTGGCCGCTGTCGAGAGCCGGAAGGCCCGAGAGGTCGAACGGCGTGCCCATGGCTCCGGCTGCCTGTTGCTGTAGCGAGGACGAGAGGCCGCCGAGCGGACCGCCGAAGCCGGTGGACTGGCTCCAGCTGCCGTCGGGGTTCTGGCGCCACTGAGACGAGGCGAACGGGGTCGTCTGGTCTGGACGGTTGGCCTGGGTCTGGGCGGCCGTAGTGGCACCAGAGCCAGCAGCCTGGGCCTCGGCTGCGCCGCGGAAGTCCGGTGGCGGAGGGGCGTTCTTCTTCCCTCCGCCATATCCGCCCTGCTTTACCTGCTGCCAGTCTTCTGGCGTAGGGTCCGCCATTGCGCCCTCTCTTTCCAGAATAGAAGGCTCGCATTTCTTGGATGGAAACGCCAGAAGGCCAATGACCTACCCAGGCGTTGGCGAGGCCCTACAGCCAGCGGCAGGCGTCGCGCCTGAGTTCGGCGATCAACAGGTCGTCCCGAAGCGCGCGCCCGTCGCGAATCCTGCCAACGAGCGTAAATCCGAAATGGGAGGCCAGTCGCCAGCTCGCGACGTTTGACTCCGCGATTGAGGCCACGAGGACCGACTTGCCGCAGTCGACGAAGGGGTAGCGCATGGCCGGACGGAGGAGATGGCGCCAGACGATTGGCGCCTCAGAGGCCATGTGGACCTGCACGGAGCTCTGGGTCCAGCCCTCGTAGAGGACTCCGCCACGGACCCGCTCGCGCTGGTCCACCGCGACGATGCCTCGGATGTCCGCCCTTGGGCACAGGCCGATTCGGTTCACCAGCCACTCGAGGTGAGCCTGGCTGGCGGCACGGACGATCACAGCCAGCCGCCCTGGGTGAACGCGACATCCGTCCCGACCCAGATGGTCCTCGACGTGGCGCTACCGGCCAGCGCGACCGCGACGTCCACTCCCATCCCTGCGGCGCCTCGGACTGCCTGTGACGGCGAGTAGTCGCCTCCCCAGACGGCTTCGTCCCATTCCCCGACGTCCCATGAGCCCTGGCCGGGCACTCCCTCCGCAACGGCTCCTGGCTCCGTCTGGTCGAACCTGTAGCGAGCGTGGATCTCGAAGGTCGGTGTCGCGGACTCACTGAGGATGGTCGGCCTCATCGACTGGATCTGCTTCTGGCGGCCGTTGCCCAGGTTTCTGAAGGCGCTGATGCATTTGTATTGGATCGACGTGAACGAGTTCGGGTCAGCCAGCGTCACCCCGTCGATGTACCCGAAGCTCTTATAGACAACCCCGTCTTTCGAGCCGAAAAAGAAGACTCCCTCGTGCACGCACGCCGAGAACATCTTGAGGTCGCGCCATCGCCACCACGAGCGGTTGGCCAGAGACATCGCCAATTGCTCGGTGTTGTCGTCATTCCCGGAGCCGGGGATCGTGATGACGAGCGCGTTCTCTTCGGGGTGCGTGAGGATCTGCCACGTCTTGAAAGCGGACTTCGAGAGCATCAGATTGTTGAACAAGTTCGCGATTTTCGCTGTCGCGTAGATGCTCCTGTCCTCGGAGCCAGAGCCCAGAACGAGCTTACTGATCGGCAGCAGGCCGAGGCGAGACACGATGGCCAGGTCCCCGCCCCTCTTGGTGACGAACCGTCGGCCAGCCGGAGGCGAACCGCCGAGACTCCACACGCCCCGAAGAAGCGTGTCGGCGGCGTCGGTGGGGTCAGTGAGCTGCCAAACGAGGACGTCTCCCCCGGAAGAGATCGCGACCATTGAGTCGTCCAGGCCTGCGCCGCCGTCGTACGTCCAGGACCAGAGCCCACGGAGATCTCCGCCGGCCTCGAATTTCCTGCCCATCGGGAACTCGGTCGCCGCCCCATAGACCGAGCCTGCTGCCAGGTACCAGGCGCTGGCGCTGTTTCTGGCCACGAACCATACGCGCTCCTTGAACGTGAACACGAATGCGAACGTGGTCGGGTCGATCCCTGAGACCTGGGTACCTCCGCCACCCAGGGAGATCGCCGCCCACGTACCGGACGACTGAGTGTAGACGTGGTACCCATTGACCTCGTCCGTGTAGAGCAAAAAATGCCCGGCCGATGTCACCATGACAGTCGAGATGCCGTAGCCCGCATCCCCAGCGCTCGACGCGAAGGCTAGTACCTGGGTCGGACTGGCGTCGGAGTCGGTCACGTCCCAGATGCCGGTCGAGGTCACGGCAAATAGTTTGTTCTCCGAGCCGTTCGCGGCGCTCCCCGTGAACGAGAGCATGGATCGGATCTGGTTGTCCGCCGCCCCAGTGATGCCGGTGCACCACTCTCGAGAGCCCAGCCTCGAGCGCACGCCGTACTCTGCCGCGATCAGGTTGTACGCCAGAATGCAGTCATTAGGCCCCATCTCGGCGCCAGGGGAGATCGTGTTGAGACCACCGACCGGGGCTGGGATGTACGCGTTCTCCAGCCTAGGGGCTGGTGCTCGTCTGCGCGGCGGAGGCCTCATGGGTCACTCCCCGAAGCCAGTGTCAGGTACGTTCGAGCCGTCGAGGTACCGCATCCGGTACAGCGGCTTGTGTTGCAGCGAGAGGACAGGTGCGGGCTCGCTACGGGCAGCCGAGAGAGCGTCCTCATACTTCTTGGTGGCGTGGCTGGCGTCGAATCCTTTGGAGCTTAGGAACTCTTTCCTCAGGCCCCAAATCAGCAGCATGCGGTCGAAGAGGCAGACGTCAGACTGGAGTGTGGGCGTCTCCTGGACCCGCGTGGTTGGCGCTCCAGTCAGGGCCACCCAGTATTTCGAGACGTACTCGAACGCGATGGTGTTGACCGTCGCTCCAGGAGTCGGGTGGACGAAGAGGAGGTTGTTTTGGATCCGAAACCACGTGTCAATGACGCCAGCCGTACTGACCGCCTGGACGAATTGCCATCCCTGGGCACCCAATGGGCCGCCGAGAGCGAACTCCGTGGTCCTGTTCCAGCCGGTCTGGTTGATAAACCTGTCGAAGCCAGTTGGCAGGGCGTAGGACGCGGTCCCGTCCACCGTGGGGAACGTGTACTCGGTCTGTAGCTGGCTCCAGTCGTGCTGGCGACACAGGTCCTGGCCCAGCTCAGTGAGCATCGTGCGGAGCTGGACGATGTTCGGGTCAGTCGAGGCGTACGGGTCAGACAGGGCGGATGACAGGATGCCCATGCCTAGAGCCGCATCGTTCAGCACGTTCTTCGCTGTGTCGAACGTCGGCACTCAGGGCCTCACTTCTTGGGCGCGACCGCCGGCTTTGGCTCGGTCGCCTTCTCCATGGCCCTCATCAGCTCAGCCATCTGCCGCTCCAGGACGGCAATCTTGTTGTCGCGATCCGCGAGCTCGGCCCTCATCTTCTCTGCCGGGGCGTTGTGCTTGGCCTGCTCGAGGAAGTCCAGGGCGCGCTGGCGATCCATCACGGACCCCTGGATCCCCTGACAGTTCGCGTCCGAGATGTTCGCCAGCTGCTCCACCGTGCGAACGCCGAAGAACTCGTACTCCTTCGAGCGCGAACGGGTCATGCTAGGCCACTCGGACAGAGGCAGGCCGCTGACGGCCTCCTTCTGTCCCAGTTTGAAGGCTGCGTACTGGCGAGCGAAGCGCTGACGGTCGAGATCGCGGACAGGCCGGTGATTGATCGTCTCCTTGTCGCCTGGGGCCTGAATGTAGACGTACTCGTGCTCGTCGTACACCGGGTGTCCTGCCTCGAGCGACTTCGCCTCGTTCTTCCGTGGGTACATCTCGAAGCGAACGTACAGCGCCTGGTCCAGCATCTGGTGCTGACCAAAGGCGAGCTCATCGGTACCTGAGAGTGGGGCGTCGATCATGGTCGGACCCTACTACTACGCAGCCAGGGCGTCATCCATGAATGGGTACGCGAGCTCGAACTCAGCCATCCCGGTCGCAGGACCATCGATGTCTGAGGCGCTCCGTGCGAGCTTGACCCGGTCGCCTGCTGTCACCGTGTCAGTCACCGACCCAGCGGTCGCGCCAGCGTACGGGTGGTCGTTGTCGTCGAATCCGGCGTCACACAGGCCCACTGCCTTCCCGAAAATTTGCAGCCACCCAAAGTCCGTGCTGGCGTCCAGGACGGCCATCATCACGCCCACCGGTCCGATGGCGTTCGCCGCCAGGAGGGTGGTGGAGTGGTCGTCGAGGTTGTACGTCGCCCAGGCCCCGACGGCTCCGTTGGTGACGCCCTTAAGGTAGATGAACTCTCCCTCGCCGTTCTCGTTCGACCCACGGTCCACGGCCCGGACCCGAGTACCCAGCGGGTGGTTCTTCACGGTCGAGACCGCGTTGATAGCCTGGACCCGCATCTTCGGGTCGAGAATCTGCCAGTCAGTCGTGTAAGCCATCGGTTAGCCCCTGTCCTCAAAAGCGTTCCCATCATTCCCGTTCGCCGAAGGCCTCGTGAGCCTCACGGTTGCGAACCCTGCCGAAGGGACGGCCACGACAGTCGCCCCGTCAATCTTCTCGCCCTCAGCCGCCAGCCCCGTGATCTCGCCAGCCGTTGTCGACAGGTAGGCCGGGCCCACGGACGGGAGGTTGCTGCCGATATTGACGGGCACCGAGCCTAGCACCGCGAACCAGCCGTACTGGCCGGCCACGACGTCAGCCAGAGCAACCGCCAGCGGGCCGCGCTTCCCCGACACGGCCCGGACGGTGGCGCCTGACGCCTCGTCAAACACCACGACGTCGCCAGCAGCGACAGACGCCACGCCGGGGAGGTAGACAGCCTCGATCTCCCCGTACGCGTAGTCGTGCGCCGTCACCCGCTGGCCGACGTTGTGTTTCGCTGCAGACTCCAGTTGCGCGATCGGCTGCGCGCCCATCGTATTGGCGGTGATCCGCCAAGTAGTGCTCGGGATGGCCACGCCGCCTCCTGACTAACTGTTGTCCGTGTCGCCAGTGAACGGAAAGCGGATGTCCACCAGCGCCTGGGAGCCGCTAATGGCGCCTGCCGACCGAGCACCGTAGACGAGGTCGCCAGTCACGACGGCGTCGTCAACCACGCCGTCGGTGGCCGTCAGGTAGACAGCGAGGTCGTCCGCAAAGGAGGCCGCTACGTTGCAGACCGCGGTGCCCTCTACCTGGAACCAGCCCCAGTTCGAGGCCACGATCGCGGCCATCGCGACTCCCAGTTGTCCCTTGGACCTGGCCACTGTGCGGATGGCTGCGTCGTTGTTCGGTGAGATGACGCACATGTCACCAGCGACCACGCTGGCGACGCCCTTCGCATACTGGAAGGTCGCCTCCCCGCGCTCCGTGGTGGAGCTCATGTCGCGGCAACGGATCTTCATCCCGGCCTTGTAGACCTGGGTCGATGAGGTGGCGTCGATGGCCTGGTCGAGGCCGATACCGTCAATGCGAGACCAAGTCGCTGCTGTAATCGCCATGGCTCAGATTCCGATCAGCCGGCCCTGGAATTTCGAGCCAGACATGGTGAGATTGCCAGCCCAGGCCACAATTTGGACCTCGGCGTCCTGATTCATCGCGTACCGCTTGTTCGGCGACAGGGGGACCATGTTCCGATCCGCGTGAGGCTGGTAGTGGATGTACTTCGAATTCAAAAAGTAGCCGTCGGTCGCCAGCGCCTGCCCGCCGATGCCACCGCCAAGGAACACGGGCGAGGTCATGAACTCGACCGCAGAGAATCCCAGGGTCGCCATCTTCGGGTTGGTGAAGCGCTGTTGCGGCTGGAGGGACGCCATGTACAGTAGCCACAGGGTTTGCCCCAGGAAAATCATATCTGGTACGTCGGTCCCGCGGGTGCACGCGGCCCATAGAGCATTCATCTCGGTCTGGATGGTAGACGCGGTGATGGTGCTCGCCGAGTCGCGCAGCTGTGAGCGCCAGAAGGCGTTGGTCGCGGTCGCGCGGTTGATCCCGCCGTAGGTGCCCGTGGTCGGGTCCTGCGGAACCGCAGCGTCCAGGCCGGTGATGATCTTCCCGCCTGAGCCCGTGCCGTCGGAGAAGAGACCGTCCTCGATGTTGTTCGCCATCGTGGACTCGGAGGCCTTCACCCGACCCTTAATCAGGTCAATGAGCCCCTCGCGCCCGCGGTTCTGCAACATCTCGAGACCACTGATTACAACAGGGACCGCACACTGCTTGATGCTGAATTCGGCGCCGGAAATCAGGTCCTGCGCGCCAGTCGACAGCGTGTCGTATCCGGAGTACCAAGAGAAGTTGCCGCTCTCTGCCTGGAGAAGCTCCTTCATGATGGTGCGCCCGCCAGAGAACGTCTCGACGTTGCCGCGCATGTCGAGGTGCTTCAGCAGGGGATTGTTGTTCGTCACGTTGTCCGCGAGCTGTCGAGAGCGATTCTCGATAGTCGTCGCGATCACGTCGGTGATGCTCGTGTTGGCGAATGCCATTATCCCACCAGAGAGTTGACCATCAGCGGCAATTTCACGTGAACGGTAAATCCGCTCGTCACGCCCAGCCGCCTGGGCTCATCTGGTGAGTGAGCTCACGCTCTCACCGCGTCATCACAGAATCGTAAGCAGCTTCGACGACGGAACGCAAGTCTTGCTTGTCTTTTGCTGGTGACGCGCCTACTGGGCTCGACTTCACGGACGTGGACGCCGCCTTGGATTTCGCTGCCCCAGACGCTCCGGCCTTCGCGGCCTCGACCTTCGCGCGCTGCTCCAGCACCTCAGACACTTTCGGGTGGAGCTTCGCCGCCCTCTCGTAGGCCCTCTGGAGGTCCGGCGCCTGGCCGCGCCGCTCCTGCGCATCAATGATGTCGGCCATGTCTTCGCGTAGGTCCTCGAAGAACTCGTTGGCCTCGGCGAACTCGGCAACCTTGGCAGCGAAGGCCTCACGCTGTGCGTGGCTGGCCTGCTCGGCGCGCTGCTGGAGGGTCCCGATGAACTGGTCGAAGCGAGGGTCGCGGTACTGCGAGGGCACGGCGGCCGGTGCAGCGCCGCCCTTAAGGGCCGTCTCCAGGGCGCCGTCGAGCATGCCGACGTCGACTCCGTAGTGACGAATCAGGTTGGCCACTAGGTCGGCCTTCGCCTGTGGCGGCGCTGTGCGCAGCTGGGCCGCGGTCTGAAGTAGGGACTGGACCGTGCGCGCGGGATCTCCGCCCTCTGAGCGAATCATGTGCATGTAGGGCTGCATGGCCTCGACGATTGGCGCCGCTGCCTTGTGCGTCTCCGTGGCCCTCTGCATCGCAATGTTCGTCTCGCGTTCTCGGCGAGCTACCTCGGTGCGGACCTCAGCGGGAAGCGCGGCCCAGTGCTCGCGAGCGGTAGGCGTCCAGCTCTGCGGAGGCTTCTCGCCAAGGGGCGGCTTCTCGCCGTGGGCCTTGACCTCGGGACCAGGCTGGCCTACTGCCGGAGTCTGGACGCCCGCGACGCCGTTCTTCGGCGCGATGGCTGGTTTCTCCGGTCGGACCGGCCCTGTTGGAACGCGGGCGTCCTCTTTCTTCCCTGCGGCGTAGCGACCTTTGTCGTCACGCGACCTGGAGTCCGGAGCGACGTCGGTCCCTGGGGCCTCTTGGCTCGCGTCGGCCGGCTCAGGGGCAGGGGCTGCGGGTTTGGCCGCCGGAGCCGAGGTGCCCCCGCTCTCAACCTGGTCGAATGCAGCGGACACCACGTCGTGAAGTTCATCGGACATCAGTCTTTCCCCATCTTCTCGGACCAGTGGCGCGCGCGCGCCGTGGCCCTCTCTCGAGTTTGTTCGGCCAGCTTCCGAGCGGCCTTTTCGCCGCCACGGTCGATATCGTGAATCAGCCTGCCGATCTGATCGTGCAGGGACGCGTCGGACTTGGCCGCAGCTGCAGCTCGGTCGCGAGCCTGGGACTCGGGCGAGAAGTCGCCGAACAGCGCCAGGCCGCGCTCCTTCATGTATTCGCGGTGCCGGCGCCTGGTGTCGATTGGCGTGCCGTCAGTGGCCCTCAGGCCGTCGTAGGCGATCGCCTCGGTCGAGACGGGTGCCCGTTTCTCCGCTAGGTCGAGGTCCTCGGAGATCTCGATGGGCTCCGGCAGCGGCTGCCCTCCGGACGTGTAGAGCCAGCGACGTCGGGCGCTCATGGCTTACCTCCAGGTCCGCCGAGCCCCTCTCCCTGTCCAGGCGGACGCATCGCGAGAATATGCTCTCGGCCGAGGGCCTCCTGCAAGTTGTACCGGGTCTGCGCTGCCTGTTTCTGGGCCTCCGACTGGGCCTCGACCTGGGCGCGGACGATGTCCGCCTGAAGCTCTGCGTCAACCTTGCGGAGGTCCTGCTCGCCCTTCATCTGCTGAGCGAGCATCTTCGGGTCCGGCTGACCCTGTTGCTGGGGCTGGGCTGCGGCCTGCCTGGCCATCTCGATACCTCGGTCAAGCACGCCCTCGATCTGAGAGGAGCCTCGGAGGCCAGACACGAGCCACTGGAGGATCTCCAGGAGCATCGGCGCCGAGCCCGGCATCGACTGGGCCAGCGGCGCTGCCGCGGTGAAGTACTGGGCGAGAGCTCCAATCACCTCGGTCCGCTCCTGCTTGAGGGCGGCGAAGTCCTGGAGGCTGACGTTCTCTGGCTTCACTTCCACCCTATAGTCGGCGCTGCGGCTCTTGAGGAGCTCCGCGGCCTGGGGAGCGGTCTGCGCGTCTGGCGTGAGCAGGATGTTCGATCGGTCGATGATCGTCTGGGCGTCGAAGTGCTTGGCGACGATCTCCGCCTTGAGCCGCAGCGCGTCGCTGGCGAACCGAGCAATCTCGTCCTGCTTCGCCTGCACCCGCACGGACCCGAA
>Ga0105347_1001288_pt1 | contig 10958 bp, 13 predicted proteins | sample EasRivMeERMLT890_FD_89677 | JGI IMG/M metagenome (GOLD analysis project Ga0105347, IMG submission 89677) | Soil microbial communities from meander-bound floodplain in the East River, Colorado, USA - East River MetaG ERMLT890 | ecosystem: Environmental > Terrestrial > Soil > Floodplain | place...
ACCGAGGCTGCTGTTCTGGCAATCCGGGAAGGCCTTGGTTAACCGCCCCGAAATAGGGGAGCAAAGACCCCCCCAAATGGGGGATTGACAGCTAGATCCAACTAGGCGATAAGAACGCGATTGATTGGGTGAACACTTTCTGACAAGACTTCGTCTAAGCAAGGAGAGAACTATGAAACCAGCCAAAGCGACCCTGCTGAGCTTATCGTTTGTTGCCTTTGTTGTTATTTTAGCGACGACTGAATTCGCTGTGGCCCTCGAAGTCGGCCAAAAGGCCCCGGACTTCACACTTGAGAGCACCAAAGGTGGAAAACTGGCGCTGAGCAGTCTCAAAGGCAAGAATGTGCTTATCAATTTCTATGTTCTTGACTTTAGTCCGACTTGAATCAAAGATTTGCAAGCGTCCGGTTCGGACAATTACCCAATGTTTCAGGCCGAAAATACAGAGGTTGTCGGAATTAGCGCCAACGCCCCGTTTTCCCAGAAGGCCTTCGTTGATTTTGCCAAGATCAATTATGCCTTATTAAGCGATCGAGACGGCAAAGTTATGCAAGCCTTTGGGGTTTACGACGAACCAAGGAAAATTGCCAAACGGGCCTACGTGATTATTGACAAGGAGGGAGTGGTCCGGTATCTGAGTATCCGTCCCACCAACAGCGAAAAGGACCTGCTTTCTACGGAACAGTTGTTAAACGAAATAAAAAAAGTCAACAAAGGCAGCTGAGGCTGCCGTCGAAGCGGAGCACAAAGTGGCAAAGGGTAATTGAAGATAAGATGATTTGATGAAGGCAACCGTGAAAAAGATCTTCTTTCCACTGAGGCATTACGGAAGGAAGTCAAAAAATCTACTGTGACGTTTAATAATTTTTAAAGAGGATGGAGGCGAAGGAATGAATACGCGAATTCAGAAAATTGGTACTATAGCTCTTATGCTGTTTGTTGCCGCCGGCTGTGCAACAACAACGGTCGGAAGCCAAGAAGGTATCAAAGTCAAGCTGGCCGGTGACCAAGAGGTTCCCCCGGTCAAAACGGCAGCATCCGGAAGCGGCACGATCGTAATCTCATCGGATAAATCGGTCAGCGGCAGTGTTACGACCACTGGAGTTGACGCGACTGCAGCGCACATCCATGATGGACCCGCCGGTAAAAACGGCCCGGTTATAATTCCACTAACCAAAGGGCCAGATAACACCTGGTCTGTTGCCGCGGGAGCGAAACTGACCGATGCTCAATATGCTAGTTACCTCGCGGGAAATCTTTACGTCAACGTGCATAGCGCTGCGAACAAGGGCGGAGAGATACGCGGACAATTAATTCCCGTGAAATAGCGCGACAGAGAGGCGCGCTCGCGATGGTTAACTTAAACTGAAGGTAGCACAGTGCTTGATTGGTATGTGGGGAGTTTCCTCGAAGAGGTTTTGTTTACCGCTCGTTGTGCTGCTGTCAGCAAGTATTCCTCTCGGAACCGTAAACTCCCAAGATCGTGAGAAAGATCTAGTTGAAAGAGGCCAATATATCTTCGCTGTCGCCGGAGGCTGCGCCTGCCACACCATCCCCGATGGGACACCCAACGCAGGTGGCCGCGCCTTTCCAATCCCCTTTGGAACCGTGTATGCTACCAATATCACTGCCGATAAAGAAACCGGGCTTGGAAGTTGGTCCGACAAGGAAATTGTAAACGCCATGACTAGAGGAATCCGATCAAACGGCGAGAGGCTTTTACCCGTCATGCCGCACGAGGCATACTCCGGAATAGCTAAAGAGGACCTCGAAGCGCTGATTGCTTACTTGAGAAACCTAAAGCCGGTGCGGAAAGAGACTCCCCGACTGAAGACTTGGGTCCCTTTTTATCGCTCCTTGCTTGTTCCTTTGTGGCTGAAGCTTTTTGGCCACTATTCCACTCCCCCTGCTAAAGCCCCTCGCAGCGGCGTCGAAAGAGGCCGTTATCTGGCGGACCACATCTCACTCTGCGGGGATTGCCATACCCCACGAAACTTCTTAGGGGTCCCGAACCGCGCACTCTATCTCGCTGGTATGAAAGTTGGGCCTTTAGGAGACGAGATCTCTAACATCACCCCGGACAAGAAGACCGGCATAGGAGAATGGAGTCGAGACGAAATCGCGCATCTCACATTGACTGGATTCAAGCCTAATTTGGACAACGTGCAAGGTCTTATGGAGGAAGTGATCGGAGGCGTCTCTGTGGGATACAAAAACATGACGCGGGAGGATGCGCTGGCGATCGCGGATTACCTGAAATCGATTCGCCCAATTGTTAATAGGATTAACTAAATTCTCGTCGTGAAACTATGGATGCGAAAAGAACCTGGTTAGTGACGGTAATCTTGGTGGCAGGCTGCCTGGTCCTCATTGGTGCTCTGGCTCCGGACTCAGTCGTGTTGAGACGGAAGCAAATGGAAAGCAACAACAGCGTAATGGCTGGAGCCTTAAGCAAGGCTATAAAGGAAAAAAATGTCCGTGAAATCGAAGAGGAATGCAAGGCCATCGTGGAAAATATGGATAAGGTTCTTGATTTTTTTCCGCCAGGAAGTCTTTCTGAAGATTCCCGGGCCAAGCCCGAGATATGGGCCAGGTGGGCAGAATTCAGCAAGCATCCAGCCAATGTAAGGAAAGCGGCCCAAGAACTAGCTACCGCGGCCAAAGCCGGAGATGAGAAAACAATCAACGGCAAGTTTAAAGCGCTGGGAGAGGCCTGTAAAGGTTGTCACAGCAGCTTCCGTGCGCCAAAGCCAAAGCAGGGAGAAGAATATCGTTAAGTTTTTACTGGCTCTCAAGTTACAACAGCTTCCGTGCGCCAAAGCCAAAGCAGGGCGCACAAGACGACGCAAGCCAGGGGAGAGAAGTTATAACGGAAAAGGAGTAAAGGCGAGTATGCATACATTCAATCTTTTGCGTATCGGTTTTCTCTGTCTCTTATCTCTAGTTTTTTCTTCCCAAGTTTTTGCTCAGGAAGAGGAAATTCTAAAGAGACGCCTCCTTATGGAGACCAATAACGACGCTGTTGTAAAAGCTCTGAAAACCGCAGTAGCCACAAAGGACTATCCTGCCATAGAAGTAAAGGCAAAGGAGATCATGGGAAACATGGACCAACTCCTCAACCTTTTCCCCAAGGGCAGCCTCTCGGAAAAATCCCGGGCCAAGGCTGAAATCTGGGAGAAGTGGGATGAGTTCACCAAGTATCGTGACAATGTAAAGAAAGCGGCCCAAGATCTAGCGGGTGCAGCCAAAGCTCAAGACCAGGTAAAACTTGAGGCCAGTTTTAATACGTTGGGGGAGGCCTGCGCAAGCTGTCACAAACCGTTCCGTGCTCCAAGGAAAGGCGGTTGACGCACGCCGCGACTTCGGCAGTTCTCCTCCACCGATGAAGAAAAATGGAGGGTAATCTTTTTCAAGCCAGCACGAGAGCCGATAAAGCATGAAAACCAGATGGCTTGTCAACATCCGAGGTCGCCGGTGATTCTTTGAGATAGTCCCCATAAGACCTTACGCGCTGAGGAGAAAAAATAGTAACCATCGAAGTAAATTTTTGGTGTGCACGAAGGAGGCTCCGGCTGTTTACCGGGGCCTCCTTTTTTTATGGGTGCTAGGATAGTTCAACGCTATATCAGGAGGTTAGCCTGTGACATCACGAAAGTTTATTCTTAATGTAATTCTTTGCGTAGCCGTATTCGTATCGTTGAGCTCAGTGGTTTCAGCACAATTGACTAGACTCAACGTCGGCTATAGCGCCGTAAGCGCCGACCAGTTGCCCGCCTGGGTCGCCAAAGACACCGGCATCTTCGCCAGAAACGGACTGGACGTCCAGCTGATCTTCTTCACCGGCGGAACCACCGCAATCCTCGCCCTGGTTTCGGGTGATGTCCCAATAACCCAGGTTTCCGGCCCTGGCTTGGTTAATAGCGCCCTAGCGGGATCGGATGCTGTTTTTGTCGCCGCCGGCATCATCTCGCTGAATTATGTCCTCATGGGAAAACCGGGAATCAAAACTGCGGAACAGCTCAGAGGAGGGACTCTAGCCATCAGCCGCTTCGGGTCGGCGACGGATTCCATTGCGCGATTCGCCCTGAGAAGGATCGGTTTAACCCCAGGCAAGGACGTAACTATCGTTCAAGTGGGAAGCGGTCCGGAACGCCTTAGCGCCGTTCTCACAGGAAGGGTAACAGCGGCGGTCATCAATCCGCCTTCCAGTTTTATCGCCGAGAAACGAGGGTTAGCAGCCGTTGCTGATGTCGCGCAAATGGGTCTGGTTTTTCAACATACCGGGGTTGCCACCACGCGCAGATTCATCAAGGAACGTCCCGAGACGGTGCGCCGCTATGTCAGGGCTCACATAGAGGCGGTCCAAAAGATGTGGACCGACCGCGAAGCCACGATCAAAGCTCTAAGCAAATATATGGGTAGCGGGGTTGACCGTGAGACTCTTGAGAAGAGTTATGAGAACGTCATGACGGAAGCATTCTATCCAAAAAAACAGTATCCAAGCCTGGAGGGACTGAAAACGGTCCTTGAGGACATAAGCGAGCGTGACCCAAGGGCGAAACCGGCTAAGCCGGAGCAATTCGTCGACTTTAGTTTCATCAAAGAACTCGATGCGAGCGGTTTTATCGACGGTCTTTATAAAAGGAAATGAAGTCGCCTACCGGAACCTCGCAGTGATAAGCACTAAACAAGGCGAGGACGCATCGTCGGATATTCAAGACTGGGCAAACCAGGTTGCTAGCCTAGTGGACAGTGCGGTAACCGTCGATGTTTACTACGACGGCGACTCAAGCACTTACGTTTTGCGGCTGGTTAAGGGGGCTCGAGTCCTGGTCTTCCGTTTGTCCGAAGCGCAAGTCAAAACTTCCGGACGAGAAGCGGAATGCGAACGGACGCTCCAAAGGAAGGTCAAGGATCTATGGAACCTGATCTGAAGAAATTAGCATTTAATCCGTTCCAACCGTCCCAGGGCTGCAAGTCGTCATCTTACCGAATTGCACGTTCCAAACGTCTTGAATAGTTTGAACTGTTATTCCGCCCGAAGTAGCCGGGCCGCGTCCTTGGCAAAGTAAGTCAGAATCATATCCGCGCCGGCGCGCTTGATGGCGAGCAGCACCTCCATCATGACTCTTGCTTCGTCGATCCAGCCGTTCTGACCAGCAGCCTTGATCATGGAGTACTCCCCGCTGACGTTGTATGCAGCCACGGGATAACCAAACTTCTGTTTCACGCGGTAGACAATATCGAGGTAAGCCATGGCCGGCTTCACCATGACGATATCCGCGCCTTCGCGGATATCGAGCTCCACCTCTCGCAGGGCTTCCTCCGCATTGGCAGGGTCCATTTGATAGGATCGTCGATCACCGAACTGCGGCGTCGATTCTGCGGCTTCCCGGAACGGTCCGTAGAATCCCGAAGCGTACTTCGCGGCATAAGCCATGATGCCAACGTATTCAAAGCCGTTTTGGTCGAGCGCTATTCGAATCGCTCCCACCCTACCGTCCATCATGTCGGACGGCGCAACGATATCGGCGCCGGCGCTCGCATGAGAGAGCGCTTCCTTAGCGAGCAATTCCAATGTGCTGTCATTATCCACGTCGCCGTTTTTAATCACGCCGCAGTGGCCGTGGTCGGTGTACTCGCAGAGGCAGACATCGGTCATAACCAAAAGTCCGGGAAGCCTTTCTTTTATGGCGCGAATCGCCTGCTGCACGATGCCGTCGTTAGCGTAGGCCTCGGTGCCCACGGAATCTTTGTGCTCGGGAAGCCCGAAAAGAATGATCGCAGGGATACCTAGCGCCTGAGTTTCTTCACACTCCGCTACTACGCGATCCACGGAAAGCTGCGCCACCCCGGGCATCGAAGCCACCGGTTGCGCTCGATTCTTCCCCGGCCCGACGAAAATCGGGTAGATAAAATTCTTGGGACTCAACGTCGTTTCGCGCACGAGTTCCCTGATTCTTTCGTTGCGCCGCAATCTTCTCGCACGGTAGGCGGGAAATTCCATAAGTTTCGGCAAATTTGGGTTACAGCCCTCCGGAGTTATCTCTGTCGAGCCTTTCGGTCCCGGCCGGGGAAAAATAGCTGACCATCGCGCTAAGCAGACCAGGGATCGTGAACTCTTCGGCGACAACCTCCGCGCGCATTCCCAAATCCTCCAGTGTCTTTTTCGTAATCGGCCCGATACACGCAATGGTGACTTTGGCAAGCAGAACCGACAAATCCTGATTTTGTAGCATGGCTGCAAAGTTGGATACGGTGCTGGAGCTTGTGAAAGTAACCACATCAATCTTGCCTTCACGCAACAGCCTGCAGACTGCCGAGACATCGACCTGAGGCAGCACAGTTTGGTAGGCTGCTACGACATCGACCCGGGCTCCCCACTGTCGCAAAGTCTCCGGAAGTATATCTCTCGCCTTAGCTGCCCGTGGGATCAATACTTTTTTTTCTCGCATCGTTGCTTTAGTCAGTGCCTCAAGAATGCCCTCGGCCTGATACCATTCCGGTACGAGGGTGGGCTGTATTTGCGCCGCGATCAGCCTCTTTGCCGTCTCCGGACCGATAGCGCCGACCTCGATGCCGGCTAGGTCGGCTATCGTTCGCCCGAGCTGGTCGAACCGGTTGAGAAATTGCTCCACGCCATTGACACTGGTGAACATGAGCCAATCGTAACTCGAAATCCGCTGAATCGCCCGGTCTAAGGGCTCATAGCTCTGAGGTGGCCTAATCTCTATCGTCGGAAACTCAACCACTTCGCCACCCAACATCTCGATCCCGCGAGACAAGCTGCTCGCCTGGGAGCGCGCACGCGTAACGAGAATACGCTTGCCTCTGAGCGGGTCGGACACATCCTGTAGATTATCTCTGGCTTCGAGAACCATGGTACCTTTATTGGCCATCCAGAATCTGCCGCGCGCCTTGGGACAACAATCGTTCGGCGAGCTGCCGGCCCAGTTCTTCTGCCTGGGTTACCGAGCCGGATACTTCGCCGCGATAAAGCGAACTCCCATCCGGCTTGGCGACAACACCCCAAACTGTCAACCTTTCTCCTTCTGCAACCGCTCTTGCGCCCACGGGGACGTGGCAGCCCCCTCCCAGCCTTTTTAGCAGTTCGCGCTCAGCGGAAACCTCCGCAAAAGTAACCGCATCATGTAAAAAGGAAAGCTGTTGGCGCATCGAGTCGTCTTCCCGTGACTCCAAACCCAGTGCCCCCTGTCCGGCAGCGCTCAGGCAGACGTCGTTGGAGATATATTCAGCGATCCTGTCCTCGCGGCCGATGCGCTTTAGGCCGGCAGCAGCCATTACCAGCGCATCGTATTCCCCGGCATCGAGCTTCTTCAAGCGCGTGTCGACGTTTCCCCGAATCGGCACTACCGATAAATCGGGGCGGTAGTGCAGGATTTGCGCCGTCCGGCGCAAACTCCCGGTGCCAATCTTTGCCCCGGACAACAGTCTCTTCAGTTTAGTTGCATTGGCACTCGCCAACACGTCGCGGGGATCCTCCCTTGGGGGAACCGCCGCCAAAACCAGTCCAGCGGGCAATACCGTCGGCAAATCTTTCATGGAATGAACGGCGAGATCGATCTCACCGTTTAATAAGGCATCTTCTATCTCTTTCGTAAAGATGCCCTTACCGCCGATCGCTTGAAGGTTCGCTTCGGTAAAGCGATCGCCGCTCGTCTTTATCCGAATCGTCTCGACTCTCGCTTCCGGATATTTCTCTCCGAGCTTCGCTTGCACCCAAGCCGTTTGTGCCAACGCCAACGCGCTACCCCGTGTTCCGATCTTAATCGACTTCATCTCGGCGTATCCCAGTCCGCAATAAACGCTCAGCGGTCCAAGTCAAAGAGCTTTTTCAGCGCCGCGATGTATAGAGTTCCCTCATCATCCTCGTCTTGCGAGTTGCGCTTTAGATGCGAAACCGGAGCATGCAGAATCTTGTTAATCATGGCCGTGGTCATGTCTTCCAAAGCCTCCCGCTGCTTTTCCGAAAGGTCTTTCAAAGTCCCGCCAAGCGACTTTTCCAACTCCCGCTGTCGTATCTCTTCCAATCGATGCCGTAAAGCCGTAATTGTCGGAGCCTGCTCCAACGAATGAATCCAACGGGTGAAATTTTGCACCTCTTCGTGGACGATCCCTTCCGCCTTTTCGGCCTCATTGGATCTTTCCTGAAGATTCTCTTCGGCAACGCTCTTCAGATCATCGATGTTGTAGAGATACACATTGTCGATTGCGTTGATCGCGGGATCGAAATTCCTTCGGTCGCCGATATCGATGAAGAACATCGCCCTTTGTTTGCGTTCGCGCAGAACTTTGTCCACAGTCGCGGCGTCTACCAGCATCTCCGGCGAGCCGGTGCAACCGATTACGAGATCGGCCATGGTGAGATAGCGGGGAAAATCCTCGAACCGTATCGGGCTGCCGTGATTCCGGGCGGCAAGCTCCACCGCCCGATCGAAGGTGCGGTTGGTAACCATCAGGCTGTGCACGCCGTTGCGCTGCAGGTGCCGCGCCATGAGATCGCCCATCTTTCCCGCGCCGATGAGCATGACGGTTTTGTCGTCGAACCGGTCGAAGATTCGTTTGGCTAGATCCACGGCCACAGAACTCACGGAGACCGCTCGACTCGCAATGGCCGTCTCGTTGCGCACCCTCTTGGCAACGGAGAATGAACGATGAAAAAGGCGATGGAGGATCGTCCCGACGGTGCCGGCTTCTTGAGCAGCGTTGTAGTACTCCTTCAGCTGCCCCAAAATTTGCGGCTCCCCGACAACCATCGAATCCAAACTCGCGGCCACCCGAAACAGATGCCTGACCGCTTCCGGACCATGAAAGGAATAGACATGATCATCTAAGTTCTCGGGACCCTTGCGGGACTTCTGATCGGCCAGGAAAGCTTTGATCTCTTGGGAAGCCGACTCGCTCTTCAAGGCCGCCGCCACTACTTCAACGCGGTTGCAGGTTGATAGAATCACACTCTCTCGGATAGACGGGTAGGTCCGTAGCCGCCCCAAAGCCTCAGCGACATAGGAGATCTCCAAAGCGACGCTTTCTCTTACTTCGATGGGCGCGCTCCGATGATTCATACCAACGATGACGATTTCTTTATCCACTTTCTATTCGAAGCGGCCCCCGTGCCGGCTGGGAAAAATCGAATCCCCCAACAAAAAATAGCCGATTACCACCGCGAAACCCACCATCGTCAGCAGCGCGGCCTTTTTCCCCCTCAAGCCGGCTGTGATCCGCCCATGTAGAATAATGCCGTAAAAAAGCCAGGCAATGCCCGAAGAGATTTGCCGCGGCTCCCAGGACCAGTAATTGCCCCAGTGGATGCCGGCCCACATACTGCCCGTAAGAATACCCAAAGTCATCAACGGAAAACCCCAAACCAATAGCATATAGTTCAATTCGTCGAGTGCCTCCAGCGATGGGAATCGTTTCATCACAGAAGTCATCTTCTTGCGCTTAAGGTAGCTTTCCTGGAGCAAGTACATCAAGCTCACGCCGAAAGCCAAGGCGAAAACGGCATTGCCGAGAAAGGCCAAGGTCACATGAATCGGCAGCCAATAGGTCTTCAGGGCCGGCGGCAACTCGCTAGCGCCGGTGCCGAATGCGAAAGCGGCGAGGGTCATAAGCGACGCCAAGGGCGCGATAATGGCTCCCAAAATCGCCAGCCGATATTTGAACTGCAGCAAAAGATAGCCGGCGACAAGCAGCCAGGCGTAAAAGGACAGCGCTTCACTAAACTGAGCGACTCCCGGATAACCTGTTTGTAAAACATGAACCCCGAGGGCGGCTGTATGAACGGCGAAACCGCTAAACAGAATGATGGGTGAGACAGTCGAAACGAAATCACGGACAAAAAAAATGTAGGCGACAAAACTGGCGCTCGCCACCAGATAAAGAATCGCGGCAACTCTGAGTAGGGTCACGTCCATAAGGTCTCGATTATTATAGGCTAACCCCTGCCACCTTCAAGCCCATCGGAGGCGCTGGCTTACCCCGGGATACGATTGTTTTTTTGGCGCTTGAATGAGCGACCGTGAAGACCACCCCCGCCGGCTGATACCGGCAAGTTAGCGGCTGGCGATTTTAGGACTGCGGACAACCGTCATCGTTTTGCCCGCGGGCAATCGGCCGGCTGATCGAGCAGCAGCCAACGATTTGCTGCTGGGTTTGCTATTCTTCGGCACAACTTTCCCGTTTGTCAAAGCCCCACTATTCCGCGCCGCGACCGCGGCGATCTTTTTCCTGGTTGGAGTCTCGATGGTCAATCTTTGCAGAATCGCAAAACGACCGATCTTTTCCGGCGGAACCTTCACACGATAACCCCCCGGAATAACCGTTACTGTTGGACTAAGGGCAGGATTCCATTCGAAAAAATCACCCAGGGATACGGCTGCCGGCTGCAACAACGATTGTATCGATATAGAGCGTTTGATCTCGATTTCATGAAGATTCAACGGCGGGTGTGGCCGCAAAAAAGGAAAATGGGCTTCGCTATTCTTGGCGACCTGCACGGCCGCAAGAAACTCGGCATAAAAATTCTTCGATGCGAAACCGAAGGTCGGCGATTGATACCGTCGGATGATCTCCACCAAGTCCTCCGTCCCCACAGCATCGATGGCCCGGAAAAGCCCTTCCGTCCCGTGATTGTAAGCGGTAATGGCCAGTGGCCAGTTGCCCAGCAGCCGGCGATTTTCCTTCAGCAAACGGGCGGCGGCGCGGGTGGACGCCATGGGATCACGCCGCTCGTCAACGGTATCGGTGATGCGAAGAAACTTTCTCCCGGTATCCGGCATAAACTGCCACATGCCAACCGCACCGGCGGTTGAACGAGCACGCACGTTGAAGGAAGACTCAACGAGAGGCAAATAGGCGAGTTCCGGCGGCAATCCCTCATCCCGAAAGATTTTTCGCATCTCGCCCATATAACGCCCGGAAATCTTGAGACCGGA
>Ga0105347_1001289_pt1 | contig 10943 bp, 8 predicted proteins | sample EasRivMeERMLT890_FD_89677 | JGI IMG/M metagenome (GOLD analysis project Ga0105347, IMG submission 89677) | Soil microbial communities from meander-bound floodplain in the East River, Colorado, USA - East River MetaG ERMLT890 | ecosystem: Environmental > Terrestrial > Soil > Floodplain | place...
AAGGTATGTACTGTAGATCAGGCTGTCCCCAGAATCGGAAAACCGGGTTACAAAGGCATCCTGATAGCCCTGCGGCGTCTGAGAGGAATTCCGAATCGGAAAGTCGGAGGAACTTGTGGAGCCTGTGATGAAAGCACCTCCATTGCTGTCCATGGCAATGCCCGCGCCCAAATCGAAGCCGCTCCCTCCGAGATACGTACTGAAGAGCAAGCTGTCGCCCGAGCTGGACAGCCTGGTCACGAAACCATCCCCTCCGCCCTGATACAATTGGATTGGGTTCTGGGTAGGGAAATTCGTGGACGTCGTGTACCCCGTCAGGCAGACACGTCCGCTGCCGTCCAGCGAGATTCCGTTGGGGCGATCGGAACTGTTTCCGCCGAGATACGTGCTGTACTCGAGACTGTTGCCGGCGGCGGACAGTTTGGCTACAAACCCATCATCTCCGCCCCCGTCCAACTGATAGGGACTCACGGTAGGAAAGTTCGAGGAACTTGTCCTTCCCGTCACGTACACCTGCCCGGCTAGATCCACGGCAATAGCACAGGCCTCATCGAAGCTGCTGCCGCCGAGGTAGGTGCTGTACAGGAGCTGGTTGCCTGCGCTGGAGAGCTTGGATACAAATACATCATCTCCGCCTTGATCCGGTTGAACAGGATTCTGAGTCGGGAAGTTGAACGATTGGGTCGTCCCCGCTACATAGGCGTTGCCGTTGCCGTCCACCGCGATGCCCGAACCCCAATCGGATGAACTCCCACCGAGATAGGTGCTATACGTCAATTCCACTGCCGCGGCCGGTGATGCCACATGCAACAGGCCATCCCCCACGCGCCCCAACCCAAATTCCGAATTGGACTCCCGCTGTGGCGAGAGCCAGCCCGTGCCGCGGTTCGCCAGGTCGATGGGTCCAATCTTCGAGCCCCATGCGGTCCTCGCGATCAGCCTGCCCTGGGCATCGAGAGACGCCTCGACCTGACCCTGGTAGGTCACCTTGATCTGTCGAACATCAGCGCCAGGAGCCACTATGAAATCGTACTTCACCTGATGGGGACCGTTTCCCGAAAACCTGACGTCAATGCCGGGATAAAGGTTCTTGATCGTCACGGCTGCGTAATTCGGAACCTCAGCCCGCCATTGCTCGGGATCGCTGCCCAGGAAGTAGTTACACTTGTATGCCAGTTCCTCCATCCCGACCGCCTCGGCCGATCTGTGTGCACCGACGAACGAGGCCTGGATCACAAGCTGTTCAACGCTTTCGCGAGCCGAGAGAACGGCCTCCAAGGCGAGTGGGTCGTCACTGCGCGCGTGTTTCGCCGAGAGCCCTCGACGGAGCGGCGGCCCAGCATCGGATGGAGTCACGTGCCGCGTGAACTGGTAGCAGATGCCGCTCTGGGTGAACCACAAGGCCGCTCCGCCGGCTTCGGTTCGAAACAGGATGCTGTCCGGCCATTGACCCCTGTTCGCGGAAAAGGGGAGTGGCCTCGGGAGGGAGGATGGCATCACGTATGCAGTGCTCTTGGGATCGCCCGCCCGGATGATGGATGACTGGCCGCGCGAATGAGCCTGAAGGGGAGCCAGTGCACTGCTCAGCAGGCAGATGGCAAACGTGCTACGCGCTGAAATTTCCATTAAACACCCTGCTCGCCCGAGTTGCTCGGGCGTGCTGCGTTGCCTCTGCGGTCAAAGCGTACATACATCCTGTGACCGGTTGCTCGCAAGGGACCTTGTGTGTGAGTAATGGAGCACTCCAGGGAGCTGAGAGCCTGGAAACACCTGTAAGATGATCACGTGCAGTCGATTAGGCGCTTTCATAGTGGCGGCACAGAGAGACGACATGGAAGATGTCAGATGTGGTCACTCCACCGTTGGCATCCACATCGCCGGGGAGCATGTCCAGCGCCTTGCCGCCGGCGCTTACGCCAGCCGCGGGCAATGACTGATGTGTGGCCAGTACGGATAGGAGCAGCGCACAACGCAAGCCTGTCAGCCTGTTCATCTCTCCTCCCCAAGCGTACAGCACGTCGGCTCTAGTGCAACTCCCCCCTTGAAGACAAAGTTCACCAGCTTGATGACATCGGCAGCATTCACGGCGCCTTCCCCGGTCAGGTCTGCTGCACATGTTGGCACGAGCAGGGAGGCCCCTTTGAAGACGTGGTTCACGAGCAAAATCACATCCGAAGATGTCACACTCCAGGATGCATCCGCGTCGCCGGGGCGATACACACGGAGAGCTTGAACGTCAGGGAGGTTCCAGGTGGATCCGTTGTCCAAAACGACTACCTGCCACCAGTACCGCTGGCCGACCTGGAGGCTTGTTCCAAACACCAACGATGTGTCCATCCAATCGTACAGAACGGAATCCACCACATCGGTCAGGAAATAAGGCGAGGTAGCTCGGCTTGCGATGTAGCGAATGAACGGCTGGTCGTACGGTTCCGGATCCGCAATGGCACTCCAGACGTGCGTAGGTGCACAGTTGTAGATGACCTCGTCCTCCGCGGGCCCAAGCAGGCTGGTCTTGGCGGGCACCAGGTTGAAGGCATTCAGCAGGAATGCATTCGTCGTGGCGGGAGGGCTTTCCGCGTAGCCATCGGAGGCCCTGGCCGTCCAAAGGTACAATGAGTCTTCCCACAGGCTGTCGGGGGGCGTCCACTCCGCGGCCGTCCAATCTTCGGTGGATCTCACCCACGGCGAGCTGGCGACCAGCTCGGTATCCAGGCCGGATTGGACCTGAAATAGAGAAAACTGCGTCCAGACTGTGTCCTGATCTGGCTGCACTGCATTCGACACCGAGAGAGTCGGCCAGTGCGTATCCCGAATGTACGCATCATCGATCGGACTCACCAACTGTGGAACATCCGGAGGGATATTCACGCTGAAGGCGCGCGGCGCCCACGGACTCCAGTTCAGGCCGTCGAAGACTCTTAACCTGCAGTAGTACAATTGATCAGGTACCAGAGTCGCTCCTGCGTAGGTAATGCTTGTGTCAGAGCTTGCCACCTGGCTCAGTTGCCATAGTTCTGCGGAGGACCACTCATTGTCGGTGCCGAACTCGAGATCGAAGAGACTCTGCTGCAGGCCGGGCAAGGCCGCATACCTCCAGGCGATCAGCGGCACTGACGAGGCTACGTGCATCATGTCGGACGGGTAGTCCAGTCGCAGGGCCGACACAACCGGTCCCGTAGCCGTGAGATGCCCAGCCGTGAATTGCGGCGTCCAATTGAGAGGACCTGCCGCCGTGAGTGTCAGGCTGTTGTGCGGAGGGAGGGAGGTGCTGTCGATCTCAAGGCTCACGACCTCAGGGGGAGCTGCTTGTTTGAAGTGAATTCGCGCCAACGGCCCGCTGGAGGGCGGGAAGTGAGTAAACGACTCGAACCCAAGCAGAATCGTCTGGGACTGTTGTTGTACTCGAGACGTATTGATGGCCTGAGAGAACTCCGGACGAACACCAAGGGAATGCGGCATCCAACCCGCGAATATCAGTCTGATGATCGTCGGTAAACGCTCTCCTCTCAACTATTTAAACGGAGGTTGACACCAGTCAGATCCACATCACTTAAGTAGCAGAGCTTTGCGAGTCACCTGCATGCCATCTACCTGCAATCTTATCATGTAGGGCCCGCTGGCCACTGGCCCGCCGTCCGAATCCACGCCGCACCAGAGCGCACGATACTCGCCGGGCGGAAGTGTCCCGCTCACTAGTGTAATGACGTTTCTCCCGAGAAGATCGAGAATTGTAAGCTGGGTCCTCACAGGATTGCTTCTTTGGCCAGCAGCGATTGAAAAGCGAATTACGGTCGATCCGTTAAAGGGGTTTGGCACGTTTGGGTAGAGTACGAATTCATCTGGCAGGACAGCGTCGTCGAATACCCCCGTGGCGGATGCAAACAGTGCTTCAGAGAGGTCGCTCGCATTGCCTTGGGAGTCGAGCGATCGCAGTCGGTAGTAATATGATCGCCCGGGTGCGATCGACGAATCGAAGTACTGTGTATCCGCTGACGTACTCGAAAGAAGCAGGGATGGCAGGGGATTCGTGAATGGCAACGAGTCGCGATAGAGCTCATAGCGTTCGAAGTCCGCTTCACAGTGCCCTGACCACTGCAAGAAGATGCCTGTATCTGAACCTGTCGCCTTTGAATTCCCGGGCACCCCAGGAGGCAAGTCCAAGTATGAATAGCTGATTCCGAGCACACCGCCGCAGGGACCAATATCGGATCGGCTCCCGTCTAGGTCTTTCAGGAGTGTATCCCCGGCATCGATGGCGGGAGAGAATGCTTGTAGAAGATAATCGTTGGTGTCCTGAAACATCGGGCAGGCCAGGATACAGCCGCTGGAGATTCGGGCCGCCGTATCAACCCACAACTCGTTTTGCCAGAATAGATTGAAGCCAACGCTTCCTGGAGTGGTCGCAACCGAGTCGTACTGCAAATCGAGGATGGTCCCAATGACCATGTTATTAGTAATCCGAATGTCACCTCCGAACGAGCTAATGCCGCGATCTGCTCCGACACACAGGTTGTTTTCTATTCGCCCAGTCGTGGGGAATCCATGGGCTTGGTTGTTTATCCAAATGCCACCAGCATGAGCACTTGGCGGAGAAATGAGAATGTTGTTTCTCACGTCGATGATCGAGGGTTTATAGAGGTCAATGAGTTGACCAGCACTCCTGACAGTTCTGTAGAATTCGTTGCCGGTGATTCGCGCTGACTTCAACGCTTGGTCGATAGGCGAGCCAATAGAGGAATTGTTGACGTAGAAGACGTTGTTCCGAATGTCCGATGACGCCCCGAATAGGTAGACCGCTTCATGAAAGTGAGAGAATTCGTTGGCTACGATGCTGACTCTCTTGGTGGTATCGACCTCATCGGTAGACACTAGGTAAATCGCCCATTCTACATTGACTATGCGATTGTCACGAACAATTGCTCCGACGTCTGACTCGCCCAAGATGGCTCGGGGCAGCGCGTATCTCAGTTCATCAACGGGAACCGTATCGACGACAACACCGTCGAGATGGAACCCTTCCACGAGACTACCATCGCTAAGTGTTATGAGGTAGTTGCCTGTTCCACTGAATAGGAGTCGTGTGTTGTCTCTTCCTGCGCCTACGAAGCTCATTCCACGTTTCAACTGCAATTGCGAGTTCCAATAGCTGCCAGGTCCTACCAAGACGGTATCGTCCTCCTCTGCCGCCCCCAGCGCTAGAGGTATCGAATCGGTTGCTGTCTCCCACGTCGTGTACGGAGGGGTGCTTGTTCCTGCCTTGGACACGTAGTGCGTGTCAGCTTCACATCCAACAGAATGGCAAAGCGCTATTTCGAAGGCGAAGAACGAAGCACACAACCACTTTACCATGAACGGCCACGCACGGGCGGACCTCTTAAGCATCGGCAGCCTCCTATTGGCGTCGCCGTAAGTAGAAGTTACAAACAAATATCACAATATGTGAGGCTCGTATCAACTAAAGTGTTTGCAGTCCGAATTGCGGGGTGTGCGCATCACATTTGGGCGGTTACTTACCGTTCTTGATCGTTGAATTACCGGACAGCAAGGGGGTAGGCGCCTCGTCATCGTGAAGCTGGCCATTTAGCCTCCTTCACGAGCAGTCTCTTTCCATTTCCAATTCCCTGTGCTATTGTTCCCCGATCTCCCAAATATGTTATTGTGAAACAACACCTTACCCCAACATCAACCATTCCGGTCCCGAGCCTCCCCGTTCCCCCCGCCCGAAGGGCGGGGTCAAGAATGTGTGCTTTCGGACACAAGGTTTACACTTCCTTCCGAGCAGATGGCTTACAGTTGTTAGGTTAACCATACTTTAGAAGGCCTTGTCAAGCTTCATCCCAAAGGGATCCTCTTTGGGTGCGAACTTTCGGCTCGGTTCATCCAGGAAGCCGATTTCGTAGTCCATGAAGGTCACGGACCAGACCTGGTCTTCGACTTCTGTAAGCCCCACGGGTTGATCGGCAAAGGCTCGGCTGACATGGATCTTCGCCCGGCTCAGGCAGACCCGGCCACAATTGGATATGGTCATGGTCTTCTCGTGACCCGGATAGGTCAGTGGCGATAGCCCTTTGTACTTCCGCGCCGACGGTGTGTAGAGATCCGCGGGACTCTTCATCTCCAGCGCCTGATGAGGGCGTTCGTGATTGTATTCGTCCATGAACCGGTAGAATCGGTCCTGCTGCTGCAATAGATTGTCCCCTGGGGGTCGGGTGGCCTCCAACTTCAGCGTGCGGTGCATCCGTTCATGACGTCCGTTCTGCTGGGGATTACCGGGGCGGATCCGCTCGAGCTTGATTCCCAATCGTATCCACCACACGGACAGTTTGGTGAGTCCCCACAGGGAGTTGCCACTGGCAAAGGGGATGCCGTTATCACTACGGATGGCGCTAGGCAGTCCGTAAGCTCCGAAGGCCTCCTCAAACACGGAATAGCTGGCGTTCTCTTCAGTGCCCGCCAGGGCCTCGCAGCTGATCAGGTATCGACTCTGGAAGTCCGTGATGGTCAGAGGAAAGCAATACGCATTGTTCCTCATCTGGAACTGACCCTTGAAGTCCACGCACCAGAGGTCGTTCGGCTGCCGGGGGGTGGAGAGGTAGCTGGCGACCGCGCTGAACTTGGGCCGGCGCGTCTTCCGCTTCACCAAATCATGCCGGTCCAGGATGCAGTGAATGGTGCTGATGGACGGCAGCCGCACCTGGGGATGCCTTCGCATCACCAACTCCCGGATCTTCGGAGCTCCCCAGTGAGGCCTCTCCTTCTTCAGACGGAGGATGATCTGCTCCACATCGAAGGAGGTCTGGTTCGGATGCGCGTGGGGAGCTCGACTCCGAAACTTGATGCCCGTAGCGCCCTGTTCCTGATACCACTTCCAGATCTTGTGGCCCGTGACTCGCGAAATCCCGAACTCCCGGCACAAAGGTGCCATCTTCTCGCCGGCCAGGATCCGACCCACAAACTTCAGTCGCTCATCCATGACACTGGTCTCCTTCCAAGGCATAGGCCTCCTCCTGAGGTAATGCCCTAAAGTGTAAACCATGTGCCCGGAATGAAGTGTAAAGGATGTGCCCGGAATGTACCAGTATAGTAGCGGCGCAGGGATTCGAACCCCGGACAAGCGGATTATGATTCCGCTGCTCTAACCAGCTGAGCTACGCCGCCACGTGAATTGCAAGGGCCATAAAATAGGCGAAAACAGATATCCGTCAACGGGTATTGGGCGGCCCGGAGCGGGGCTTTGATGCCCGGATGCTTCCCTTCGGTTTGAAGCGGACTTCCACTCTCTGGCCCAGCACGAAGCCTATCCGCTGCAGCATTCGCAGCGAGTGGCCGCCATAATCGTTGTCCTCGAGGCGGCAGATGACAGAGGCCGTCGTGCCCAGCCGTGCGGCCAGTTGGCGCTGGGTAAGCCCGAAACGAGTGCGAAGCTGGTACACTTCGCGCGCGACCCTGGCATTCAGTATCTCCTGCTCCAGTTCGGCCATTCGATCGGCACGCCCTTCAAAGTACAGCAAGTCAATGATCTTCAGGGCATCCCGCGTCTTCCTGACCTTTGCTGTCATGGAATCCCCACCACATGGATGTGGCGCATTGGCGCCCGGGCAAACTTCCTCGAGCGAGCCACCGCGAGCCGGAACTCAGCTGCGGGAACTCGTGACTCTCCTTTCGCAAAAGCCGACAGCAGCAGCACCACTTCACGACCATGGAAACAGTAGAGAATGCGGTATCGTTGTCCAGCACGCAGAATGCGAAGCTCGTATACGCCTTCTCCCAAATAGTCCGATTCAGGCCTTCTCATGTGATGACCCAGTTCCTGTAGTAATGCCAGCCGAGCCCTGCACTTGATCAGCACCCGAGGCTCAGGGAACCGAGCCAACGCAGTACGGGCACGGTTCCGTCGTCATCACGGTAGAAGGCTACCTGAACCTTCGGCAGAGGCTCTCCCGTAGGTTAGCAATATTGCGAACAATGTCAAGCAGAGCTTGCATCTCCATTGGCTTGTTCAACTAAATGGAGTCGGTGAAGCCTGCGAATGCTACGTGGCTCTCACGGGTGACGTGAGCGCGTCGGGATCGCTCACCTCGGCCGACGTCATCGCCATGGTGAACTTCGTGTTCAAGGCGGGGTTGCCCTTCAGCCCGTGTGAGGCGGCAGGCGATGTGAACTGCACGGGGCAGGTGACGTCTGCGGACATCATCTTCATGGTGAATGCAGTGTTCAAGGGTGGACCGGCCTCCTGCAACGTCTGCGCGCTCATCCCGTCACAGTGGGTCTGTCCGTGAGGGTCCGCACAACACGGTCTCTCTAAGGCCCTTCGAACATACCGATCGCCGCCTCGGGGACCTTGGAAACGGGCTCCTGGGGCCTTATCCTGCGCACTGAGCCCGACCCCAGGGTGCGGGCCGGGGCCACCCCAGCCCTGTCTGAAATCCGGCTCGGCCGGCCGGCCTGGGGCCATGGCGCTGGGCCCCCTGCGAGCCGATACACTAGAGGTGGCTAACATGATTCGAACGATCGTCGCGGTGTGCACCCTCTCGCTCTTCGGTTGGGGGTCTGCCCATGCTCAGCTCGACGTATCCGTCGACACGCTCACCGTGATCGAGTCCACGACGATTTCCTACCAGGGTCTGGTGGTGGACTACTTCCTCGTCGATCTCGGCGACGCTGCAATAATCTTCATTGAGGACTCGGCCTTCGTCAAGATGCTGGGCTTCATCGAAGGCGTCGATACGATGTTGCTCCCGGAGGCCACCGTCTGGATGAGGACCAGTGGTGCGCAGGTGGGAGACAGCTGGGCGGGGGTCTTGCCGTTGGACCAGATGATCTTCACCCAGGAGGAGATCGTCGGCACCAAAATGGTCACCGTGGGCGCGGGCACCTTCCTGGTGTTCGACATCGGCGTGTGGGATCTCGACGGTCAGTACCTGGGCGAGAAGTGGTACTCCGACGGAATTGGATTGGTCGGCTGGGACATCAACATCTGCAACGAGACGCACGATCTCCAGGTTCTGGAGTTTGACCTCTCCGGTGCGGGGTTCTGGCCCCACGCCTTTGGTGACACCTGGATTTACGACGAACGTACGAATCGGACCTGGGTCACTGCACCTGTGGCCTCGATCGTCGTGGACGGTTCAATGTCCGACTGGGTAGGCGTCTCGCCGGTCGTTCAGGACTCACCGGGCGACGACACGTCCATCTGGCCCGGCTCCGACATCAGCGATCTGTTCGCAGCAGTGAACAATGACACGCTGTACATGGCAGCCACCTTCTGGGACGGCGCGCCCGACACGGGCTTCGCCTCCGGTTATCCTTTCGCATATTCGTTCGTGTTTGATGACGAAGGATTCGGTACGCTGTGGGGCTACTCGGTGGCGTACGAACCTGAGCCCGTCTCGGAATGGTATGTCTCAGGCCTCAACCTGTCCGTGGCGGGCGCGAGGGCGGCCGTGGGTGAAGCCGTGGAAATGGCTGTGCCCATTTCGAGCCTCGGCTTCTTCACTTTCGAAATCCCGAATTTTCTCTTTGCCGTGGACTCGAGCTACGCCGACGTCACCTGTTACCATCGGGTGCGGCTGGAGCCGAGCTGCTCCATCACCCTGACCGGTGATGTGAACATTAACGGTGCCATTTCGTCGTCGGACATCATCACCCTGGTGAACTATGTATTCAAGGCGGGGCCGACACCGCTTCCGTGCCTGGCCGCAGGCGACGTGAACTGCAACGGCGCAGTCAGTTCGTCCGATATCATTTACATTGTGAACCGCGTGTTCAAGGCCGGGCCCGAGCCCTGCGACGCCTGCTCCCTGATTCCCGGCACCTGGAGCTGCCCGTAACGGAGTTACTCCGACGGCTCAACGTCGGGATAGAAGTCGGGCACCACCACCAGCAGCTTCCCCGGATCGATGAGTATCTCCCTGAGCCTGTCGCCGCAGGCGAGCTGTTCGAGCGGCAGCGACTGAAGCACGCGCTCGCCCTGCTGAAGCACGCGCGGCGGATCGAAGGGGTCGGTTACGGCCAGCGCCAGATCGTTGTTCTCGTCGGAGATCACGGGCACACCGCGCACGTCTTCGCGTAGCGCTTCGTCCGGACGCATGATGCGCGCCAGCAGTTGAAGGGGCTCCGTGAGACCCAGAGCGGCCAGATCGGCCCGTGGCCCTTCCAGTGCAGCGAAGCGCGACTCGAGAAGGGCCGCGTCGAACGGCTGTCGGCTGCCCATGAGAATGAGCTGGTGGCCAAATCCCACGAATAAAAGCGAATGCGGAAACACCTCCACGAACGTGGCCACCATGCGTCGGGCGGCGTTGCCCGACAGGGTGTTCATGGGCAGCCACTGCGTCATGGTCCCTTCGGGGGAGAGACGCTCCAGAATGGCGCGGTAGTACTCCACCGAGTACAGGCGGTACACGCCCGCCGCGCGCGGCGGGGGCGGCTCGCTGGTGACCAGGTCGTAGGTGTGCTCGTAGCGTTCCAGAAACCGGCGGCCGTCGTCGTGGATGAGCCGGACGCGCGGATCGCGGTGCGACAGGAGATTGGTCTCCGCAAACTCGTCGGCTGTTTCGAACACCTTGTCGTTCAGGTCGACAATGTCGATTGAGCGGATCGACTCGTGGGAGGCGATAGCGCGTGCCGTATTCCCCACGCCAAAGCAGATGAGCAGCGCGTCTTTGGGATCGTGCTGTGCCAGAAGAGGCATGTGCGCCATGAGGCGCATATACTGCTGCGAGTGGGGCGAGGTGCCCGACATGGGGTAGCTGTCGAAGAAGAGCACCTTGCGTTCCGGCGGTCGCACGATGTAGGTGGTGTTCACGCCGTCGCTCTTCATGGCGTACACCGGGTGCTGCGCCGCCAGGTGGGTGGGTGAGAAAAAGCTCCGGTCGAAGCTGCCTGGAATGAAGATCGCGCAGGCCACCGCGGCCGCCACGGCCGAGCCGAGCGCCAGCCTC
>Ga0105347_1001292_pt1 | contig 10929 bp, 9 predicted proteins | sample EasRivMeERMLT890_FD_89677 | JGI IMG/M metagenome (GOLD analysis project Ga0105347, IMG submission 89677) | Soil microbial communities from meander-bound floodplain in the East River, Colorado, USA - East River MetaG ERMLT890 | ecosystem: Environmental > Terrestrial > Soil > Floodplain | place...
ACTGACCAAATCGCCGACGAATACCGCCTGCCTGAAAACGAACGACGTCACAGCGACCGTCGCCACGCGGCCGCCGGCGCGCCGCGCCGCCGGTATCGCGCCGGCCACGTCGACATGCGACATGATCCAGCCACCGAACACGTCGCCATGCACATTGGCATCGGCCGGCATCGGCATCATGCGCAACATCGGCACGCGGTCTGTCGGGAGCTGATCGGATTCGGACATGTGTGTACTGAGATAATCGACGGATGCGAAGCGTAACCCTCCATCTCACCCGCTGACCATGCGTTGGTCGCCGCCAAGAGAGTCGCTGCCGTCGTTGCGCGCTGAGCGCAACGATTGGAAGACGCTCAGGACTCTGTTGCCGTATCTATGGGCCTACAAGGGCCGGGTGTTGTTTGCGCTGGGCTGTCTGGTCGCTGCCAAGCTGGCGACGGTGTCGGTGCCGATCTTGCTGAAAGAGATCGTCGATGGCCTGGCTCCGGCAATGCCCAGCACGCAGGCGGCAGCCGGAGTTCTGATCGTCCCGCTAGGACTGATCATCGCCTATGGCTTGTTGCGGCTGTCGACTTCGCTCTTCACGGAGCTGCGAGAGTTTTTCTTCGTCAAGGTCACACAGGCGGCGACGCGCACGCTGGCGCTGAAAACGTTCCGCCATCTGCATTCTCTGTCGCTGCGTTACCACCTCGATCGCCGCACCGGTGCCGTCACGCGCGAGATCGATCAGGGCATTCGCGGAATCTCTTCGCTGATCAGCTTCACTTTGTACTCGATCCTACCGACGCTGATCGAGATCACGCTGGTGTTTGCCTACCTGCTCTGGAATTATGAAATCTGGTTTGCCGTCATCGTCGGCGTCAGCTTGACGATCTACATCGCCTTCACGGTGTCGGTGACCAACTGGCGCACTGCCGTGCGGCGCCGCTGGAACGAGCTCGAGAGCAAGGCGCAATCGCGCGCCGTCGATTCGCTGCTGAATTTCGAAACGGTCAAGTACTTCGGCAACGAAAACTACGAAGCGCGCCGCTACGATGAAACGCTGGCGGATTCCCAGCGAACCGCGGTGCTGTCGCAGCAGTCGTTGAACGTTTTGAACGCCGGTCAGCAGGCGCTGATCGCGGTGGCATTGACGTTGATTCTGTGGCGCGCAGCGCTGGGAGTCGTCGAAGGGCGGATGAGCATTGGCGATCTGGTGCTCGTCAACGCCTTCATGATTCAGCTGTATATCCCGATGAATTTTCTCGGCGTGATCTATCGCGAGATCAAGCAAAGCTTGGCGGACATGGACCGCATGTTCATGCTGCTCGAACAGAACCGTGAAATCGCGGACGCGCCGGATGCGCGTCCGCTGGTGGTGCGCTCGGCGGAAGTGCGCTTCGAGCATGTCGATTTTTCATCCGACGTGCGGCGGCAAGTGCTGCATGACGTGAATTTCGTAATCGCGGGTGGATCGACGACGGCCGTAGTCGGTGCAACCGGCTCGGGCAAATCGACGCTCGCGCGACTGTTGTTTCGCTTCTACGACGTCGATGCCGGGCACGTGTTGATCGACCGGCAGGAAGTGCGCACGCTAGCGCAACAGAGTTTGCGCGCAGCGATCGGCATTGTTCCGCAGGACACTGTCTTGTTCAACGATACGATCGAATACAACATTGCCTACGGGCGACCGGGTGCATCGCATGCGGAAGTTGTAGCGGCCGCGCGTGCTGCGCATATTCACGATTTCGTCGAGTCGTTGCCCGACGCGTACGAAACGCGCGTTGGTGAGCGCGGCCTTAAGCTTTCAGGGGGCGAAAAGCAGCGCGTGGCGATCGCGCGCACGCTGCTGAAAGATCCTGCGATCCTGGTGTTCGACGAAGCCACCTCAGCGCTTGATTCGCGCACCGAGCGCGTGATCCAGCAGGAACTCGAAGCAATCTCCGAAAGCCGCACCACGCTGGTGATCGCGCACCGATTGTCGACCGTCGTACACGCCGACCAGATTCTGGTGATGGACCACGGCCGCATCCTCGAGCGCGGCACCCACGGCGAATTACTGGCGCAGCGAGGCGTTTATGCGGCCATGTGGGAGATTCAGAGCCGCGAACGGGCGAAGGCAGAAGCGGCAATTCCCACCGTGGCCGCTGCGTAGCAGCACGGCTGGCAAAGGTAAACCCTCGGCTCGTCAACGCCGCCGAGAACGTGCCGTTTGGTAGACTGATTTTCGATTCCCCGAGGAGAAGGTAAATGAAAGTTGCTCGTCTTTTGCTTGCACTGGCAGGCGCAGGATTGGTGGCAATCAGCGCGAACGCGCAGGAGCTCACCGGCACGCTGAAGAAAATCAAGGATACCGGCACGATCACCATCGGCCATCGCGAATCGTCGATTCCGTTTTCGTATCTGGACGATAAACAGCAGCCAGTCGGCTATGCGATGGACCTGTGCGCCAAAGTGGTTGATGCCGTCAAGGCCGAATTGAAGATGCCGAATTTGAAGGTGGCATATCAACCGGTCACGTCGGCCAACCGCATTCCGTTGCTGCAAAACGGAACGATCGACCTGGAGTGCGGCTCCACTACGAATTCAGTGGAGCGTCAAAAGCAGGTGGCCTTTGGGCCGACCTACTTCGTGGTCAACATATCGGCGGCGGTCAAGAAGGATTCAGGCATCAAGACATTTGCCGATCTGAACGGCAAAACGGTGGCCTCGACGTCGGGCACCACTTCGATTCCTCTGTTGCGCGGCTACGAGAAAGCAAAGGGAATCGACTTCAAGGAGCTGCAGGCCAAAGACCATGCAGAGTCGATGCAACTGGTGGCAAGTGATCGCGCCCAGGCATTCATCATGGACGACATCCTGCTGGCCGGCCAGATTGCGAACCAGCAGAACCCCGGCCAGTACGTGATCTTGTCCGAGTCGCTGCGGACCGAGCCCTACAGCATGATGCTGCGCAGGGAGGACCCGCAGTTCAAGGCGCTGGTCGATCGCGCGGTCGGTGCCGTCTACAAGTCGGGCGAGATCGACAAGATCTACGCCAAGTGGTTTACGAGTGCGATTCCGCCGCGCAATATCAATATGAACTTTCCAAAGACGCCGGCGATCGCAGAAGCGTTCAAGAACCCGAACGACAAGGGCGTGCAGTAAGAGTTGTGGGCTGCCCCCGCTTTGGCGGGGAGTGCAAAGGCCGAAAGCAGAGCTTTCGGCCTTTTTCTTTTTGCGGCAAGCTTCGCCTCGGGGCGGAGGCGAGCGATGAACTACAACTGGAACTGGGGCGTCTTTTTTCAACAGACACCTGACGGTGACGGCGCCTATTGGGAGTGGATCCTCGCCGGGTTCTACTGGACGCTGGCCATCTCTGCGCTGGCCTGGATCATCGCGCTAGTCGTCGGCTCAATCGTCGGCACGGTTCGCACGACCGACAGACCCTGGTTGGTGCGCCTGGGCAACGCTTGGGTCGAGCTGTTTCGCAATATTCCACTGTTGGTCCAGATGTTTCTCTGGTACTTCGTCATTCCCGAGTTCATTCCGCCGCTCAAAAACTGGATGGTCTCGACCGAGCCGATTTACGCGCAGTTCCTCGCCGCCGTCCTGTGTCTCGGATTGTTTACATCGGCGCGGATTGCCGAGCAGGTTCGTGCCGGCATCCAGTCGTTGTCGCGCGGCCAGCGCAACGCCGGCATGGCGGTCGGCCTGACGCAAGTGCAGGTGTACCGCTTTGTGCTGCTGCCAATGGCGTTTCGCATCATCATCCCGCCGCTGACAAGCGAGACGATGAACCTGATCAAGAACTCATCGATCGCGCTGACGATCGGGCTGGCAGAGCTGACGTTCCGCTCACGTGAAATCGGCGAGTACACATTCAATTTCTTCGAGGCGTTTACTGCCGCGACGGTGATCTACATCACGATCGCGATGACAGCCAACCGCGTGATGGCGTACGTCGAGCGAAGAGTCGCGGTGCCCGGCTATATCGGCGGCGGGAAGTAGCGCGATGGATCTCGATTTCTCGATTGTCACGAGGTCGCTGCCGTATCTGTGGCAGGGGATGAAGTACACGCTGCAGTTGACGGCGACGTCGGCCGTAGGCGGACTGTTCTTCGGGACCTTGCTCGCGCTGGCGCGCTTGTCTTCGAACAAAATTTTGTCGAACGTCGCGGCGGGTTACGTCAATTTAATGCGCTCGATTCCGTTGGTGCTGGTGATTTTCTGGTTCTTCTTCCTGGTGCCGCTGATTGCGCAGGGAATCACGGGGTCTGAACGCCCGATCCAGATCGGAGCCGAGCGCACGGCGATCATTACGTTCATTTTGTTTGAGGCGGCGTACTTTTGCGAAATCATGCGCGCCGGTATTCAGTCGATTCCGCGTGGCCAAGTGCATTCGGCGTACGCGCTGGGTCTCACCTATGGGCAGTCGATGCGCCTGGTCATTCTGCCGCAGGCTTTTCGCAACATGATCCCGGTGCTGCTGACGCAGACGATCATTCTGTTTCAGGACACGTCGCTGGTCTACGTGATCTCGGCGACCGACTTCGTCGGTGCGGCGTCGAAAATCGCACAGCGCGATTCGCGACTGGTCGAGATGTACCTGTTCGTGGCGGTGGTGTACTTCGTGCTGTGCTACACGCTGTCTTATCTGGTCAAACTGCTGCAGAAGAGAGTCGCAGTCATCCGCTGAGGAGCCTCGCAACCAATGGCGATGATCGAGTGCAAGGACGTATCGAAGTGGTACGGGAGTTTTCAAGTGCTGACCAACTGTTCGACAACAGTGGAAAAGGGCGAGGTGATCGTCGTCTGCGGCCCGTCCGGGTCCGGCAAGTCAACGTTGATCAAGTGCGTCAACGCGCTCGAACCGTTTCAAAAAGGTGTGATCACAGTCGACGGCATTTCGGTCGGCGCGCCGAAGACCAATCTACCGAAGCTGCGCGCTCGTGTCGGCATGGTGTTTCAGCACTTCGAGCTGTTTCCTCACCTGACGATCATCGACAACCTGACTTTGGCCCAGATCAAGGTGCTGAACCGCAACAAGGAGGAAGCGAGCGTGCGCGGCATGAAGCTGCTTGATCGAGTGGGCTTGACAGAGCAGGCGGCGAAATTTCCGGGCCAACTGTCGGGCGGCCAGCAGCAGCGGGTCGCGATCGCGCGCGCGCTGTCTATGGATCCCATCTGCATGCTATTCGACGAACCGACCTCGGCGCTTGACCCCGAGATGATCAACGAGGTGCTCGATGTGATGGTGCAGCTGGCAAAGGAAGGCATGACGATGATGGTGGTCACACACGAGATGGGATTTGCGCGCAAGGTGGCGCATCGCGTGATCTTCATGGACAAGGGCGAGATCGTCGAAGACGCGTCCAAGGATGATTTTTTTGGCCAGCCGCGATCGGAGCGTGCGCAGCTTTTTTTGTCGAAGATCCTGCATAACTGATTGTGATCAGCGTGCGGCATTGGGCCGGAAATGCGGGCTGCAGTGGCGTGAATTTGCTACGTAGTCTGCGCAACGACCGCGTAGACTCGAAAGCGTTTTCGTTGCCCGTGCGATCGCATCGCCGTCCCGCATGAACTTCGCAAAGCGTTGCATCCATCTTGCTGGCAGCGCGCTCGTCGCGCTGATTGTTTCGGTCCACGGCTTTGCGGTCGCGCAACAGTCCGAAGCGACCGGACCCAAACCTCTGCCATCGCTCGCGAAAATCCGTGACACCGGCGTGGTCACAATTGCGCATCGCCCGGATGCGATTCCGTTCGCCTACCTGGACGAGAAGAAGCAACCGATCGGCTACGGCATCGACATCTGCCGCGAGATCGTGCGGCTGATGGAGCGCGACCTAAAACGGCCGTTGCGGATGGCCTTCGTAGAGGTCAGCGCGCGCACGCGATTCGATGTCGTCAACAGCGGCAAGGCCGACATGGAGTGCGGCACGACGATCAACGATCCGCAGCGCCGCAAGACGATCGATTACTCGATGCCGTACCAATTTTCCGGACCGCGGTTTCTGGTGCGCTCGGATTCGAAGATTCGCGCTATTCAAGATCTGGTCGGTCGTCGTATCTCGATCGTGCCGGGCACGAACTCGGTTCCGCTGCTGAAGCAGCGGATCGAAGGCGGTGTGCTGCCGGGCGCGGTGCTGGTCGAATATCCGAGTTACGACGATGCGCGCGAAGCCGTCGAGCGCGGTGAAGTGGAAGCGTTTGCGACGATCGATGTGCTGCTCGCTGCACAGCGTGCGAAAGCGAAGGATCCATCGAAGCTGATGATCGTCGGTTCGTTTCTGGTGCTCGAGCCGATCGCGATCCTCCTGCGCAAAGGCGATACCGAATACAAGAAGACCGTTGATCGCCACTTGGCTGCGTTGATGCTGGACGGTGTCGTCGGGCGCTTCTACGAAAAATGGTTTCAGCAGCCGATCCCGCCGAACAATCTACGGATGGACCTGCCGATGACGTTTGCGTTGCGTGACCAGTTGCGTTGGCCGACCGATCGCGTCGGCGACGAAATTGGCAAGTGATCGGTGATCCGTAGCCGGTAACCTGTCTGACCCTGCTGCCTGATCACTGATCACCTGATCACTGATCATCCCAATGTCCGACATCGAAACCGCTGGCTTCTGGACCACGCTGCTGATCGTCAGCGACTGGGCGATCCGGCTCGTGATGTTGCCGATCGTTCCGACGCGCCGGTCGCCTGAAGCGGCCAAGGGCTGGCTACTGTTCATCTTTTTCCTGCCGTGGGTCGGGCTACTGCTGTACGTGTTGATCGGCCGCCCGCGATTGCCGCGCTGGCGCATCGAACGGCGCGGGCAGTACATCGATCTGATCGAGCCGGTGCGCCGGCGCATGGCAGCGCTGCCGCTGATTGGCGCGCCGGCGGTTGATCCGCAGTACCAGCCGAGCGTGCGGCTTGCGACCGATCTGGGCATGCTGGATAACCTGGGCGGCAACGCGGTCGAGCTATTGACCGACTACAAAGGCACGATCGACCGTATCGCGGCGGACATCGATGCCGCGCGTCACCATGTGCACTTGTGCTTTTATATTTTCGGCGACGACGCGCGCAGCGCGATCGTCATCGACGCGCTTGGACGCGCGGTAGCACGCGGTGTGATTTGTCGCGTGCTGATCGATGCGTTTGGTTCGCGGCCTTCGAGCCGAACGCTGCTGCCCAAGTTGCGGGGGCTCGGTGTGGCCGCGCGCGTGGCACTGCCGGTCAGAGTCGGGCGCAAGACCGCGCGCTTTGATCTGCGCAATCACCGCAAGATCGTAGTCATCGACGGCGAAGTAGGGTACACGGGCTCGCAGAACATGGTCAGCGCCGATTTCAAACCGGGACTCAACTACAGCGAACTGATGGTACGTATCAAGGGCCCGTCGGCTCTGCAATTGCAGGCGGTGTTCGGTTCCGATTGGTTCGTGGAAAGCGGCGAGTTCATCGGCGAGGCGGCGTTTCCGCTGCCGGTGATGGCGGGAAAGACGCCGGCGCAAGTGCTGCCCAACGGGCCGTCGTCGTCGACGCAGCGTGCGCTGCGCATGGTCGTCAATCTGATCTATTCGGCTACGCGGCGCGTGGTCGTGACGACGCCTTACTTCATACCGAGCCAGTCATTGCAGGACGCGATGGAGACTGCGGTGCACCGTGGCGCAGAGGTGCATCTGATTGTCGACGATCACATCGATCAGTTTTTCGTCGGCAACGCTCAACGTTCTTATTATGAGTCCCTACTACTCGCCGGCGTCAGAATTCATGCTTACACGGAGGCGTTTTTGCATACGAAGGCCGTGTCGATCGACGGACAGATGGCGTGGATCGGCTCGTGCAATCTCGATATGCGTTCGTTCGAACTGAACGAGGAGGTCGTGGCCCTATTTTTTGATCAAGACATCGCCGCGCAGTTGGTCGCGATTGAAGAAAGTTACATGCGCGGCTCGCACCAGATCACGCTTGATCAATGGCGCAGACGACCGTTTGTCCAGGAGTTGACCCAGAACTTGACGCGTCTCGTCAGTCCGCTTCTATAGCGCCGCAGAAAGCTCACGGGCCGCTATGCGCCGCCCGTGATTTCACTACAAGCTGCAATTACGCGCCTTCCATACGATCTTGCGAATGGAAGTCGTTGCCTGAATACAGGAACGATTCGTCGCCAACTGTCGCACAGCCGGATAACGCGGCGGTGGCAAGCAATACGGCGGCGATTAGCGCCCGTGACACTCCACTGATTGAATTGCGATTCATGGCTCACTCCTCTTTCACTTCCGGTTTATCGCAGCAACACGTGTTGCGGCGTGAGTGAACGGTAGTGAGTCGTTGCGCTTAATGCGCGCGGCTAAACGACGCTCGCGATGCGGATTATTCGACGCAGAGATGACCGCGGGCGCGGAACCGGCGGCGCTCAGCGTGGCTCACTAGCGCAATCGAAGATAATCAGCGTTTAGACACCCCGGCAGCTGTTGTCCATGTCTGTAGCGGCTTCGTCACGTGACGCGCGTCTTCGCTTTGTCGTGCTGCCGTACGCGGTGACGATATTTCTGTCCGCTTTTCTGCTGTTCCTGGTGCAGCCGATTATCGCGAAGCAGATACTGCCGTGGTTTGGCGGATCGTCCGCGGTGTGGACGACAGCGCTTGTATTTTTTCAGTCAACTCTGCTTGCGGGTTATGCGTACGCCGACTGGACCACTCGTCTGGGCGTGCGGCGACAGACGCTGCTGCACATCGGCTTGCTCGTGCTGTCGCTCGCAACGCTGCCGATCCTCGCGTCGGCCGCTTGGAAACCGAGCGGCGATGAAGATCCGATCGTTCGTATCCTCCTGTTGCTTACGGTCACTATCGGCTTGCCGTATTTTCTGCTTTCGACCACGACGCCGCTGCTGCAATCGTGGTACTGGCGGCGATTCAGAGCTGTCGTGCCGTACCGACTGTTTGCGCTGTCGAACTTCGCATCGTTACTGGCGCTGCTGGGGTTCCCGGTGCTATTGGAACCGTGGTTTGGCTTGATCGAACTGGGGTGGGCATGGTCGATTGCCTACGGTGCGTTCGCATTGCTGTGCGCGGGAACTGCATGGGCTTCGCTGAAGAGCGCGCGCGAGTTCGGCTACGGGCAGGCTGCGAACGCGGCTCCTGTTGCGACGGCGGCTCCGAGCGGGCTGACGCAATTCACGTGGCTGGCGCTGGCCGCGATGGCTTCCATCATGTTGCTCGCCGTCACCAATCACGTCACGCAAAACATCGCCAGCGTGCCGTTTCTTTGGGTGCTTCCGCTATCGATTTACCTGGCGAGTTTCATCCTGACGTTTGATCATCCACGTTGGTATCAGCGCGCACTGTTCATCGCCGCGCTGTCGGTGCTGGCGCCGACGATGGCGTGGCTGATTCCATCGCTCGAGCTGATGTCCGCAGCGTCGGTATTTCTTGGCGGATTGTTCGTGGCGTGCATGTTCTGCCACGGTGAACTGGCTTTGATGAAACCCGATCCGCGGTGGCTGACGCGCTTTTATCTGATGCTTTCGCTCGGCGGCGCCATCGGCGCGGTGCTGATCGCGATCGTCGCACCGCTGGTACTGCCGGGCTACTTCGAAGTCCACATTGCGCTGATCTTGCTTGCTCTGACGCTGTCGCTGCGCCTGCGCGGCGCATGGCGGTTCGTCGGGTTTGCGGTCTTTTCCGTGACCGCTTTTTTTTCCGTGCAGGGCGCGCAGGAGTACTCACGTGACGTGCGTGTGATGGAGCGTGACTTTTACGGTGTGGTTCGCACGCGCGATCGAGCTGATCCGGCGCCGTATCGCTCGATGTTTCACGGCGCCATCGTTCACGGCGGCCAGCTGTTGGGCGACGAATTTCGCAATCGGCCGAGCGATTACTTCGGACCGTCGTCCGGCTACGGCCGTCTGTTCGAAGCGCTGAACAAGTCGCAGCCGCAGCCGCGCCGGGTCGGGATCATCGGGCTCGGCGCCGGAGTACTCGCATCGTACGGGCGCACAGGCGATGAGTTCACTTTCTACGAGATCAGCCCGCGCGTCATCGATATTGCGAGAGACGAGTTCACTTTCCTGCGCGACAGCGCGGCGAAAGTCCAAGTGGTGCTGGGTGACGGACGCCTGAGTCTCGAGCGTGCGGCACCGCAGGCCTATGACGTACTGGCTATCGATGCCTTCGCTGGCGATTCGATTCCGATGCATTTGATCACCCGCGAAGCGATGGCACTGTACGTGCGACACGTGAGGCCGAACGGTGTCATCGTGTTTCAGGCGACCAACCGCTATATCGATCTGATGCCGGTGGTGAAGCGACTGGCAAGCGAATTCGGCATGGAGGCGGTTCTGGTGTCGGACGTGCCGAGTTTCACGTCGGGGCCGGAATACTGGCTCTCGGCGACCGATCAGATTCTGGTCACACGCGACAAGGCGTTGTTGCAGGCCGATAGCCTTCGGTATGTAGTCACTCCGATCGAGGATCGTGCCGGCCTGCCGACTTTCACCGACGCACATCACAACATGTTCCGAGTGTTGAAGTGAGCGAAGCCGGACGTCTTGACGCCGGCTTCGCTTCTCGCGTTCGAGGCGGACGCCGATGACCGGCGCCGCTCAACGCTCGGCGGTCTCGCTTGATGTGAATCCTCTCGATTTAATGCGCGCCAGTTTCGACGCTGCGGTGGCAGCAGCCGATCCGTTGCGTGTTGTACCGGCACAGTTGCCGCAGCGGCCACCTGGCCGTGTGGTTGTGGTGGGAGCAGGCAAGGCAGCCGCCAGCATGGCGCTTGCGGTCGAGCGTGCCTGGCCCGACGTCGCGCTCGAAGGTGTGGTCATCACGCGCTACGCGCACGGCGCACCGACCGAGCGCATTCGCGTTGTCGAAGCGGGGCACCCCGTACCCGACGATGCTGGCGAACGTGCCGCGTGCGACATCATGCAACTCGTTTCTCGGCTGCAACGCGACGATTTGTTGCTGGCTCTGATCTCAGG
>Ga0105347_1001294_pt1 | contig 10925 bp, 13 predicted proteins | sample EasRivMeERMLT890_FD_89677 | JGI IMG/M metagenome (GOLD analysis project Ga0105347, IMG submission 89677) | Soil microbial communities from meander-bound floodplain in the East River, Colorado, USA - East River MetaG ERMLT890 | ecosystem: Environmental > Terrestrial > Soil > Floodplain | place...
CAAGGAGGGGAGAATCGAAAAGTCCATGGGGTGACGTCCGCGGCCGCGCCGGATCGGACGGACTCAGCTCGCTTTCAGAAGCGACTCGATATCCGCCACGAGAGCGTTCACCGTGGCTGGGTCCAGCCCGTCATAGTAGCCGCGGATCTGCAGATTCTGATCCACCAGCACCAGGCGGTCGCTGTGCAGAATGCCAAGCTCTTCGCCCTCCACGCCCGTATCCACCACCAGCTTCAGCCCATTCGTGGCCAGCGGCCGAATCGTCTCCATGGGCGCCGTCAGGAACATCCAGCGTTCCGGGTCGGCGTGAGCCTGCCCCGCGTACCATGAAAGCCGCTCCGGGGTGTCGCGGTCGGGATCCACGGAGATCGAAACGAGCTGGACGCCCTTCTCCTCCTTGATCGCTTCCTGCACCAGATACAGCTGCGAAGTCATTCTCAGACAGGGGCCGCTGCAGGTGGTGAAGATGAGATCGGCCACCCAGACCTGCCCTTCCAGGTCTGCCAGCGCAACGTGCCGGCCGTCCTGTGCCGTGAACTCAGCGTTGGACACCTCTCCCAGCACGGGCAGCGTGGCCGCACCCCCGGTGGCCTGCCGCAAGTAGGCCGCGGCCAGGATCCCCACGAGAAGCGCGCCCCCCAGAAACCACCACAGTGCGCTCGTCCCCGAAGACTTCACCTGATTCATAGTTCGCTTTCTCCCGGCGGGTTCGTTTAGAACCAGCCCGGCGCCGCATCCACCAGGATCAGCACCAGAAGCAACGGATGATACACGATAGAGGCCAGAAGGAGCCGCTTCGCTGAAAGATTCGTTCGGCTCACCGCCGTGGCCACGCCGAATGCCAGGAACGCTACGCCCAGAACGAGCGCGCCGAAGAAATACACCTTCCCGGTGAGCCCCAGCCAGGTGGGCACCAGGCTGAAGGCCAGAAGCGCCAGGCAGTTGCCCGTGATGTGGCGAGAGGTGCGGACGCCATCGGGATCGGTCACCGGCAGCACGGGGAATCCCGCGCGCGCGTAATCGGCGCGGTACATCCAGGCGATCGCCAGAAAGTGTGGAATCTGCCACAGGTACATGATGCCGAAGAGCACCCACGCTTCCGGCCCGGCTTCAGAGCGAACGGCCGCCCAGCCGATCACCGGGGGCATGGCTCCGGGCACGGCACCGATGATGGTGGACCACCAGGTGAGCCGTTTCGAAGGGGTGTACACGAACAGGTAGCTGGCGATGGTGAATGCGGCCAGCCCGGCCGTGGTGGTGTTGGTGAAGGCGAACAGGTAGGCGGTGCCGGCGAGACACACGGCCACGCCGTAGATCAATGCGTGGCGCGGCTCCAGCCGACCCGATGGCAGCGGTCGATCCTGCGTGCGCCGCATGAGTCCGTCGAGGTCGCGTTCGATATACTGATTGAGTGCCGAGGCTCCACCCGAACACAGAGCCGTTCCCACCAGCATGTGGATGAGGGCCCACCAGGGGATGGGTCCGTTGAGCGCCAACACCGAGCCGGCCAGAGCCGTGACCAGTACGAGAAACGTGATGCTGGGCTTGAGCAGCTCGGCGTAGTCGGACACGACCTGCAGGCGCCCTTCGCGCACGATGTCGGTGGTCATGCGGCCACCTGAAGCCGGCGAGTAGCCGCGGCGGGCCACGAAGCCGGTACGCTCTGCCGCGCCCGCAGGGCCAGGTATACGGACGTGCCCCACGTGGCCGCGCCCGCTGCCACATGCAACGAAGTGGGTACAGGAGATTTCACCGACCACACCGTCCACGCACCCAGCGCCACCTGCAGCAGCACGAGTGCAAGCAACACTGCGGCGGGGATCAGAAGCTCCGAGTGGCGGCGATGATCCTTCATCGTTCTATAGAACACCCACACCACGAGCCCAAGCACGAGCAGCGCCCCCATGCGGTGCGCGAAGTGCACGGCCACCGGGCCCGTGAAGACCTCGGGGACGAGCCGTCCAAACGCCAGTGGAAAATCGGGGATCGCCAGCCCGGCGCCGGTGTGACGCATCAAAGCGCCGATGAGAATCTGCGCGTACACTACCACGGCTGTGATGGCTGCCAGGGTTGCGAAGCCGGGCCGCTGGCGCGGCTCAGTTCGTAACGCAGGCTCACCGTATCCGGGCGAAGTGAACAGCGCCATCGCCACAGTGAGCGCGAAGAACAGTTCGGCCAGCGCCGCATGACTCACCGAAATGAGCGTGGGAAGCATGAAGATCACGGTGAGACCGCCCAGGAGTCCCTGTGCGCACACGGCAGCCAGGGCCAGCCAGCCCAGTCGCCGCATCCAGGGCCTGGGGTCCGTCCTCTGGAGCCACACGGCCAGTCCGATGGTGAGAAGGCCCACCAGCGTGGCGATCATGCGATGGCCATGCTCATAGAAGATTCCGCCCACCATGGGAGGCATGATCTGACCGTACGACAGGGGCCAGTCGGGGACGGCCAGTCCCGAGCCTGTGCTCGTAACCATGCCGCCCGCGAAAATGAGTCCCAACGTGGCCGCGCACACCAGGCGTGCGTACCAGTGAAGCGCGCGGGACGGCGCTCTTCCCGCCTTCGAGGCAGAGTTCATGAATGGCAATCCGTACGCAGTCGCCCTTCGACTCGACTCAGCTCTGTGTCGTGGCGGCGGAATCGACGGCCGTGGTGTCGGCAGGTGCCGCCTCGGGCGCAAGTTCAGGATGCTGGTCGGCTACCTGCTCCGCCATCCAGGCGTCGTAGGCAGCCTGCTCGTGCACCGTGAAGAACCCGCGCATGCGGTAGTGACCCAGCCCGCACAGCTGTGCGCACGCGATCTCCCAGCGCTCACCCTGCGGCGTAGGCATGGTGGCTTCGAACCAGATCGGAATCTCGATCCCCGGAATGGCATCCTGCTTCACGCGCATCTGATTGAGCGAGAAGCTGTGGATCACATCCTTGGACGAGAGCTGGACGATCACCGGCGTGTGAACGGGAATGTGAAGCTGGTTGATCATGGTGATGTCGTCCTTGGCGTACTGGTCCGTAAGATCCAGGCCGATTGCGTTGGTTTCCTTGTCGATCAGCTTCCAGTCGGTGCGTCCGAACACGCCATCGGCCCCCGGATAATGGATGTTCCAGGCGAACTGCTCGGCCACCACGCGCACGTGAAACGCCTGGTCGTCGGGCGGGAAGGCCTCCACCTTGCGAGTCCAGATCGGAATGGCGATGACGATCAACAGAAACAGCTCCACCACCACCACGCCCACCTCCGTGTAGGTGGAAAAGTGGCTCTTGGTGCCTTCGTACACCGCCTGGGCCTGGCGCTTCTTGCGGAAGCGCACCAGGGTGTATGCGAAGAAGATGCCCCAGCCCACGAACAGCACCGCCATGAGCCAGTGCATCCAGAGGATGAGCTGATCCACTTCGGCTCCGTGGGTGGACGCATTCAATGGCAACCCCAGCCATTCCATCATACCGCGATTCCCTTTTCTCGTTGAACGTCTTGTTCGAGGCGGGCCAGAACGTCGGCCGGAGAATTCACCGGCCGGCGGGACCGCCGCCACAGTACCACGAAGAAACTGGCAAAACAGCCGAGCACACCGCCGGTCACAACCAGCATCCCCAGAATCGCTTTGCTCATGCCGATGGTCTGGGGATCGTTGGGATTCCCCACGCACACCGCGCACGCCGAGGCCCATTCGGGCCGGCCCAATACGAGCGCCAGCACGGCGCCCAGCGCCACGCGAAGCCGGATCACAGACGCTCCCGCTTGAGTTTCTGCAGAAAGACCACGCCGTAAACCACCAGGACCCCCGCCGCCACGAGGCAGGCGATGCCCCAGCCCGGATACCCGGGGTCGGTCGTGAGAGCCCATACCCCGAATCCGGCGGTGATGGCCACGGACATCACGATGAACACAATGTGAAAGGCTTTAAGGGACATGGTGTGACGATGTCTCCACCGCTCCGGTAGAATGCAGTGGCGTTCCCTGCTGGTCCATGAACGCCCCCAGGGGCAGGAAGATCAGCGCCAGAAAGAAGATCGCCGTGAGCGCCAGAACCCAGTAGATCCCCTTCCGCTCCGAAATCAGGTGCATGAAGAAGCTCGCTACCATCGACCCTTTGATGGTGGCAATGATCAGGGCCAGCACCACCCCCGCCATTACGGTATGCTGGAGCCCGGCGATCCACACCGTGACGGCCGTGAGTACGGCCAGGCCCACGAAGACGAGCACGTACGATTTAACGTGTTTGCTCACGTCGTGCGCATGCGATTCGCTCATCCGTCCTCCTAGAGCAGGTACAACACAGGGAAAAGGAAGATCCACACGAGATCGACGAAGTGCCAGTACAGGCCCAGCACCTCGATGCGGTTGGTGTATCGTTCCGGTTCGGTGTTCCACATACGCGCACCCGGCCCCAGGAAGTACGCCATCACCAGCATGCCGCCCAGCACGTGCAGGCCGTGCAGACCGGTGAGCGTGAAGTAGATGGCCATGAAGGTGTTGGTGGACGGGTACAGATGGTGTGAAAACTTGGCGCTGTATTCGATGGATTTGATCACCATGAAGCCCACGCCGCACAGAAACGTGAGGGTGAGCCACATGCGGGCGCGCCCGAACTGCTTGAGCTTGAGCGCCACCCACGTCATCACCATGGTCACCGACGAAGTGATGAGCACCATCGTGTTCACCGTGGCCAGCGGCACATTCAGGATGTCGGATCCGTGGGGCCACACGGGCGCCGCCACGCGCAGCAGGATGTACGTGGAAAAGAGCGCGCCGAACAGCATGACTTCGGAGGCCAGAAACAGCCAGATGCCGAGTTTGGCGTTGTACAGCCCCGTATCGGGGCGCACGTCAACGGTGTAAGGTATCTGCATCAGGCTTTCTCCGGGGCATTCTGGGGTGCGTACCCCTGGGCGAAGCCGGGGGCACTGTACTCGTACGGGCCGCGGTACACCACGGGCTCCACGGGGAAGTTGCCGTGGGCCACGGGGGGCGACGGCGCGGCCGTCCACTCCAGAGTGGTGGCCTCCCAGGTGTTCCCGTCCTTCACCTTCTCACCCTTCCTGATGCTGCGGAAGAAGTTGATGAAGAAGGGGATCTGCGCAAGAGCGAGGGTCCAGGCTCCCATCGACATCACCACGTTCCACTCGAGCACGCCCTGGGCGTGCGCATACTGCTGGCCGCCGTCGTACAGTCGGCGCGACACGCCCGCCAGACCCTGGATGAACATGGGCATGAACACGATGTTCATGCAGACGATGGTGCCCCAGAAGTGGATCTTTCCCAACGTCTCGTTCATCTTGCGTCCGGTGACCTTGGGGAACCAGTAGTAGATGCCCGCGAACAGCGCGAGGATCGTGCCCGGCGCCACCACGTAGTGGAAATGCCCGATCACGTAATACGTGTCGTGCAGATGGATGTCGGAGGCCGCCAGACCCAGGGGCAGACCCGTGAGCCCGCCGATGCCGAACATGGGCAGAAAGCCCAGCGCGAAGAGCATGGGCGTTGTGTATCGGATCGAGCCGCCCCACAAGGAGAGGAACAAAGCCGACAGAATCACCACCGAGGGGATGGAAATGATCATGGTGGTGGTCTGGAAGAAGTTGCTGATCGTGGTGCCCATGCCGGTCATGAACATGTGGTGCGCCCACACGATGAACGACATGAAGCCCAGGAAGATCACCGAGTACACCAGCGACTTGTACCCCCACAAGGGCTTGCGGGTGTTGTTGGCGATGATCTCAGCCACGATGCCCATGGCCGGGAGGATGAGCACGTACACCTCGGGGTGAGCGAGGAACCAGAACAGATGCTGCCAAAGAAGTGGGCTGCCACCGCCTGAGGCGTCCACCGGCACGCCGCTCACCACCAGGCCCGTGGGAAGGAAGAAACTGGTGCCGGCCAGGCGGTCCATGAGTTGCAGGACGCCCGCTGCTTCCAGGGGCGGAAACGCGAGGAGCAGCAAAAACGACGTCACCAGCTGGGCCCATACGAAGAACGGAAACCTCATGTACGTGAGCCCGCGTGCGCGCAGCTGAATGATGGTCACGATGAAGTTAACACTGCCGAGCAGAGACGACGTGATGAGCAGCACCATGCCGAAGAGCCACAACGTCTGGCCCGTGGTGGCGATGTTGGAGAGAGGTGCGTACGACGTCCAGCCGGAGTTGGCCGCGCCGCCCGGCACGAAGAAGCTGGCCAGCATCACGAGACCGCCCGGCAGGAAGCACCAGTAGCTCGCCATGTTTAGCTTGGGGAACGCCATGTCCGGCGCGCCGATCTGCAACGGCACCACAAAATTGCCGAAGGCGCCCACGGCCAGCGGCACCACACCCAGGAACACCATGATGGTGCCATGCATCGCGCCCAGCGAGTTGTAGAACTCAGGCGCCATGATGCCGCCCGGCGCGGCGGACTCGCCCAGAAGCGCGCCGATGAGCGGAATGGGGCTGCCCGGGTAGGCCAGCTGCCAGCGCATCAGCATCATCAGCGTGAAGCCGAAGAACAGGAAACAGAGGCTGGTCAGCGCGTACTGCACTCCGATCACCTTGTGGTCGATGGAGAACACGTACTTGCGGAGGAACCCGTCCTCGTGGTGGCCGTGCGCGTGCGGATGCGAAGCGGCTACGGCTTCGGGGGATTTACTCATGCACAGTCGTCCCGTCGGTTGGAGTTAGCTGCAGAGGAAAAGGGGCCGCCCAGGACGGCCCCCGTTCGGTACGTGATTAGGATCCGGATCCCGCGGTGCCAAAGTTAAACGTGACCTCGGCCAGACCATTCTCGCCCACGGTCACTTCCTGGGTCTGGGTGCCGAGCTTTTCGTGCCAGGCTTCCAGCGTGTACGTGCCGGCCGGCAGTTTGGGCAGTTCATACGTGCCGCCCTTCCCCGCCACGGCGAAGTAGGGATGGTCGAGCACCCCCGCGTAGGCGCTCATCCAGGGGTGCACTTCGCACTTAATGTGCACCATGATCTCGGACTTCTTGAAGCTCTTGGAAATCTTCATGCCCTGGTTGGGCATGCCCACGTTGAATTCCTGCGAATTCACCGGCACGGCGTGCACATTGTGCAGCGTGGCGTCGCTGTTGAGGATCTCCAGCTTCTGGTTGGTCATGATGCCGAAGACGTGCGGGTGGTAGGTACAGTTTCTCTGGTCGAACACCACCGTCGCCTCGGGGGTGGGAAAGGTCTGGCCTTCCAGCCCCGTCTTCACGTACACGAACACGTTTTCCAGCTCCCCGTTGGGTCCCACGACAGTGGACTCGTCGAAGACCGGCGCGGTGTTGCTGGTTTCGCAGTACGGATCGGCGCCCATCTTGATCTTGGGATTGGTCACGGGCGCGCCAGCGTACAGCACCACACCCTTCACCGTGGCAGTGGCTGGCTTCGCGGTCGCGGCCGCCGTGGTGGTGGTGGCACTGGAACCGGTGTCAGTGGTAGCGGTCTGGCTGTCGCCGCCGCCGCCGCAGGCAGCCGCCAGCATGGACACCGTCAAAGAGACGGCAAACAATTGTTGAACCTTAGTCACCTCACTCCTCCTTCGCAAATCGTCGAACTGTATGCACTTCGCGTTAAGTCTGTCTTCATGTATTCCGCAGGCGTTTAAACGCCATGCGAGGGCCCCGGAACCGCAAAATCTACCAAGCGCACCTGCCCATGACAACCCATCTTTCGCTACCCGGCGCACCCGCTACTTTTGCGATAACCCGTTAAACAGCATCAGGTTATGTGAAACTGGTCGGAACAGGGCGGGTGGGTGACCTGAGTCCGGACCAAGGCGAGTGCCCTCGTGGGCCTCAACGGGCCCGACACAGGGGTGGGGCCTTCGCAACGTTTGCTTATATTCGGCCCGTGTCGCACGTCACCGCGGCGCACCCCGGGTGCGCGAGCAGCCCGTCCCCATGAAGCGCACTCTGTTCTCCCGCGTATGCGATCTGTACGAAGTCTCCGATCCTCAGGGACGCATTCTGCCCATGGAAGGAATGCGGGGACTCGCGGTGGGGCTCGTGTTCTTCGTTCACTTTTTCGATTTCTTCCACGGCTACATCACGCCGGATTCGGCCCTGCATCTGCCGTTCTACGTTCTTGCCACAATCGGCAACCTGGGCGTGGACCTGTTCTTCGTCATCTCCGACTATCTCATCTACGGCATCCTGCTGCGCCGCGACCAGACGTACGCGAAGTTCTGGAAACGCCGCATCGTGCGCATCTACCCGGTGTTTCTGGTGGCGTACGTGACGTACGTCGCCCTCTCGCTCGCCCTGCCCGGCTTCGACCAGATCGGCGACCCGGGCATGAATACAGGCGTGTGGCTCTTGTTGAATCTCTTCCTTCTGCCCGGGATCGTGCAGGTGCGTCCGCTCATCATGGTGGCCTGGTCCCTGTCGTATGAGTTCTTCTATTACCTGTTCTCGCCGATGGTCGTCGGCGGGCTGCGCCTGTGGTCGTGGGCGCAGCGATCGCGCGTCTGGTTCGTGGCGGGTGTGTACGTCGCCTGTGCCATCGCACTCTTCCTGTTCCCCGACGAGCGCGGGCGATTGCTCATGTTCCTGGCCGGTGTGTTCCTCTTCGAGGCGAAGCGAGCAGGCCGGCTCGACACGCACCCAACGGCCTGGGGCCAGGCGGGTGCCGTGGCGTTTCTGGCGCTGGCGTTCTGCGTGTATTTCGGGCTCACGTCGAGCCCACTTCTGTGGGACGGGCCCCGGCCGTTCGTGATTTCGGGAAGCCACTTTCCGATCACCGTACCGCTGTTCTCCGTGGCCTTCTTCTGGTTGTGCTATGAGTCGTTTCGACCCGGGGGGGCGCTGGCATGGTTCTTCTCGCTCAAGCTTCTGCGGTAGCTGGGAAACATGAGTTACACCGTGTATCTCTTCCACGTGCTGGCCCTCGAAGCCGTGCGCTATGTTGCGGTGCGCCTCTCTCCCCCGATGGGAAACCAGCCCGGCTTGTTCCTCGTGTGGTGTGTGGTGGGATGGATTGCGGTATGGCTTCTGTCCACCGCCGTGTTTCTCCTGGTGGAGAAACCGATTTCGCTGAAGAAGCCCGGCGAAGTCCGCGCCCCGCGTACCAGCTAGAACGTTTAGCCCGGCGTCCGGTCCGTACGCCTCAGCCCGCGCTGTACGAGCGGGAGACCGTAGTCTGAATTCCACCACGCGCGTTGAACACTCCCACGAGGGTGGCGCGTCTCGGCCGGGCCGTGGCCGCCACGTCGTCCAGCACGCGGTTCACCACGTTCTCGTGAAAGATTCCAACGTCCCGGAAGGCCGTGAGGTACTCCTTGAACGATTTGAGTTCGAGACACAGCCGGTCGGGCACATAGTCGAGCGTGAGCGTGGCGAAGTCGGGCAGCCCGGTTTTTGGGCACACACACGTGAACTCGGGGCAGGTGAGAGTCACCGAGAATTCGCGATCGGGATAGATGTTTTCGAACGTTTCGATGGCGGGCAGGTGGAGTTCCCGGATCCCCTCCTGCCGGCCCTCGTATCCGCGCGCCTGTTCCATGAAGCTAATATGAATCCCCGCCCGCCCTCTGCACAACCCGAACCCGCCCCTTGCGCAGGGACGCTGTCATCGCTCATGCTTCAGTCTACCGCATGAACGAGCCACGAAGTGTCGCCCTGGTGGAGCTCTCCGATCACCATGGCGAGTGCATCTACCCCCAGTTGAGGTTTCTGGCTTCGGCGGGGATCCCCGTGCATCTGGTGTGTTCCGAGGCCGTCGCGGGCCGACTGCGCGGCATAGAGGACGCAGCGTCCGTGGCCACGTTCCAGTTCGGGCGCGGCAGCCTCCGCGACGCCGCCGAGATTTTGCGTGTGCGAAAACACCTGCTGGGGCTGCGCGTTCACACCGCGGTGCTCAACACCGCGCGGGGTTCGCGCGTGCGCAATCTTCTGCTTCTGCCTTCCGGCGGACTGCGCTTCGTGGGCCTCGCGCACATCGCCAGCCGGCTGTTGGGCGGCTCCACGCACTACGTGGTGAGCCGCAAGACCCATACGTTTCTGGTTCTCAATGACTACATCGTTCCCCATGTGCGCGGGCTCACGGGCTCACGCGTGCAGGGAATCTACCTGATCTACTATCCGCCCTGGGAAACGCGGCCCGTGGGAAAGCCCGAAGACGAGTTCTGGGTGTGCATCCCCGGCCAGGTGGAGTTCAAGAAGCGCGACTACGGGGCCATCTTCGATCGGGCTTCTGAACGCGCTCCGGATCGACGGGTGCGCTTCGTGATGCCGGGGGCGGGTCCGCCCGATTCGGACGACGGACGGCGGCTGCGGCACATCCTGGACGCGCGAGGGCTATCGGCCCGATTCAGGCTGTGGGACGAATTCGTGGATCACGACACGTTCTTCTCCGTGCTGGCGGCTTCCGACCTGATCATGCCGCTCATCCACCCGCGCAAGAGCGCGCACGAGGAGTACTTGAAGTACAAGATCTCCGGCGGGTTCAACCTGGCGTTCGGGCTGGGCGTGCCGCTGTTCTGCGAGGAGTCGTTTGCCGGAGTGGATGACTTCGACACGGCCGCGCTGTTCTACCGCGAGTTGAATCTGGTGGAGCGCCTCAACCGGCTGGTCCGCGACCCGTCGCCCCTGGCGAAAGCGCGCAGCCGCATGGCCGCGTATCCGAAATTCAGCTTCGAAACACAGCGCCGCCGCTACCTGGAGGCGCTGTTTCCGGACCCCGCCGCTACTTAGCGGGCCGGTACGCTTTCTTCGCTTCGGGCAATAGCTTCTGGATATTGGCGATGCGCGTCTGGTCGGACGGGTGCGTGCTCATGAATTCCGGTGGTGCGCCACCGCCCTGGGCCGACATGCGCTGCCAGAAACTCACGGCCGCCTCCGGGTTGTAACCGGCCATCGCCATGAACACCAGGCCGAGGTGATCGGCTTCGCTCTCCTGCGTGCGGGAGAACGGTAGAAGCACGCCGAACTGCGCGCCCAGCCCGAAGGCGCCCATCCA
>Ga0105347_1001295_pt1 | contig 10922 bp, 12 predicted proteins | sample EasRivMeERMLT890_FD_89677 | JGI IMG/M metagenome (GOLD analysis project Ga0105347, IMG submission 89677) | Soil microbial communities from meander-bound floodplain in the East River, Colorado, USA - East River MetaG ERMLT890 | ecosystem: Environmental > Terrestrial > Soil > Floodplain | place...
ACTTTGAGTCCGACTTTCTCCCAGATCCCCGCCTTGTCCATGACTTCCCAGATGGGCAGGTGCGAATGGGAACGGTAAAAACCGCGAATCTCCAGAGGTTCATACTCCGACATGTCTGTCTCCTTCAGAATGTAGGGGCGACCGGCCGGTCGCCCCTACCGCTTGGCAAATTTTCTGACCGTTAGTCATCATGGATGCAGCACTTGACGAAAGATATTGTCACCACGAAGATCACGAAGGACACGAAGGTTTCGGATATTTCTGATTGAAAACTTTTTGCGCCCCTTGTGGTTAACTTTCTTTCTTCGTGAACTTCGTGTCCTTCGTGGTGAGTCTTCTTCTCTCGTTTGACTCTATTTGGTTGCGGCTCTGCCGCGCTAGGTGCTTCGTGGTCAAATTTGCTTCTCCTTTCGGCTGCCGCTGCGCTCTTCGTGGTGTATATTTCTCTTACTTCAAAACCTCCTGCAACAACTTTTGCACCGGCTCCGGGTCGAGGAAACCCACCACGTTATACTTTTTGCTCGCCACACGTCGCCCGTCCGGCAAAACATCTTCCTTGGGAATATCGATTCGCATCGATTCGGAAGCTTCAACTTCCTTCTTGTTCATGACGTTTTGCCACACCATCTGACCCTGACGCGACAGGTACCAATTGATGAAGACCTTGGCCGCATTGGGATGTGGCGCTCGATTGACGAGCACCAGAACGCTACTGCCTCCCCCGCCGATCGAACCACCCTCTTTAAGCTGGTCCGGGGCGATTTCATCGACAGGAAGCCCCTGCTTGTTCGCTTTATCAATATCACGGCACAATAAACACAGCGGAAATTTCCCAGTCGCCAACCAATTCGTTCCCTGTGCCCTATCGCGAAACAGGGTAATCTCAGTTTCCTTGTAGAGCCGTCGCACAAACTCAAGGCCGAGATCCGCCGAATGATAGAGAATCAAAACCGGCGTTGGTGGCGCTGAGCTTCTCGGATCCATGGCCAGCAGCCTACCCTTCCATTTCGGGGTGAGCAGATCCCAATAAGATTTGATCTCCCCGGCGGTTATCAGCTTCGTATTATAGGAGAGTCCGGTGCTAACAATTGTTCCTTCGAACATAAAAATGTATTGATTTTCCGGATCGGCGTACCAGTGCTTCCCGCCGTACCATTTCGAAGTGTCAGCGACTTCGGGGAGAATAAATGCCGGCGTAATCGGATCCAACGCTTTACCGAGGTAAAGCATGCGCGGGCCGTTGGGTCCGCTGGCCATGACGTCGACGAGATACTTGTCAGCGCGTCTTTCCGCAACGATACGCGCCATCAGGTCAGCCGCCCGTCCCGCCGCGGTCGTAATCTTGATGAAGGGAAATTCCTTGTTGAAGGCTGCCAAAATCTCCGGGTGGGTAATTTCTTGGCCGCCGTAGAGTGACAGTTGCCCTTCGTTTTTCGCCGCCTCCACCACCCGCTGCCATTCTTCCTTCCACTTAGGCGTTTCCCCAGCAGACGCACCCGCACCCACCATTAGCGTAACGACCGCCGCCACCACCAATTTTAGATTTTGGATTTTGGATTTTAGATTGGGGACTCGGAAAGCTACCGCGAAGTCCTGTGCCACCTCCGAAGTTTTGGTCCGACAATCCAAAATCGAAAATCTAAAATCCAAAATCATTTAATGACTCTGTCTGCTCGAACCAAGACGTTGGGCGGAATCGTCAGACCGATTTGCTTAGCCGCTTTCAGATTGATGATGAACTCGAATTTCTTCGGCTGCTCCACCGGCAGGTCAGCGGGCTTGGCGCCTTTGAGGATCTTGTCCACGTAAGTCGCCGCACGCCGGTCCAAGTCGGCAATGCTCGTCGCATAGCTCATAAGGCCCCCGGCTTCCACATATTCTCGCCTGTCGTATATCGCTGGGAGCCGGTTCTTTGCTGCGAGGTCGGCAATTTGTGCTCGGTGAGAATTGAGCACGGGGCTTCCAAGCACGAGAACTGCCTCAGCACGTCCCTTGCTTGCGGCTCGGAATGCGGTCTCAATATCCTTGGGATCCCTGGCATCTCGTATGTCTAGGTATTGAAGCTGCACCTTCAACTCCCTTGCGGCGAGTTCCACTTCTCTTAACGCTTGTGCGTTGCCCGGTTGGGTCGAGCTCCCGAGGACGGCCACGCGGGAGAGCTTGGGAACAGTCTCCTTCAGAAGCTCTAGGTGTTTTCCGCTTATCTCCGGGGAAAGGGTGGACAACCCAGTAATGTTTCCTCCCGGCCGCGCAAGGCTGGCGACGAATCCGTTGCCAACAGGATCGGAATCCTGCGTCATGACAATGGGAATCGTAGAAGTTGCTTCCTTGGCGGCGCGGGTTGCTGAAGGACCAGCCGAGACGATGATGTCTACCTTGAGACGTACCAGCTCAGCCGCGAGTGCGGGGAGGCGATCCGGTTTTCCGTCTGCAGACGGCCATTCAACGACAACGTTTTTCCCCTCGACATACCCAAGCTCGCGCAGGCCATGCCGGAATCCCTCGATGCGGGCCGCGATAGCGGAAGTGGACGCAGCACTTAGGAATCCTAACCGGGGGACTTTCGTTGGCTGCTGCGCCCGAGCAACGCCGCCCACAACCACCACTGCGACGATTAGAAGAATTGAAAACAGTTTTTTCATCGCTAATTTCCCGATTCTCTCCCTCTCGACGGGGGAGAGCTAGCGTGGGGGTGCAGCGCACCGTTAACACGGCAAACATATCACCCCCATCTTAATCTTCCCCCGTCAAGGGGGAAGAAAAATTTGCAGACGCAAAGCGAGAACTCACCCGCAGACACGATCCCGTTTTTACTTTTTCCTCTGCTCCAACACTTCCTTCACGAACTTGCTGATTGGCGTTTGATCCATCCACTCGGCGCGGAAAAATAGGCGCCTCACCGTATCCCCTCCATTAGATCTCCGAACCTTGGCGGCCTTTGCGTCTTTGCGCGAGTCAGTGTTTTTCCGGTTCCGTAATTCAAAACCCGTGCTGAGCCCTTCGACTACGTTGCTCAGGATAAACTCCGTCGAAGCATCACTTCCTCCGCTGCTCCAGCACATCTTTAACAAATTTCCGGATGGAGCTCATATCCATCCATTCGGGGCGGTCTACCGCGGGATATTTGCTTTCGTCGCCGTCGGGGCGACGATTGCCCCGAGGAACTTTATCTTTTGGAATGTCGATTCTCAACGAATCCGGTCCTTCGTCGCCCAGGGTAAAAATTCGCTGATAGGCGATCTGTCCCTCCCGCGAGAGCAACCAGTTAAGCGCAACCTTGGCTGCGTTGGGATGAGGCGCCCGGTTTATTAACGCCACTCCTCCGGAGCCCCCCGCGACGTACGCGCCCTCCTTCAAATGATCCGGATCGAACCAGTCGACGGGAAGTCCCTGTGTTTGCATCTTGTCAAGATCCATCCGCGACACCGGACTGAAAATAGTGAAGGCGAACTTTCCGCCGGCCAGCCAATCGCCCATTTGCCGTGAATCGCTGCTGATCGTAATTTCCACCTCGGTTAGAATTCTTCGAATAAACTCCGGGCCGAGATCACGCTTGTAATAGAAAAACCGCAATGCGTCTCCTGATCCGCCGCTGTTGGGATCGAGGGCGACGATTTTACCTTTCCACTTCGGGTCGAGCAGATCCCAATAGGACTTGATCGCGCTTGCATTGACCAACTTGGTATTGTAACCGACCACTACCCGGGTGCCGCCGTTAAAAAGAAAAAGATACTTGTCCTCGGGATCTGCGTAATGATGTTTCCGTTGCCACCATTTCGAAGTGTCCGTCACCTCCGGCAGCACCAGCGTTGGAGCGATGGGATCGACGGCTTTCCCTTTGTACAGCACATTGTAGCCGGTACCGTGGCCGCTCAGATAAAGGTCGGTCAGGAACTTGTCGGCGCGCCGCTCGGCCATGATCCGCTGCGCGACGTCGGCGCCCCGGCCAAAGACGCCCGTGACTTTGATCTCCGGAAATCTTTTCTGGAACTCAGCGTAAAGCTGCTCATACTCGGCACTGCCATAAATAACCAGTTGCCCTTCTTTTTTGGCGGCGCCGATTGTCTTCTCCCAATCGGTCTGCCATTTCGGGGTTTCAGCGGCAAAGACTATCGAAGTGACCAGAAAAAGAACTACAAATTGGAGTCTTAAGAAGTAATGCATTCTGCTACGCTCCTCCAACGCAAATTTTACGGATACCTCCAGTGCCACGCCACGATTTTAGTCTCCTCTACCTCGATTAGGGAGGATCATCATTTCCCCTCTTTGGAAAAGAGGGGCCAGGGGGAAAACTCTGGTTCCAACTTTACATCCTCAATTGCGACACAGTCTCTCGAAGGGGGACTATGCTTTGGTTTCATGAGAGAACCCTTCACGAACACGTGAACGATTCTTACCGCTTCCGCTGCTCCATCACGTCCTTAAGAAAACTACGAATCGAGCTCATATCCATCCATTCCGCGCGGTCGACAAAAGGATAGCGGTTGGGGTCTGCCTGGGGACGACGGTTGCCCCGCGGCACTTTTTCTTTCGGTATGTCGATGCGCAGAGAATCCGGACCATCATTACCCTCGGTAAAAATTCTTTGATACGCGATCTGTCCCTCCCGAGAGAGTAACCAGTTAAGGCCGACCTTGGCCGCGCTGGGATGGGGCGCTTTGTTGATCAGAGCAACCCCGCCGGATCCAGCTGTGATATACGCCCCTTCCTTCAAATGTTCGGGCGCGAACCAACTCACCGGCAGACCTTGGCCCTGCATCAAATCCAAATCCATGCGCGAAATCGGCCCAAAGATCGATAGCGCAAATTTCCCGCCGGCGAGCCAGTCGCCCATTTGCCGCGTATCGCTGCTAATGACGATGTCCGTCTCCGTGAGAATCCGCTTGACAAACTCCGGCCCGAGACTTTTCTCATGATAGAAAAACCGCATGGCGTCGCCTGCGCCGCCGAGGGTTGGATCATAGGCAACGATCTTGCCCTTCCACTTCGGATTCAGTAGATCCCAGTAGGACTTGATTTCGGCGGGATTGACCAGCTTGGTGTTGTACCCGATCACGATGCGAGTCTCACCGTTGATATTGAGCAGGTACTGATTCTCGGGATCGACGTAGTGATGCTTCCCCTGCCACCATTTTGAAAGGTCGGTCACCTCCGGCAGCACCAGCACGGGCGGGATCGGATCCAGCGCTTTGGCCTTGTAGAACACGTTGTAGCCGGTGGTCATGCCGTTAACATAAAGATCCGCCAAATATTTTTCCGCCCGACGCTCCGCCATAAATCGCTTCGCCACATCCGCGCCACGGCCAAAAACACCGACGATTTTAATCTCGGGATATCTTTTGTTGAGCTCAGCGAAGAGCTTTTCGAAGTCGGCGCTGCCATAGAGCACCAATTGCCCCTCTTTCTTGGCAGCTTCCACGGTCTTGTCCCAGTCCGCTTTCCAGGCATCCGCCTGGGCGGCGAGCGCGCCGGCGCGCTCAAGCGTCAATAGAACAACAATAGCGGATAATAGACTCAGCATTCGTTTCATTCTCGTCCCTCTATTTTCTTTCTTTGGCTCTGCCGGTTTTAATATTAGTTAAGAATTTGACCACGGAGTGATTCATGAACTTACGCTCGCCCACAGAGGATGAAAATGGAGGAGCCTCCCTCAGTACATTTCCCTCGCAACTCGTCATTCCGGCGTAGGCCGGAATCCAGGTTTGTTCTCCGCCTTCACTCGCCTGGATACCCGCTTTCGCGGGTATGACGGAATGCTGCATTAACTCAGTGTTTTGGGTTCTTCATTCTATGGATCATCCACGCAGCTTTATTTTCAAAGGAGCACACAGCGCGGCCCCGCCGCAACCGAAGCTCGGAATATCTCCCGCAAAGACGCAAAGCATGTCCTGAGCAACGTCGAAGGGGCCGCAAAGGTCGAAGAAACAACGTGAAAATCATTCGTAAGAATATTTATCTTTCCCCTTCAAACTTGGCGTCTTTGCGGGAGGCATATCCGAATCCGAGAGTCTTCGATCATGACCATTTTTCGTTCACTCCAGTCGTAGAACCTCTTTCCACTTCGAGTAAGTTTCCTTGCGGACTGCTTCGGGAAAATAGCACGTCTTGGCGTATTGATCCTTCCAATGGTAAGGCTGGCACGCATTGATCACCGCGACAGAATTCGTGAAGTTGCGCTGGGCGCGGGCGTCGGGCGGTATGCGTGGATCCAGCGGCGTGCTCCAGGCCTCCGTGATCACATTGATTGCCGTCGCCGGGTCGCAGCGCGTCGCCAGGGCCCACAACACGTCGTCGATATTTGACGGATCGATATCGTCGTCGACGATGATCACGAAGCGGCGATGGTATCCGTACGTGGAACCGAGCATGGCCATGGCCGTTCGCTTGGCATGCCCGCCGTATTTTTGCTTGATGGAAATTACCGTGATGTAACGGGTCGTGTAGTCCCACACCCCCTGCACGTCGGTGACGCCGGCTTTTTCCAAAGCCAACCACAGATTAGCCGCGCTGAGCTGCACGGACTTGCCGGAAATTCCCGGGGGCATGCCGAAGATGATCGGGTCGTTGCGATGCATCACGGTCTTCACCTTGACCACCGGTTCGTTGCGCGTCCCCGAAGCGTAATAACCGGTCCACTCGCCGAACGGCCCTTCGGAGCGGCTGTCCACTTCCGGCGGTACCATAAAACCTTCGATGGCCAGTTCAGACGTGACGGGAATCGGCAGGCCGGTTTCTTTTCCGCGCACGACTTTGACCGGCTCCCCGAACAGCCATCCGGCAATTTCCAGCTCAGACACCCCCCAGGCTTCGTACCAGCTCGCCACCTTGGCTAGAATCGGATCCTGGCCGAAACTGATGATCACCGGGCAGCCTTTGCCTTGCGCCCAGTATTTTTCCCGAATCAACCGTCCGTGCTTTCCCGGAGAAATCCAGATGCCCAAGGTATCCTTGTCGTGCACGCACACCCGATAGGTGCCGGCATTGGTCCACTTCCCTTCCGGGTCTTCCATGATCACCATGCAGCCCGTGCCGATGTAGCGGCCGCCGTCATGCTCATGCCAGCGGGGCGTCGGGAACTTGAGCATATCCACCTTACCGCCGCTGTCGATGTTTTCAGTGACCGGTCCGGACGAAACATCCACCGGCTGGAGAGGCTGGTAGGATTCCAGTTTCGCCTTCCAGGCGCGGATGATGTCCATGCCGCTCAGCGCCGGGTCCAAGCCGAAAGCCAAAGCCGTGGTCGCAGGGGAACAAACCGCGTTGGTAAGCACGCGGAACCCTTTAGGGTAACCTTTAATGTTATCGAACAGCACCGCCTTGGGATGGGTCGCCCGCGCCGCGACTTCGGTGATCGCGCCGATTTCCAAATCCCAGTCGGCGCCGTTGACTAGCCGCAACTCGCCGAGGCGATCGGCGGCGTCGATATATCCGCGGAGGTCTTTATAAGCGATGGATGTTGCTGTCACCATGTCGATTCTCCATTACAACCGCACTGCAATGTATCAGTTCTCCATTGTCTCCCACCCTCGCCGCAGGAGAGAGTTCGAACGCCGGCAGGTTTGGTTAATCTGGATCTGGCCCACTCGCTACCACCCCAGGATGGAGGTTGCAAGACACGGTAGCAGTTTCGGTAGGTTATAATACCTCAGGTCTGGTGATTCTACTCCCCTAATCACTTGATCTGCCCGCAGCATATTCGGGGGAAGGGCGAGGCCCATCCGCTCGGTGATCGTCAATCGCAATTGGACAACTGCAAGGCATTGCACTACACTGCAATGCAAAAGGAGTTGCCTCTATGGAACGCCAATTGACCATGCGCCTATCAGCGGATCTTGCCACCAAATTGGAAAAGTCGGCCAAACGGCTAAAACGCAACCGATCGGAAGTCGTACGCGAGGCTTTGGAACAATATCTGGACACCGAGCCGGATCTGCGCCCGATCGAACGCGTGCGCGATCTGCTCGGCAGTGTTGCCAGTGGCCGGCCCGACTTGGGTCAGCGCCACCGCGAGTACCTGACCCGCCGGTTGCGCCGTGGCCGCTGAGCTCTTGCTGGATACCGGCGCCTTCGTCGCGCTGGTCGACCGAGACGAGAAGTTGCACGATGACTGTGTTGCCGCATTGGAACAGTGGAACGGTCCCGTACTCACGACGGAAGCCGTATTGACCGAAACGCTTTACTTGGTCGGGCCGGCCTGGCGCGCGCAAAAAGCTTGTCTTGAGTTTATCCTCCGCGGCGCCTTTCAATTGATGCCTTCGTCGACGAAAAGTCTTCAACGAGTCGCGTTCCTGATGGAAAGGTATCGCAACGTCCCGATGGATTTCGCCGATGCCACTCTGGTTGTTTTGGCGGAGGAGCTTGAAACCGGGTGTGTGTTCACATTAGACCGCCGCGGTTTTTCCGTTTACAGAATGCATCGCAACCGAGCTTTCCAGATCATCCCCACCCGTACTTAGGAGTCTTTACTTTTGATGTCGACCGACTAGAGCCCCCTGTCGTACAGAATTCTCAATCAACATTACGCTATCGCCATCAGGACTAATGACACATCAGCTTTCTACATTGCGCACTTCGTTCTGGATGTTATTTATCACGCGGATGGAAGTAAAGAAAAGCGTGATCTACGGAGAATGGCGACAGGTATTCGTCGAGTAGGAAGGCTAGATACACTTTTGGATAGAACTGGCGTCCCCGGTCAATGGAGTGCGCAGCGCTTGCGCTGGAACTCGCAGTTCGGCGACGGTCTGTGCCTCACGGCAGTAGTTCAAGGGCGCGTGCGAGACGCGGACCGATCCGGATCGCGCCGAAGTCCCGACGATCTGTCGTCAGAACCCGGTATACGTGTCGCCTCTCAGCAACGGCGGCGACCGTGCCATCGACCAATCCCAAATTCAGATTCTTGAATCTAGCGTCGAGTTCGAGAGCTCGAACAACGTCTGATGGCAGAGGCAGCTCGTATTCGTACCGCGTCGTCGGATCGAAGATCTCAGCAACTAGTTTTCGCATAACCGGCCGGTTCTCCCGAAGAAAGTAATCGACCTCGGCAAGAACAAGCCCTGGCACAATGACAAGACTGGCAGAAATCAGAACATTCTCATACTCAGGGAAGGTTGGATTACCCTCGGCTGTGCGGGCGAGCGAGCGAAGAAGTCCACCGGTATCTACGACGATCGGCGGAATCACTCCTCGAGTTCCCGGAAGAGCTCGGATTCCTCTCCCAGCTTGGTGTCAGTCGACTCGAAGAGGCGTGTCGAGGGGGGACGCCGCCCAGTGTAATATCGCGACGCCACTACGCGCAGGCCCTTCCGAATGAGTTCGGAGGCAGACTGACCCGCCGCCCGAGCTCTCTTCAAAGCCCGTACATCCTCCTCTGCGAGGCGAACCGTTGTCGAAATTAAGCGCGCCATACAGGCACCATACAATTACAACCAAGTGAAAGCAAGGAGAGGATTAAAGTCAATTAACAGGAGACACCGAACCTCCAAGGGGAAAATCCACGAGCATGTAGGGCTCATCCTCACACGCCAGCAACAATTCGCTGTCGGCGAGCAGCAGAGGACCAGCCAAAGATCTTCGAGGAGTTTCGCCAAGTGGGCTCCGACTATACACACAAGGGCGAAGGAACGGGACTGGGGTTAACGTTGGCCAAGAAGTTTGTCGAGCTGCATGGCGGAAAGATCTGGGTGGAGAGCGAGGTGGGGAAAGGCAGCAAGTTTACATTTACGTTGCCGATCAACTCTCACCCATTCCCTCGCCCAAAGGGCGAGGGTTAGTGTAGGGGCGTCTGGCCGGTCGCCCCTACGTGCGAAGGCGCAAAGGACGCCAAGGTGAAACACACCTTGGAGACAGTAAGAAAATAGGTGGGCCGGAGCCCTGATTCTCATAGTAGAAGACAAGAAAAAGAGCTGGCGACGTCCAGCTTGGGAAATGAGTTTGGGGATGGGTTTGGGAGCAGTTACAGAATTACTACATCCCCAGCCGCTGCTCGATATTATCCAGGCGGTCTTCTAAGTTGCGCTGTTTGACGATGGCTGCGCGTAAATACTGATTAATGAGTGTTTGGTACTTGCCGCCCTCTTGCTTCGCTTTTTCCTTAAAATAGCTCACGACATCCCCGTCCAAGCGTATATGGACGTTGATCTTGACATTGGACATTGCAATAGCTTCCTCGCTATAGGTACGGGGACGCGGAATTTGACGGAATCGACTACTAGTCGCCTTTCTCTTTTTTTGCTTTCTCATATTACCTCCGTTCACAGCGTCGTTCTTGCGCCGAAATCAGCCTCACTCTGTCACCCGAAACGGTGTACACCACGGTTACAATACGACCGCTTTTCATTTTGCCGATGCGCCAAAGACGCTGCTCGGTCCGCGACGAATGAGCCAAGTCCTCCTTCTCAATCCCATCAGAGTCGGTGAAGACCTGCAAGGCCTCCGCAAAGGAGATCCCATGCTTCTCGCTATTGGTCGCGTCCTTGGCATCGCCCCATTCCTTCGCGTCTTTGCGGGTGACCGTGAGGGGCGTTAGAGGCGACTCCTTACCCTTAACCTTTGCCGCCTCACGCTCTTTGATGATCTCGCCAAGCTTTCCTTGACGCCCGTAACCACCTGGCGTAAAAGACAGCTCAACCGCTGGGCGAGCATCTACCAAGGTTTAAAGCGATCGCTGACGTTGTCAGTTCGCCCTGCGGCCACTTTCGTGATCTCGGTCTTTTTTATGGCTTCCACCACCAAAAAGGACTCTAGGAAATCAAAGGCGAAGCCGCGCCGCCCTGTGGTGAAAAAATCTCAGCCTAAACAAGCGCAAAACATTCAGTCATTGCAGCGCGCTCTCGACGAGTCACTCGAACGGGAGGCAGCGACGAGCGAGATCCTGCGGATGATCGCCCGCTCGCCGACGGAGCTTCAACCTGTGCTCGATG
>Ga0105347_1001297_pt1 | contig 10905 bp, 20 predicted proteins | sample EasRivMeERMLT890_FD_89677 | JGI IMG/M metagenome (GOLD analysis project Ga0105347, IMG submission 89677) | Soil microbial communities from meander-bound floodplain in the East River, Colorado, USA - East River MetaG ERMLT890 | ecosystem: Environmental > Terrestrial > Soil > Floodplain | place...
CAGTCGGCGAACTCGACGTCCTGGCACACCGGGCACAGACCGTCGTCCGCACACTCAGCCGCGAACACCACGCGCAGCCAGGGCCTATGGCTTGCGCGCTCCTCCGGGTTCGTCGGGTCCGTCGTCATGGCCGAGGCTCCTGGGCTGGGACTTGGGCGGATCCTCGACCGGCGTGGGCGTGACGTCCAGGGCCCCGTCGCCCGGCCTATCCCCAGGCCTGGGGGCGTTCATCGAGCGCACCACGGCCTCGATGCCGGCGATCATGGTCGCCCGGCTCTCCGCGGCCTCGCTCTCGTCGAGCTTGCGTGGCGTCGGCCGGCCCTCGATGCGGTCGGCGACCTGCTGGATCATGGCGGCGTCGCCCAGCATCGCCTTGGCCACGGTAGCGACCGCGATGCACTGGATGGCGGCCGGTCCGCCCAGGGATGCCTCCAGGCGGCCCAGGGCAGCCCCAGGATCGAGTTCGCCGAAGCGGGCCATGATCAGGCGGTACTCGCGCAGCACCACGTCCCTGGGCTTCAGGAGCGTCATCCAGAGGGCATCGGTCGACGGCCGGTCACGCACCACGAAGCGGCGGGCGTCCTCGTCCAGGAGGGCGAGGTCGGCGGCCCTGAGCTTGGCGCTGCTCGGAGGCGCCTGGGGGAGCTTCTCGTCGGCCATTTGCACACCCTAGCACACCGCCTGGAGGGGCTTGGTGCACTGGTGCACCCGGCAGGGGGGGAACTCTCTATCAACACGTTTTGCGCGCGTTATCGCGATATTCATGTCTCCCCGCGCGTACACAGTATATATCCAATAATGGGTGCACCAAATGCACCAAGTGTACCACGTTGATATTGAACGACAATTTTGGTTCACCCAGATCCAGCGTGTGGGTGCCCAACCCGCTGTGTGCCTGCACCCAGGGTTCTAAAATGACCCGTCGCGTTCGAGGCGTGGTGCACGGACCAGCATAATCCCGTCGTCGTGCACCCAGGTGCGCCTCCAGACCACGAGGTAGGTGTCGCGGTCGCCGGCGACCCGGCAGCGCTTCTTGCTGAAGCCCAGGTGGCGTAAGGCCTCACCGATGGCGTGGGCATTCTTGGTCTGGGTGAGCTGGGCCGAGCTGAGCCCGAGCGCCTGCTTGGCGACGCGGTCGATGGTGACCGCGGTGCCCCAGTCGTCCGCGCCGTCGCCGCCGTTCCAGCACGTCAGCTCGATGCTCGCCTGGGCGTCGCCGAACGTCCTGGTGACGCCATCGAACACCCGACCGCTGTCCTGCTGATTGGCGAGCCACAGCGCGGTGGTGTCCTGGAACTCGTTGACCTTGCGCACGCGCTCGATCAGCGCGCGCTGCTCGGCGCCCGGCACTTCCCAGTACTTGTGGCCGGCGCGATAGCGCACCAGGGCCTCGGCGAACAGCTGATCACGATCAGCCTTGAGCAGCTCCAGCTCGATCAGCTCACCATTGGGGCAGACGAACACCGGCCAGTAGCGTCGCGCGTCGTCGCTCGACGGGTCATGGTGGAAGTGCTCCTCGTTGGTCGTGCCGAACGTCACGCTGTTGCGCGGCATGTCGCGATAGAAGTTTTTGTAGAGCGGGCGCAGCGAATCGACCTGGGTCGACATTCGCGCCTTGGTGGTCTCGGCGTTGTGCGCTGACTTGGTCATGCTGCTCAGCTCGGGGAGCTCGATCACCCAGGCGCCATGCATGCCGCGCACGAAGTTGTCGGTGTCGATGCCGGCCTGCAGCGAGCGATACCACTGGCCGCCGAGTGCGCGCAGGCTCTGGCTCTTGAACACGCCCTGGCTGCCGATCATCACCATCATGTTGTCGAACTGGCAGCCCGGCTCGTAGATGCGCGCCACCAGGGCGACCAGGACATTGGCGCCGACGGCGCAGTTAAACTCGGTGGGTGCCGCGTGATAGATGTCGACCATGAACGTGTCGATGCGCCGCGTGCCGTCCCACGTGAGCTTCTCCAGGTATTCCTTGACCTCGTTGCGGTGATCGAGATCGGCGACCAGCTCGATGGCATCGATGAAGATCTGCTTGCCGGTGCGCGCCAGCTCGCTGTCCTGGGTCTTGGCCCAGATCATGATGCGCAGCACCGTCATGTCGTCGAGCGAGTAGACTGCCACCTTGTCGCCAACGGTGCCGCCCTTCCAGTCGAGCCTCACCGTCTTGTGGAAGTCGTCCCACCACAAGCGCTTGGCCCGAAAGAACATCAGCAGACCGACGATGCGCATCATCGGATCGTCGTCGAGCATCATCATGTCGGGCCCGCCGATAGGCTGCTCGACGCGGCGTTGGGCGCTCTGCTGGTTGTCGGTGCGCGTTTTGCCCGAGCGCTTCATCGCTGCCTCGGCGGCGCGCTGCTGCTCGCGCGTCAGCTTGGCCTGGGTGGCGCCTCGCTTCTTGATGCCGTCGAGGTTCCAATGCTTCTTGTTGATGTGATGCTCGACGCACAGCCGCTCCAGCTCGGTGGCGAAGCGGTGCACGGCCAGCATCGAGTTGGCGAAGCAGCGCACCAGGAGAGCCTCGGCATCGTCATCGATCAGGCGGATCGGATACTTCTCGCCGGCGCGGATCGCCTGGAACAGGCGCAGGGCCAGCTGCTCCAGCTCGTGGTCGTCGCTGCCGCGGGCTCCGACATCGTCGGCCATGGCTCACCCCGATCAGTGCAGCGCCATCAGCCAATCGTTCCAGGGATCCTCATGCGGCATGAACCACATCGTGAGGTGGAAGGTCGTCGCCTCTTTCATGGCCTTGGCCGCCTCGGCGTGACGTTCGCCGATCCCCTGCCGAACCTCGTCGGCAGACTTCGTGAGATGGCTCGCCAGGACTATAGGAACCATGGGTATGCCGGGGCCGAACTGCTCCTGGATGACGCCCAGCATCTTGTTCGCCACCCGGCTGATGTCGCGCTCGTGGTTGGTCGTCATCAGGTAGGCGTGAAAGCAGTAAGGCGCCGGCCTCAGATCGAGGCTGATCAGATGGTGTTGGAGCCTGGGATCGGGCTTGCCGGGCGGCACAACGTGGCTGACGTCCATTGGTTCCCCCCTGGGTTGGAGACACAGCGCTGCCAGCTGCCAAGAGAGCCTCTTGACTACTTTGGCGCGACCGCTATTTTGGTTAGAGGTCGCGCTGAATCTGGCAAGGTCAGTTTAGACCCGCGGCGCGAGCCGCTTCAAGGGCGATGTGTGCTGCAACGAAATGCAGCCGCATCGCCCTTACTCTTTTGGGGCCACACAATAGCTGGTCAGCGGCCCTGCATCATCATGCGCTGGACCACCTGGATCTGGTTGTCGCCCAGCTCGCCGTGGTCGCACACCTGGGCGAACAGGATCCTGTGGAAAGCGTGGCTCTCGCGCTTGTCGAACAGCCAGCGCGCGATCTTAGGCTCGACCATCGCGAACACGAACCAGTTGGTCTGCGCCGCCTCGCCGGTGATGCTCTCGGTCATGACGCGGGCGTCATCTTCGACATCGATGGCATCGACCTCGGGCTCGGCCTTCGTGTAGGCGCGCGGCCAGTCGTCACCCGGTCCCTTCTCGCTCCACCTGACATCGTAGTAGGCGCTGCTCTGGCCGGCGTAGGCCTTGTCGCGCTCGGCCTGCCGCTTGCGCAGATCCTCGCCAAAGCGCGAGGCGCGTGCCGCCTGGGCGGCGCGATGCAATGCATCGGTGTTGAAGTCGCGCTCGAACGCCTCGCCGCTGTTGTGCAGCATGACGATCACCTGATGCCACTGCAGCCCGGCCTTCGCCAGCATCTCGTTGGCCTTCTTGATCGCCACCAGGATCTCGGCGTCGTGCGCCGACGTCGTGCGCCCCAGCACCTTGATCAGCAAACCGTAATCGAGCATCGCCATCACATGCCCCGCCAGCGCTTGTACTTCTTGCGCCCAGCATACGGCTTGATCGGGCGATAGCCAGGATCGTTGGCGAGCTGGTTGTCGGCCCTGAGCTTGGCGCCGATGGCGTCCCAGGTCTCCATCATGCCGCCGCCCTTGAGGCATTCATCATGCAGCTCGCGAAAGGTGAGATGCACGAGCTTGCCCTTGCGCTCGACATACACGTTGCTCAGCTCATCCAGGGGATCCTTGCTCGGCTCCATCGTTCCATCCCTCAGGCAGATCGATGCTGGCTAACGCCGCTCGGAAATTGCCGCCGTGCTCATAGTGCAGGTAAAGCGCGAACGCATCCCCGAAGATGCACTCGTCGCTCGGCGTGCCCAGGCCGGCATCCTTGTCGCTCTCGCTGAAGCTGCACCACATCGCATGATCGGAGAAGACCGCCGTCGCCGGCTGCGAGCTGGGATGCTGATACTTGCTCTTCCAGCGGTCACCGGCGCGTCGGTAGCCGTACTCCGCGAACAGATCGCTGATCTCATTCAGCGCATTGAAGCGGTCGATCTTGGCGCGCACCTCGGGCGGGAACTCGGTGGTCGCCTTGAGCGCTGCTCGCTGGGCCGCGCGCATCTGATCCTTCTCGCTGGCCATGTAGGCCACGGCATACAGCTCGGGCGCGTTGATCGGCTCGCCCTCGATGATCTTCGACCAGTGCGGTGCGCCTGGGGCATGGCGCGCGAGGTACATCAGCGACGCGGCGCCAAACTTGCTGCTGTCGACCACGCCGTTGAGCCTGAGGTTGGCCGCGGTGATTGCTGACAGCATCTTGTCGACGGTCTTGCCGACCTGGGCGACGCGGATCGAAGACGAGAGCGGCAGCACGATGCGGTACTTGGGCAGTTCGATGGTGTGGCTGTGCGTCGTCCACATCACCGCGGCGAGCTTCTTGGCCATGATGTAGTGCGCCACCGATTCGGGATCGGGCGGCACCTCGCCAGTATCCTTGTTGCCGTCGATGTCGAGCGCGATGCAGTCGCGGTCGACCACCGTCTTGCTGCTGCGCGTCTGGCCCTCGCCGAAAATCCCGCAGATCATGGCCACACCGTCCTTGTCGCCAGGACGGTGATCGGCGAGGCGTGTCGCCAGGGCCTCCCAGGTGAGACGATGGCGCCTGGGCCAGTTGTCGTGCGCGTGCTGAACAACACTGACGCGCAGCTCGAACGTCATCCAAGACCTCCCTCGATCACCCTGAACCTGGAGCGATAGTAAGCGGCGACGTCGTCAGCATCGCCTGGATCGTCGCCGATCCACGCCACGCCGTGGCGCCGGTCGCGCAGCCACAGCGGCACCAGCACGCTCGCACTGATCAGCCCAAGCGCGGCCCAGGCCAGCGCGATCACCCATACAGTGTGCATCTCAGTTCTCCCCCGGTGTGTGGTTGGGCAGCTCAGAGAGGTCTGCAGGATCACGATCCGTTTTTCAACCCGGCCTGGATACTTTCGGGGGAACACACAAGTCCGTACTCCCGCTCCATGCGCTGCATGTTGCGGCGGTCGAGGCGCTCCTGGTCGAGGCGCTTGCGCGCGTTGAGCACCGTCTTCTCGGCGCATGCCAGCCACTGGATTTCGAGATCGCGGTAGTAGCTGACGCGCTCCAGGGCGTGCTGATGGACCTGCGTCTCGGGCGCGTGTCGCTCAGCTTTCGCCTGGAACTTCGCCTGCTGCCGGCGTGCCGTCTTGGCGTAGTGAAAGGCATGGCCGGCGCCGTACAGGCCGTAGGTGTCGCCGTCGACTTGGTAGGACGGCGGCACGGCGTAGGGGACAACGATGGGCATCAGAGGTTCTCCTTCTCCAGGTACTGATCGACGAGATCGTCGATGGCCGCCTGCTGGGTCAAGCCATAGCCGAGGGGGTCGCCGGGCTCATAGTCCTCGCTCATCGCGCACCAGTCGAACTGGCGCAGCGGCATGGGCTTGGTCCACTTCACCGCGCGGATGATGCGCGGCAGCATGGGCCGCGGGTCGATGCGCTCGACCATCACGCACCTCCCTTCAGGAGGCGCGTCGGCCACTGGTTGTAGGCGTTGCCCAGGACCGAGTAGTTGATGATCTGCTGGGTGTGCCAGCGCTCGATCACCGCGCCCTTGGTGACGGTCAGCACCGAGCCGTTCCACAGGTGGCGGCCGTCGACCGACGCGGCGGTCACGCCCTGGCCGACCTTGCCCTCCAGCTTGGCGACGTACATGTCGAAGCTGATGCCGGCCGCATCGCGCTCGTTGGCGATCAGGCGAGCCTCGGACTTCTCGCTGCGGACCAGCAGGATGGCCGCGCCCGGCATGTTGCTCTCGGCGCGCATGCCGAGGACGTTGGTGATGGCATTGCGGAAGGACTGCACCCGCTTGTACTCGACGCGGCTCATGGTGCTGCGGGGGCGCGGCGCGACCACGTTCAGGTCTTTGCCCTCGAATTGGGCGACGACCTTGGCGACATACTTGGTGGCCTGCTCGGCGGCGTAGGCGATGGCGGCGTCCTTGAGCGGGGCGATGGCGGCGGCGACGAGGCCGGTCGCGTCCTTGGTCGCCAGCTTGGCCTTGGCGTCGACCAGGAGGCCGCGCTGGCGCAGGAGGACGTTGATCGCCTTGACGTTCGAGCGCGCCTGGGCCAGCTCGCCCATCGTGCCGTTGCGCGAATAGACCTTGCCCTGGTTGCGGTACTTGGCCTGCTGCAGATCGTGGTCGTTGAGGGTAGCGAAGTCGAGCATTGGGAAGTCTCCGTCGAGGGGGGTTGTGCCCTCCCCCTTGAAATAGGGTATCTGAACCTGATGTTCAAGCACTTTCTTCGAACTATTTTAGCGCGACCGCCTGCCGCAGGCTAGGCGGCCAGGGGCAGCTCGGCCGCCGCCTGGGCCTCGGCGACGATGTCCAGGAGGCTGCGGCGGCTGACGTGCATGGTGTAGCCCAGCTTGGCCTCCAGGGCGGCGTACTTGGCCAGCAGCTCGGGGCGGGCCTTGGCGCCGTTCAGGATGTCGTTGTCGCTCGCCATGATGCAGAACACGCAGGACAGGCGCTCGTTGCCCTGGGCGTAGGCCCAGTGCAGCTCCTGGCCGGCCTGGGCAACGGTCGCCTTCACCTGGGCGGTCGTCATGCGGAAGATCGGGTACCACACGAAGCCGGGGCGCTTCTTGGTGTCGAGCCGGTCCTCGACCGCGAACGGCAGCTTCTTCGAGCGGTTGGTGCTCTCCTCGGCGCGGATGCCCTGGCAGCTCACGATGGCCGGGAAGCCGTTGGCGTTGGCGTACTGGCGCAGGACGCGGTTGATCGGGTCGCGCTTCAGCTCGCTGGTGCACCACCGGGCATCGCCGCCGTTGGGGAAGCTCGGCGCGTCGGGGCGGACGGCGAAGCGATGCTCTGCGTAGTTGAAGAACGTCTTGGCCACGCCGTCCTTGTAGAAGGCGTTGGCGACCAGGAAGGGCAGGCCGGCGGCGTCAGCCTGGGCCTTGGCGTGCGCCTGGGTGCCGGCCCACTCGATCTCGCCGAGGTCGGCATGGACCACGACCAGCTGGGCCTTGGGGATGATCTTGAGCAGCTCGATCATCATCGCCTGGGAGTCCTTGCCGCCGCTGTGGTTGATCGCGAACAGGGCGCCGTCGTTGATCAGCTTCTGGATGTTGGTGTCGATCACTGGGAAGTCTCCGTGGGGAAGGTCCGTCTCGCCCCACAGAGATAGGCTCCTTGAACATGATGTTCAAGGTCTTTTTTGGTGTCGCGCTAAAATACTTTTGAGCTTGGTTTTTGCATGTCGTCGGAGAAAAGTCTCGCAATTGCGCCTGTGGCGGTCGGTCGGAATGTCGCTGGAGGTGATCACCAGGAAGCCGTGGGCGTTGCGCCAGCGGACGTGGTTCCGCTTGGTCCGCCCCTCCAGGACGTAGCCTAGTCGCTCGGCCTCCTGGCGCAGCTCGCGGATGTGCTTGCGCCGGCTCACCGGTCGCTCCACCCCGCCTTCTCCAGGAGGCTGGCGAGGGCCTCCAGATCGTTCCGGCCGTCGCCTATCAGCGGGCCCTGGGGCGTGACGTAGCCCTCCAGGAGGGCACACCAGCCCCGCCCAGGGCCATTCTTCTGCAGGGTCACCGGGTAGACCGCGCCGTTGATGCGCAGCCCGATGCCGTCTCGGTCACAGACGATGTCGATGTCAGGCATGGTTCACTCCTGGGTTGGGGCGTCCTCGATCTCGACCGTCAGCGCGGTCAGCGGCCGGTTGGGCTTGCCGTCAGGCCTGAGCGGCCACTTGCGCGACGGCGTCTGCCAGTAGCTGAGCGCCGCCGCGGCATCGGCGAACTTCATTGCCCGCCGCGGGTTGTCGGTGAACGTCATGTGGCCCTGGCCGTTGTGCGCCTCGAAGTCGGCCCGGCTCAGCCACTGGCCGGCGTGCGGGCAGGGCATGCCGTTGGCGAAGGCGACCGCCTTGATCACCTTCATGGCGCCTCTCCCTGGAAGAACCGGTCGAGCTTCTCGCTCAGCTCGCCGACCGTGCCGGCCGACAGCGCGGCCACGACCGGCTTGCGCCGGCCGCCCTGGGGCAGCTCGCGCTTCCAGCACAGGCGGTGGGGGTCGCCCACCGCGTCGGGCTTCATCGTCACGAGACCGGGCACGCGGGTGCCGGTCAGGGTTTCGAGCACGTACCAGTGGCCCGGTATGTTGCTCGGCAGGAAGCGGTACTTGTTCATGGCTCGCCCCGCAGGCGCCGCAAGCGCGCGTTGAACTCGGCCATCTCGCGGTCGCGCTTGGCCTGCAAAGCAACCCTGTCGATCTTGTCCAGGATCATTCCCAAGGCAACGGCCAGAAACGCAATGAGGTAGAGCATGTCGTCGCTCATCGCGACACCCACTCGGTCACCGGCTCGTCGCTCTCGACGACGCGCGAATCGCGCACCAAGGTCCACCGCCGCGACAGGTCGCCGGCGTAGATGATCGCCTGCGCCTTGGTCTCGAAGCGGCACGCATTGCTGCACCACTTGCCGCTGTTGTCGGCGATCACTTCAACCTTCCAGCTCACAGCTTCCTCCTGGCGATGATCGCCCAATCGGCCATTCGGATCTTCGCCTTGCTGCCGTCGAGGCTGCACAGCTTGCACCAGCGCCGGCCCTCGCGGACCCACACCAGCCGCCGGCCGCTGCCGATGGGCGCCGCCTCGTCGAACAGGAAGACGTCGCGCAGCTCGGCGGTCGCCCACGTCTCGCCCTCGGGGCGCGCGGTCTTGAGCTTCGACCAGCGCTTGCGGCCGAGGTTGGCGAGCTTGAGCTGGATCGGCTGGGCGCCGCGCGGGCGCTGCAGGAATGCCGGGATGAGGAGGTCGTCCATCACGCGATCTCCTGGCAGTCTTCTGCCATCACGCGGATCGTCTTGCCCGACTTGTCGAGCTTGACGTGGTGCACCGAGATGTAGGTGCCGCGCGCATCGGCCGACACGGGGGCCCGCAGCGGGAAGTGCTTGCGCTGCTTGGTCGTCTTCTCGACCACGCCGTAGCGGTCGCCGCGCATCCAAGCGTCGGTGTAGGCGGGGATCTGAACTCTGAGCATTGGGAAGTCTCCGTTGCCGGCAGGATCGCCGGTCCGAAGAACGTAGTGTATCTACCCCGCGTGTTCAAGTATTATTTTGGGGGCCCCGCCAAGTGTAATCGATGTCCAGGAACAGCTGCTGCTCGCGCTCGGCCTTCTCGCGCTTGGTCTGGCGCTCCAGGCGGCGCTGGCGCAATCGGTTCTCGATGTAGTCGACGCCCTCGTCGAACGGTACCGGCAAATGCGATTCGCGCTTGGCCGCGATGGCGAACTCCAGGCCGTCGAGCACGTCCTCGGCGGTGACCGGCAGGCCGCGGTCGATGGCCGCGCGCACCTGGGTGATGAAGTGATCGAGCGATGACTGGCTCATCTGCCACCCCGCAGCATGATCGGCGAACGCATCACCATCTTAGCCAGCTCTTCCGTCGATTCGTAGGCCTTGAGGAACAGCTCGTCGACCGTGCCTGGGCAGACGAGATCGAGGAAGCGCACGCGGCCGACCGCCTTCTGGCCGCGCCGGTAGATGCGGCCCTCGCTCTGCCAGCGGTGCTCGCGATTGAAGCTGTTCGAGTAGTAGACGGCGAGGCTGCAGTTGTTCTGCAGGCCGTCGACACCGGTGCCGCCGGCCGCCGGATTGCCAACCATGTACTCGATCTCACCGTCGCGGAACTGGCCCTTGCCTTCGTCGCGCAGCGCCGCCTTGACCTGCCCATCGTAGCGCGCATGGCGGTAGCGCTTGAGCGAACCGTTGGCGATGGCCGCCTCGTCCTGGTTGGTCAGCATGCGGCAGATCTCGTCGATGTCGGGCGTGAAGCGCGCCCAGGTGAGAACCTGCTCGTCGGTGTCTTCGAGCACCTGACGCAGCACGCGCAGGCGGTTGCTCGGGATGCGCCGGCCGACCGCGGTCTCCAGGCCCTCCTCGTTGACCGCCGTCTCGTAGACCCAGCCGCACAGAACCTGCTGCAGGCGCAGCAGCTCGACCAGCGTGTTCTGCGGCGTGGCGATACGTTGGTGGATCAGATCCTCGTAGAGCCGCTCGGCCAGAGCGCCGTATATTGTCTCCTGCTCAGGCGTGAGCATGACCTCCCGACGCTCTCGGATCGGCTCGCCGAGGCCGAGCACCTCGCTCCCGATCATGAACGTGACGGGAGCCATTTTTCGAAACAGCTCTTCCTGGTTCTTGTAGCCGATGATGGTGACCGCACCGAGCGCGGCGCCGCGATAGGCCGGGATGGTGACGCAGTAGCGATTGCGAAAGCCGGTCCAGCTCGACATGCCGATGATGTTGGGGTTGAGGAACTCGAACTGCGTGTAGAAGTCCTCCAGGCCCTTGGTCACCGGCGTGCCGGTCAGGATGATGCGGCAGGCCGCACCGGGGGCGACGTACTTCACGATGACGCGGGTGCGCTGCGCCCGGCCGTTCTTGATGCGCGTCGACTCGTCCATCACCAGCAACCAGCGCCCGGTCGCCATCAGCGCGCGCACCATCTTCAACGCCTTGCCGCTCTGCGTGCTGAACGCCTC
>Ga0105347_1001298_pt1 | contig 10901 bp, 10 predicted proteins | sample EasRivMeERMLT890_FD_89677 | JGI IMG/M metagenome (GOLD analysis project Ga0105347, IMG submission 89677) | Soil microbial communities from meander-bound floodplain in the East River, Colorado, USA - East River MetaG ERMLT890 | ecosystem: Environmental > Terrestrial > Soil > Floodplain | place...
CTCGTTCGCAAGCTTTCCAGTGCGTCACGAACCATCACGAAGATCTCGAAGCTCACGACGTTCGCGAAGGTAATCGTTGACAAGTTTCATCGTGGCCATCGTGAGCTTCGCGGTCATCGTGAGAAGCCGTGAGCCGCGTTCGTGAGACAGGTTCTAATCGGATGACCGGAGACGCCGGCCTGCGGTGTCGAAGAGCCCTGTGTTCTTCTCGATATGTGGTGCGAGATCGCGAGATCAAATGCGGTTGAACTTGGCGATGGCCTTCTGCAGCGACTTGAACTCGCGAATGAACGAATACATGCCGCGCTCGCGATCGTCGATGGCCTGGGCCTGCTTGAGGACCGCCGCGGCATGTTCCTGCGGCACCACGACGACCCCGTCTTCGTCGGCGACGATGATGTCGCCCGGACGGACGGGGATGCCGCCGCACTCAACCGGGACGTTCCTGGCGACGGTGGCGTAGTGGCCGACGGCCGTACGCGGCGACTTGGACCGGGCGTAGACGGTCAGGCCCATGCGGCGCACGTCCCAGAGGTCGCGAATCGCGCCGTCGAGCACCATCCCGGCCATGCCGCGTTCGACGGCGGCCGTGGCCATGAGATTGCCCATGGCGGCGATGTCCAGCGTGCCTTCCATGACGATGACGCCCACTTCTCCCGGCTTCGCCTCGTCGATCATCTCGACCGAGTGCCTGGTCGCGAGCGTCGGCGTCGCCTGCGCCGCGGGTGCCGGCCTCGCGATCGCCGTCACGGCGCGGCCGACGAGGTTCGCGCCGGTCATGAGCTTCATGTCGTGCCGCATCGTGCCGTTCCTGCCGGTCACGAGCTCAACCGCATCCGAGACCGATGCCGGGTAGGTGCTCTTGAAGCCGGCGACGAGCGCGTCGCCTGGCGCCTCCGGGTTCTGCGCCGCGCCGAGCGCGACGAACGCGGCGGCGAGCCCGAGGGGTGCAAACACGAGCGAGCGGGACACACGGCGGATGATCATGGCTGACTCCTTCAGTCTGGGCGAAGCTCCGGGTATAGTAGCGCTCGCGGGCCGGGAAGGGCTTCCATTACAAGCTATCTAAATAAACAACGCGAACGAGCGAAAGCGAGTGAGCCTGGCGAGCGGAGCGGGGCGTCGGGCCCCCGCGAGCGAGCCAGTAGGGGAGTCCGAGGGGCGAAGCCCCTCGGAAGAGATTAGAACCGGCGACGGAGGAACCGATGGGATGGCCGAAATTGTTCTTGCTGGTGGCAGCTGTCGCGGGCCAGGCCGCGCAGCTCCCGCCGCCGTTTCCGAGGCCGGGCACGACACCGCTCCTTGAAAACGATGTGGTCGCGGTGTGGAACGTGTCGTGGCTCAAGCAGCAGTACCCGCTGCACACGCACCTCTACGATCTCGTCGGGGTGTCCTACGCCGAAGGCGATCGCATCATCACGCAGGGGAGCGGGCCCGGGAGGCTCGTCAACACCAAGGCCTGGGTGTTCCAGACCAACCGCGCCAACGTCACGCACGTGGAGGAGGGCGCGAGCGATCCGCCCATGCGCGCGGTCCTCATCGAGGTGAAGCCCCCCGCCCCGCGCGAACCGGGCGCGCAGCCGAGCGATGGGTTGCGCCAGGTGGCCGGAGCGCCGGCCTGGGAGAACAACCGCGCCGCCGCCTGGCTGGTGATGCCCGGCGCGCCAGTCCCCGTGCACCGCCACGTCGGCGCCGCCGTCGAGCTCGTCTTCGATGGATCGACGACGCCGAAGGCGACATACGTGGCGGCCGGAACGGTTCACGCGGGCCCCACGCCGGGGGACGGCGGGCGGGCGTACATCTTCGAGCTCAAGTAAAGCAGGAGGAGATATGAAGCCGAACGCCGGTCGCCGCACGTTCCTGGCCACCTGCGCGATGGCGGGCGCAGCCGCCACGCGCCCTCTCGCCGCGCTTGGACAAGCCGTCGCCAGCGCCCCGCAGGCGTCCAGCCCGTCCGCGCTGCGCATCACCGAGGTGAAGTCCGGGTACGTTCGCGGGAGCCTGTTCGTGAAGATCTACACGAACCAGGGCATCTGGGGGTGCGGCGAAGCCGTCGACGCCATTCAGGGTACCTCCCTGATGGTCCAGAGCTTCGGCCAGCGCCTTCGCAACCAGAACCCGCTGAACGTGCATCGGATCTTCGAGCAGATTCGGAAGGGCGGCGTGTTCGGGGGTGCCCAGTCCGGCGTCTTCATTGCGGTGTTGTCGGCCGTCGAAACGGCGCTGTGGGATCTGGCCGGCAAGGCGTTGAACGTGCCGGTGTACCAGCTGCTCGGCGGGAAGTTCCGGGATCGCATTCGCGTCTACGTGGATACGGCGCTTTATCAGGCGAAGCTGCCCACGCCCGAGCTGTTCGCACAGTCGGCGAGCGCAGCCGCCAAGGCGGGCTATACCGCCGTGAAGTTCGACCTCGATCAGGGGAACGACCCCAACAAGTACGACCAGTTCAACTGGACGGCCGGCCCCGCGGAAATACAGCGCATGGTGGATCAGATGACGGCGGCCCGGCAGGCCGTGGGACCGAACGTCGATATCTGCGCCGACATGCACGCCCGATACGACTATCCGACCGGGCAGCAGGTGGCCAAGCGCCTGGAGCCGCTGAACCTGATGTGGCTGGAGGAGCCCGTGCCGGCGGAGAACGTGGACGCCCTCAAGCTCATCGCCGACTCCACCAGCACGCCCATCTGCGCCGGCGAAAACGTGTATCTCGCCCACGGGTTCCGGCGCATGCTGGAAATCGGCGCGGTGGACATCGTGATGCCCGACCTCCAGAAAGCCGGCGGGCTGGGCGAAGGGCAGAGGATTGCCAACCTCGCGAACCTCTACTACGTGCCGTTCGCGCCGCACATGGTCGCCTCGTTCCTCGGCGCGATGGCGGCGTGCCACGTGTGCGCCTCGGTTCCGAACTTCATGGTCCTCGAGTGGCAGACCTACTTCGATACCAACCCGATGTACAAGGACCTGGTGACCTACGACGGGCCGTTGGTGGAGAAGGGCTTCATCAGGGTCTCGGAGAAGCCCGGCATCGGCGTGGAGATCAACGAAGAGGGGATGCGCAAGTACGCCACGCCGGGTGTTCCGTTCTTCGCGTAGATCGAAAAGCTGCGCCGTCGCGCGATGATGGCGGAAGGGTTCATTGGAACAGGCGCGGGGCAAACTCCTTGAAGCAGCGCCGCCACGTCAGCCACTCGTGCGCCGTGCCCGGCGACTCGTAGTAGACGTTCCGGATGCCGGCTTGCGTGAGCTGTTCGCTGAAGTTCTTCGTCCCGGGTCCTTCCGCCGACCCGATGCCGAGGAACAGCACCTTCACCTTCTTGTTGAAGGCCCCGGCGTCTGCGAAGACGCCCCCGTTCGAGGTCTTCGGATCGAACCCGCCCCGTCCGCCGCTGCTCCCGCTGAAGCCGCCGATGTACGCGAACTTGTCGAGATGCTCCATGGCCGTGCCAAACGTCTGCGCGCCGCCCATCGACAGCCCGGCCATCGCCCGATTCTCGCGCCCGGGCGCGACCCTGAAGCTGCGCTCGACGTTGGGGATGAGATCGGTCAGCAGCATCTCGGTGAAGACGCTGCTGGCGAGCGACCCCCGCCCGCCGCGGCCGGGGCCGGCCGCGCGGCCGGCGGGAGGAGCGCCCGGCGCGGGTGGCGGCGCCGGCACGGCCTGGGTGAGCGATCCGCGCGCGAAATACAGCGCCGCGCTCTCGCCAGGCTTCACGGCATTCAGATTGTCCATGACGATGATCATCGGCTTGGCTTTCTTCTCGGCGATCAGGTTGTCCATGATCACGTCGACGTGACCCTGAACGTGCCAGCCCTGCTCGTTCTCGCCCCAGCCGTGCAGCAGGTAGAGAACGGGATATCTCGTCCTGGTGCTGGTGTCATAGCCAGGCGGCGTATAGACGTAAGCCCGCCGCCACTGTCCCGTTACTTTTGAGAAGTACCAGCGCTGGCGCACCTCGCCACGCGGCACGTCCTTCAGAGTGTAGTAGTCTCCACCCTCCGGCTCGGGAACCTCGATCGCGCTGTTGTAGAAGCCCGATCCGAAGAACGTTCGCGTCGCGGGGTCGGCGACCACGGCGCCGTCGATCGAGAGCGTGTAGTAGTGAAAGCCCACCACCTGTGGCGTCGTCGTCGCGTACCACAGCCCGTCTGGACCCTTGCTCATGTCGAAACCCTGACCCACCCGTACCCTGACCTTCGCGGCATCCGGCGCCGCCACACGGAACATCACCCGGTTGTCAGGATAGATACATGGATAGGGTGCGCCAGGGATGTTGAGGGGATTCGGCGTGCAGTCGGCCGGCGGCTGTTCTCGCGCGCTGGGGTTCGCGAACACGCAAGCGCAGGCGAAGGCCGCTATCACTATTGATCTCGTCACGGACGCTCCTCTTGGTTTGAAGGAGACGTGAGCAGCCTGGCGGTCTGGCCACGTCCGAATTCGGCTGGAAGATAGCACCGGCAACCGCTTGCCACAATAGAAAAAATCGATAATCTAGTGCGTGTCCTGGTGCGACCAAGGAAAGCCGTCTACAGCCTTAAGGAGCGCGAGATGAAAACGCCCGTCGCCATTGCTCTCCTCTTCATCTCGGTCGGGCTCGCCTCGCCGAGGTCGGCCATCGTGGCGCAGCAGGGCGGGGCTGGAGCCCCTGCGCCCAATCCCGCGGCCAACCCGCCGCGTCTGCCGCTCGCGCAACGGATCGCGCACGACGACCCGTCGCGCTACCGGACGTCCTCGAGCGTGCACGGCGGGCCGGGGCAGCTGGCCTACTTCACCATGTTCGGGGGCGACGCGCTCGACACCAACCTCTGGTTCCTCCATCGTGGCGTGATCCAGCCGAAATCCGGCATCGGGCAGCACTTCCACAATTACTGCGAGGAGATGTTCGTCATCCTCGACGGCGAAGCGCAGTTCACCATCGACGGGCGGACGGCGACGCTGAAGGGACCGGCCGGCGCGCCCGCGCGGATGGGCCGCTCGCACGCGATCTACAACCCGACGGACAAGCCCGTGCAGTGGATGAACATCAACGTGACGGCCTTCCGCGGCGTTTACGACGCGTTCGACCTCGGTGACGGGCGCGTCGGCGCGCCGCTCGATCCGGTGCCGCAGTTCATCAGCCTGCAACTCGACCCGACGCGTCTCCAGCAGGTCGACGGCCTGCAGGGCGGCAAGGGAACGGTGCAATACCGTCGCGCGCTGCCGCCGAGCGTGTTCGTCTCGACCTGGGCCTACGTCGATCACCTGGTGCTGCCGTCCGGCACCGCGGTCGGACCCGGCTCGGAACCCGGCATCGGCGGGTTCTACTACGTCATGAACGGGGAGGGGACCGCCACCGTCGGCGCGGAAACCGCTGCGATCAAAGCGGGTGACGCCATTCCGCTGCGCGTGGGCGAGACCAGGGCGTTCGAGAACACGGGAGCGACAGCGCTCGAGTTCCTCGTCGTCGGCATCGCCCGCGACATGGCGAAGAAGAACGACATGCTGGCGACGCCTCCGCAGCGGCTTGGCGGCCCCGGCCGCGGCCGCGGTCGTGGGATGTAGGCGATCCGATCAGGCCATCCGCATATACGAGACGGGGTTGCCGCGGACGTTCATCCGCACGCGATAGATCGACGTCGAGCAGGTGCAGTAGAGATCGCGCCAGTCGCGCCCGCCCCAGTTCAGGTTGCCGGCGATCTCCGGCATGCGGATGACGCCGAGGTGCGTGCCGTGTGCGCTCATCACCCAGATGCCGCGCGGGCCGGTCACGTAGATGTTCCCGTGCTCGTCGCACTTCATCCCGTCCACGACGCCCTCGTCGTAGTCGCCGGTGCCGATATGTCCGGCGAAGACGCGGCTGCGGTTCAGTGACCCGTCAGCCGCGACGTCGAAGGCGCGGACATGCGCGCGCGTCGAGTCGTTCACGTACAGAATCTTCTCGTCCGGCGACAGGCACAGCCCGTTCGGCTGGCTGAAGTCGTCGGCCTCGCAGTGCAGCGTGCCATCGCGTGCGACGCGGTACACGCCCTGGAAGTCGAGCTCCGGCTTCCGCTCGAGCCCGAACACGGGCATCCGTCCGTAGGTCGGATCGGTGAAGAAGATGGTTCCGTCCGATCGCAGGACGACGTCATTCGGGCTGTTGAGCGCCTTGCCCTGCCAGTGCGTGGCGAGGACCCTGCGCTCGCCCGCGGGCGTTTCCATGACGAGCGAGCTGGTCACGTGCTCACAGACGTAGAGATTGCCCGCTTCGTCGTAGCTCATGCCGTTGCACTTGTTGCTCGGATTGCGCACGTCGACGACGCCCTCCCGCTGGCTCCATCGGCGGCGGATGTCGTTCGGCATGTCGCTGAAATAGAGGCACTCCTCCCGCGGGTTCCAGATCGGCCCTTCGCTGAATCGGAACCCGGTGCAGAGCCGCTCGACCGGCGCGTCGCGCGCGATGAGCCGCAGCAACCCAGGGTCGTTCACTTCAAGAGCGTCCGGCGTCTTGTCCATCGACCTCCTCCGAGAGCCTCTTGAAAGTCAGATGACTTCGAACAGCAGGAAATCGTACTCGCGACGGGTCAGAAACGTTTCGAGCTTGCCCCACACATCCTGGTGCGGATCGGACGCGACCCACCGCTGGCGCAAGGCCTCGGTCGTAAAAGTGATCGAGAACCGGTAGGTGATGCCAGCCGGGGCCGAGCCCACGAGTGCCCGTTGGAGCTTCAGGAGCCGCAGGTCCAGGTACCCCTCGAACGTGCTGGCCGTCGGGCGGTAGACGGTCTCGAAATAACGGATGGCCTCGGCCTCGCGCGCGGGATCGATCGCGAGGTCGGCATGAAGCTGAATCGGACGCGGCATGTGGCTCCTTGGGTCGGTCCTACCTGGCTCGCTTCAGCACTTCGACGACGGCGTGGAACGCCGGCTTCGGCTGGCGCTGGCGGTCCCAGAGCAGCGGGTAGTTCATCCGGCCGCGGTTGAGCCACGAGTCGGCATCGCTCAGGCCCCAGAAAGTGACGCGCGAGACCGCGTCGCGATGCTTCACGAAGACGCCGAAGATTTCGGCGTAGCGGCGCGCGAGCGCCTGTTGCTTGTCGTCGGGAAGGCCGCTCGCGTACGGGTTCGCGACCGCCGGGTCGGCGCCACGGCCGGCCTGCGGCAGCAGGTTGATGTCGACCTCCGTGTACATCACCTTGAGACCCGTGCTGCGCAGATCGACGAGCGCCTCTTCGATTTCGGAGATGCCGGGTGTCTCGAGCCGCCAGTGCCCCTGGTTGCCGATGCCGTGGATGCGGACTCCACGCGCCTGCAGATCCTTGACGAGCCGGATGACGCCAGCGCGCTTCGCCGGCTTCTCGAGGTTGAAGTCGTTGTAGTACAGCTCGGCGCCGGGATCCGCCTCGCGCGCGAACTCGAAGGCCTTCGCGACGTAGTCCTCGCCAATCGCGTTGAACCAGGGCGACTTTCGCAGGGAGCCGTCCTCGTCGATCGCCTCGTTCACCACGTCCCAGCCGTGGATCCTGCCCTTGTATCGTCCGACGACGGTGTGGATGTGGTCGCGCATGCGCGCGAGCAGCGTGTCGCGATCGACGGCGGCTCCGTCCTTGCCCTGAAACACCCAGGCCGATGTCTGCGAGTGCCACACGAGCGTGTGGCCGATCACCTGCATCTTCCGATCGACGCCGAACTGCACGAATCGATCCTGCGCCTCGAAGACGTAACGGTCCTCGGACGGGTGGACGGGCTGGAACTTGAGCAGATTCTCCGGGCTGATCTGGTTGAACTGCTTCGCAACGATGTCGACGGCGGCCGCGTCGACACCGTCGCTCTGGCGCTGGTTGAGGGCGACGCCAATCACCATGCCCTTGGGCATCAGGTCCTTCAATGCACGTCCTGGCGCGCCGTCATGGGCGCCACGGCGATCACTGCCGACGCGACGACGATTCCTGAACGGATGAGGGGATGCATCGCCAACTCCTTGTCTACCAGCTCACCTTGATGAACGACACGCTCTTGCGCGGGAGGTCGAACGCCGCCGCGACGCGGCCGTCGCCGCCGATCGTGATCTCGCGGGCCGGCGCCAGCTCCCGCAACTCGCTGGCCTTCTCCAGCTCGGCGTACTGCGCGGGTGTTGGCGTCTGGGGCGAGCCCATCTTGAGCCAGGCCGCGTGCGAGTTGCTGTGATCCTCGTCGATGCGATAGTGCGTGAGCGTGGCGCGCCCGGCGGGCAGTCCCTCGATGCTCAGTCGAATCGGCGCCGCCGGCGCCGGCACGTCGTCGTCGTGGTAGTTCCACATCAGGACCGTCGCCGAACGCGCCGCTCGCGCCGCGAGCGCCGAGATGTCCGGCGCACCACGCACGCCCTGGTCGCGGATCTCCGCGACGGGCAGGCCGGCCGAGCTGACGGCCTGCACGCGATCGCCGCTCATCTGCCCGAGCATCCGGAAGGTATTGAGCACGGGCTTCGCGATGCCGTTGGTAGCCAGGTCGCGGAAGCCGTCGAAGTACGGCTGATCCTCGAAGAGGAACGCCCAGGTGACGGCGCCGAGGAGGTTCACCTGGTGGAGGTCGGCGAGCTCGTACGTGCGCGCAATCTGCAGCGCCGTATAGGTCGGGAACATCGTGCCGTTGCGATAGCCGTTCTGCGGGTAGTTGGAGACGCCGCACGCCGCGCAGCCTTCCGGGTCGGACTCGCCGATGACGATCGGCGTCTTCGCGTACATCGGGAACTCCTTGATGACGGCGAAATGGCTGTCGATGTTGCGGAGCTGATTGGCGACGCCCATGCGCACGCGTCCCTCGGTGAACGTCGGGCTGCCCTTGGCATGGAAGGTGATGAGGTCGAGCGGCGTGCCGATCTTGCCGGTCGCGTAGTTGACGCCCGCCGAGGTGTGCTGCAGGAACGTGCGCAGCATCGCCTGCGCGCCGCCCGTCACCTCCGGGCCGCCAATCTTCGCCGTCGGCAGGGCGCGGCGCACGCCCTCGACCGTGAAGTCGTAGAGCTTGTTGAACTCCTCGCGCCGCGTCTGCGCTTTCTGCGCCGCCAGCGGATTCCCGCGGCCGGCCGGCCCGACCGACCCGCTCCAGTACCCGATATCGGGCTCGTTCCAGAGCTCGAACCACCAGCTCTCGACTTCGGCGCGGCCGTACTTCTCGACGAAGTGGCGCGTCACCTGATAGCAGAGCTCCTCCCACTTCTTGTAGTCGCGCGGCGCGTAGGTCCAGCCGGTGTAGATGTCGTTGTACGGATCGCCGGGCTTCCAGAAGTGGCGGTACGGGACGTCGGCCGGGGCCGACGACAACGCCTCGGGCATGAAGCCGAGCTGCACGAACGGCTTCATGCCGCGCGTCCTGTAGGCGTCGACGATGCGATCGATGACCGTCCACTCGTAGACCGCCTTCCCTGACGCGTCCTCGGTGTAGACGTTGGTCGAGCCCCACTTGAGCGCGTGTTTCCCGTCGCCGGAGGTGAGCAGGTTGTGCACGCGCATGAACACGGGCACGGGGCTGAGTTTCTGCAGCTGCGACAGCAGCTTCAACCCGTTCGGCGTGTAGGTGTAGTTCGGCTCGTCGTGGCCGAACCAGGCCCAGAACGGATACATGGGCCCTCTGGTGGCCGTCGTATCGACGCGAATGGTGACCGGTTCGTTCTGCGAGGCGTTGCTCGTGGCGAGTCCTAACGCGGCCAGGCCGACCGCGATAAGCGTAAGGCGGCGTCGCATCGTTCCTCCTACTCGCGGTTGCGTGTCCAAGAGCCCTGTAGCGCCGAGTTCGCCGAGAGCGCAGCGCCCACTAGATGGCTCAGCGGGCTCGGCGATCTTGGCGGTGAAAGGCTCTTGGCGCCCGTTCGACTGTTCACGTACTTTCGGGGTACGTAGTCCGAAATACTCACTTGACGTTCCCCGGCAACTCGACGCTGAGCGTCTTGATGGGCCGGTCGTCGGCGTCGAGCAGCCGGGCGCAGAAGTCGGTGGCGCCGCCGGCGTTGATGATGGCGGCACGGATGACACTCAGCCCCCGCTTCAGCGTGAGCCGGTTCGAAACGCCGTCGTCGACGACCGCCTGTCGATCGTTGTACAGCCCGATGACTTCGTCGCCGTTGACCCACCATACCGACGCGGCGTTCGAGCCGATGGCCAGTCGCACGCCCGTCAGGTCCCGCGGCACGTTCACCACGGTCACCGCCCAGAACAGCACGTTCGACGTCGGCTTCTTCAGCGCGTACGCGAAGTGGTACAGGTTGACGTTGTAGTTGGAGGTGTCGACGGCATGCCACGTCAGTTCAGCGTCGCCGACCGTCACCCGGTCGCCGTGGCGCGGGACTGTCGTCAGTTGACCGGGGAAGTGCTGGGTCGTGACGACGGTGCGCACTGCGCTGTCGGTGAGCTGCCCGGCAACGCCGATCGGTTCGAGCACGAGCCATCGGCGGAGGAAGCCGTCGGCGTCCGGCGCCTTCGTGGGGGTCGCGGGGCGCGTGAGCGTCGGGGCGGGCGGGCGCGCGGGTGCACTCTGCGCCCTGGCGGCCGGGAGACCAACTGAACCCGAGAGAAGCGCCAGGGCGAGTCCCGGCGCGAGCGAGTGTCGCATGTGCATGTAGACCCTCGAGCAGTGTCTGGACAGCCGTCAGGGCTTCTTGATGATCCAGCGTTCCCGATCGCCATCGGGCCGGAACGTCGCCAGCGTCGGCTTGCTGCTGCCGACGGCCGACAGCGCCATGGGTGTGCTCGCGCTCGGCACGGCCTTGGGCATCACCCGGTAGGTGCCGTCGGTGAGCTGATCGATGCGCCACAGCTGCTCCGGCGCCCCGGAAAATGCCGGGACCGCGGCCAGCTCGCCGCCGGCCGTGGCCGCGAGGGCGCGATCGGTGCCGTCGATCGTGATCTTGAAGTAGGGTGACCCGGGATAGCCGCCGCTATTGGCCACCGGGCTGATTCGCCAC
>Ga0105347_1001301_pt1 | contig 10886 bp, 12 predicted proteins | sample EasRivMeERMLT890_FD_89677 | JGI IMG/M metagenome (GOLD analysis project Ga0105347, IMG submission 89677) | Soil microbial communities from meander-bound floodplain in the East River, Colorado, USA - East River MetaG ERMLT890 | ecosystem: Environmental > Terrestrial > Soil > Floodplain | place...
ACTACGATCACGCAGGAACGTAGGTCAACCGGATCACGTCTTCGGCGATCCGATCATTCGTCATCAGGTGGAGCGGTGGCCGCGGTCCGGCGAAATAGGGCTTGCCGTGACCAAGCACGACGGGGTGAAGGTAGATTCGATACTCATCGATCAGGCCACGTTCGGTCAGGCTTCGCGCCACGTCCGGGCCCGCCACTTCGATCTCCCCGTCGCGCTCGGCCTTCAGCTCGCGGATCGCGCCCTCCAGATCACCCTCGACAAGCGTGGCGTTGGGGCCGACCGACTGCAACGAGCGCGAGACGACCCATTTCGGCTGGTTCCGCCACGCCGCCGCGAAGGCGCGTTCCTCTGCCTGCCATTCAGGATGATCGTCGTCCCAGTACCGCATGACCTCATACATGTGGCGACCGTAGACACTGCCCGCCTGCCCCTGAGCCTCCTCGATGAAGTGGCGGAAGAGCGTGGGGCTGGGCGCAAACGCCATATGGTCGACGTAGCCGTCCAGGGACTGGTTCATGCCGAACACGAGCCTGGCCATTGTCACTTCCTTTCCTCACGCGCCCGTGTTCCTCTCGCCAGCTCGACAGGAAACTGATGACGTCGTGGGTACACCAGTCAGGATGTCGTCTTGACGAGGGCGTCGGCCAGCCGAACCTTGATGAACGCCTGTCGCGTGACACCGAGCCTCCGGGCCTCCTGATCGATCTCACGCAAGAGGTCCACCGGGAAGTCCACGTTCACGCGCTGGACTGCGCGGCCGGGTCGGACCGCCTTGGCGAGGTCCATGCGCGACGACAGATCTACGCCGGCGTCGTGCATGGCGTCGAGTTTGGCGGCCGAGAGTGCTCTAGTCTTGGAGGTACGCTGCTTGTTCTTCATCGCGTGCTCGCCTGACGGAGATGATCCGGATGCGATCGCCCCGCATGGTGGTGAACGCCGACCACACCACGTCGCCGACTCGCCCAATGACCTGGGTCCGAGGTTCGTCGAGCGAGCGGGCCGGGATCTCAAGCCGGTCGGGGTCGCTCCACAACGCCTGAGCGCCGATGAAGTCGATGCCGTGCTTCTCGAGGTTGGCTGCCGACTTCGTCGGGTCGAACTCGAAATCCATCAGGTATAGAAAGTATACCAGAACAAATCGCAGGGCTCGAATATCCCCTTCTCCACCGCCGCCACCACGACGATCGGGGGGAGCGAACCCAGATGGTTGAAGCCGTGATGAGCGACGAGGTGATGACCCAGCCGCAGGCATGGGTGGCTTATGACCGATGGCTCCAGGATCCACGCGTCAAACTCGTTGACGAGCCCGCGGAGATCGAGGCACCAGCGCAGTCGATGATTAATGCATGAGCCGGCTCTGGCACGGGCCGGCACCGTGGCAACGCAGTACTCAGATAGCTCCCGACCGTTGCCTTATGTGTAGACTCATCGTCACGTCTCGGCGGCGCCGGCCGTCAGAGCGGCCTGAGATACGCGGAATGCGGTCCGGAGAAGCTGAGACCCAGGCGAGAAACCAGCCTCATGGCCAGTCCTGACGGATCAGCAGACCGCAACCGTAGTCCGCGCCGGTTGCTCCGGTCACTGCAAGCACATCAGCACTGGACCCGACATCTTCAGGTTCGTGCCTTCGTCCACCCGGAGAGCAGCCCAATCGCTGGCTCCAATCTTGGAAGCTATGACCCCATCGCAGGCGAGCCGTGTTGCTCGACTCACTGGCGCGATGTACGAGCGTGTTCTGGCAGCGTAACTGAACCACGGTGAAGGTCATGCGCCATAACTCGTCCTGAACGCGATGGCACCCCCTAAGGATGAGCGACGAAATGAGCGAGATTCTTCAGGTAGACGACCAGTTCTCGATCGTCACGCACGCACGACGGCCAGCGAGTCCGCTGCGCGTCCTGAAGTGCAACGATACGTTTGCCGTGTTCGACCAGTCGGGTGACATGACCGCAGATGATGCTGGAGAGGAAGGCCTCTATTACCGCGGCACACGCCATCTCTCACGGTTGGCATGTCTACTGGGGCGCAATCGTCCGCTGTTGCTGAGCTCGAACATTAGCGACGACAACGTTCTCTTCGCGGCTGATTGCACCAACGTCGATCTTCGGCGAGGCGACCGGATCATCCTCCCGCATGGCGAGATCCACCTGTTCCGATCGCGTGTCCTCGGCGACGGTCTGTGTATCGACAAACTGCGGATCTGCAGCCACAGCACTCGGACCATCGAGGCTCCCTTCTCCATCCGCTTCGCCGCAGATTTCGCAGACGTCTTTGAGGTTCGTGGCACGGGTCGAACACAGCGAGGCACGCGCTTGTCCGACCGGAACACCGCGGATGAGTGCGTACTGACGTATCTCGGCCTGGACGGGATCGAACGACGGACCCGACTGTCGTGGACCCGACGTCCCGAACAGATCGAGCCAGCAGGGGTGACGTTTCTGATCCGCCTGGCACCACACCAGACAGTGTCGTTCGAAATGAGTGTGGCATGCGAACAGCAGTCCTCGGTTCCGGGTGAACGGGACTATGAGTCGGTGGTCACGACAGCTCGAGAGGCGGCCTCAGCGCGGAGGTCGAGAATCTGCACGGTGCACAGCTCAAACGACGGGTTCAATCGCTGGGTACGGCGCTCATCGGCCGATTTACAGATGATGATTACCGCTACACCCGATGGGCCGTACCCCTACGCCGGCATCCCATGGTTCAGCACACCATTTGGCCGGGACGGCCTCATCACCGCCTTCGAACTGCTGTGGGCCGACCCGGAGCTGGCGCGAGGAGTGCTCGCGTTTCTGGCCTCCACGCAGGCAACCAGCCGTGCCGAGGCGCAGGACGCGGAGCCTGGGAAGATTCTTCACGAGATGCGTTATGGCGAGATGCCGGCACTCGGTGAGGTGCCGTTTGGTCTCTACTACGGGAGTGTCGATTCGACGCCCCTCTTCGTGATGCTCGCCGCCGCTTACGTGACGCGAACCGGAGATCGCTCGTTCGCGGAGCGACTGTTCCCGAATATTCGGGCGGCGATGCAATGGATGGCGGATGACGGTGATCGCGACGGCGACGGGCTTCTGGAGTATGCGCGCCACAGTGAGAACGGTCTCGTCCAGCAGGGTTGGAAGGACTCCTACGACTCGGTCTTCCACGCGGATGGTTCGCTTGCCGAGCCTCCGATCGCTCTCTGTGAAGTGCAAGGGTACGCCTACGCCGCCTGGCAGGGCGCCTCTGCGTTGGCGGCGGCGCGCGGCGACACCGAGCTTGCTGCCGAATGGCGTGCGCGCGCGGAACACCTTCGGCAAGAGTTCGAGCAGCGCTTCTGGTCTGACGAGCTCGGCACCTACGCGCTTGCCCTGGACGGTCACAAGCGACCGTGCCTCGTTCGAACATCCAATGTCGCCCATTGTCTCTTCGCCGGGATTGTGTCGTCGCCTGAACGCGCGCGCCGTGTCGCTGAATCACTCATGGACGAGTCCTCGTTCGCGGGCTGGGGCATCCGCACCGTCGCCGCCGGCGAGCCGCGGTACAACCCGATCTCGTACCACAACGGCTCGGTGTGGCCGCACGACAACGCCCTGGCAGCCGCCGGCCTCGCGCGCTATGGATTCACGGACGCGGCCGCACGCATGCTCGAGACGATGCTCGACCTGAGTGAAGTCGTCGACCTCCATCGACTCCCGGAACTCCTGTGTGGTTTCCGCCGACGCCCGGAGGCGCCGCCGACGCTGTATCCGGTCGCCTGCGCGCCTCAATCATGGGCAGCGGGCGCGGTGTATATGCTCGTCCAGGCCGCTCTCGGGATGCAGCTCGATGCAGAACACCGCCGCATCACCTTCTCCCGGCCGGTGCTGCCGAAACGTCTGAAGCGACTCCATTTGATGATTCTGAGACTCGGACCGGCTTCTGTCGATGTCCGTTTCGAGCGTCACGCGCAGGACGTCGCCATCAACGTGACGCGACGCACGAGTGACGTCGAAATCGTGACGCTGAAGTGAGTGGTGTCATGCGGATTTCACTAATTGCTCCTCCTTTCATAGCCGTGCCACCGACGCGATACGGGGGCACGGAACTGTTCGTGGCGAATCTTGCAGGTGAACTGCATTTACGAGGACATGAGGTCACGGTGTATGCGAACGGCGCGTCACAACTACCGTGTCGAGTGAAGTGGCGGTATCAGGACGCCGACTGGCCGCTGAAGGATGTCCTGAGGACACAGCTGAAGAACCACGACCATACGGCCTGGGCGATGCACGATGCGGCCCTTGCTGGCGCAGACGTGATCCACCTCAACGACGCGGTCGGCGTACCGATCACGATGTTCATCGACGAACCGACCGTCTTCACGATCCATCACCCGCACGAACCGACGTTATCCGAGCTCTATGAGAAATACGCACGGATTCATTACGTGAGCATCGCCCACTGGCTGGCCACTCGCGAGACGATGTCGCGCCTTCACGTCATTCCCCACGGCATTCCGGTGACAGACTACGTGTTCTCGGAAGACAAGGATGACTACGTCGCGTTCCTTGGACGAATGGCACCTTGCAAGGGGCCTCACCTCGCGATCGATGCTGCGCGGCGGGCTGGGGTCCGCCTGAAGTTGGCCGGGGAGATTCAGCCCCTGTTCAGCGACTACTGGGACAACCAGGTTCGCCCAGGGATAGACGGCGATCAAATCGAGTACATCGGTGAAGCCGATCGGTTCCTGAAGAATCAACTGCTCTCGCGAGCCAGAGCGTTATTGTTCCCGATCCAGTGGGAGGAACCGTTCGGACTCGTGATGATCGAAGCGATGGCCTGTGGAACGCCGGTGCTCGCCTTCCCCGGCGGGGCGGTTCGCGAGGTCGTTCGAGACGGTGTAAACGGGTGGATGTGCCGCGACCTCGACGAGATGTCACGTCGCATTGTTGCCGACGATATCGAGCCGACGACGTGCCGCGACTTCGTCGAAAGATACTACTCGGTGAGCGCGATGGCGGATCGTTATCTCGCCGTCTACCACGAGGCAGCCGAAGGCAGGTCGCAACCAGGCTCCGGCAATGCACCCGCGGTCATCCGCACGAGGTCGTAACGAGCCGAAGCTGCGCGAGTACGACAGCGTCATGCGGCTCGTCGTTTCCGGCCTCATCACCAGTCGGGTCAGCGACATCGACCTGCTCGACGCCGATGCCTGGTCGATGGGCGCGCTCGCCGCGCTGGCGCTCGCCCTTGCCGCGGTCTACTGGCGCATCGACGACCGTCGCCGCCCGGGCGAACTCGAGCCCGTGTGTGACGACCATCGGCTGGAACGCTTGGGTCGCCCTGTGGCGCCCGGTGGAGCTGCTGATGTACGACTGGCGTCCGGTCCGTCGGGATCAGAGAGTCTTCGGCGCCCTCGAACACGCCGACGTCGACATCAGGGAGAGTATCGAGGGCCGGCCCTAGAGCCCGTCAGCCGGTGCCAGTGCTATAAACTCGGCTTGCTGCGGTTATTGACGGCGAAGGCCCAGCGGAGGCTCGTCCATGTCCGAGAAGCACGTGGAAGAACAGCCATCATCGACTCCCATGCGAACGACAGCCATCGGCGCGACGGCCATCGGCGCCCAGGCGATCGGCGCCCAGGCCATCAAAGCCCAGGGGATCGGCGGCCTCGCGATCGGAGCTCTCGCGGTCGGAGCTGTCGCGATTGGCACGCTCGCCCTCGGTCGCCTGATCGTCGGCCGCCTGACGATCCGGCGCACGCGCCTCGGCGTCGTCGAGATCGACGAACTCCGCGTCGCCCGGCTGCACGTGCGCGAACTGGTGGTGGAGGACCGACGATAGCGCGGTCACTCGACCCCTTTCGAGATACAGGAATCCGGGCGGATGCAGGGGGTTGATCGTCTCGGCATTCCCGTCACGGTGCACGCGCGCGTTCACCGAGGCGTCGCGCACCGCATCGCCCTGAGCGCGAGGTCGGCCATGGCTGTGAAACCCATCAGCAAGAACCAAAGGCAGTTGTCGTCAGCAGAGCGCGATGGACTGCTCGGAATACTGAAAGCTCGCTTTGACAAACACATGAGCCGCCACGAGGGGCTCACGTGGGACACGGTTCAAGCCAGGCTGTCAGCCAGCGCCGCCAAACTGTGGTCGCTCAGCGAAATGGAACGAACCGGCGGTGAACCTGATGTCGTCGGTCGAGACAAGAAGACCGGCGAATACATCTTCTGCGATTGTTCAGCGGAGAGTCCCAGCGGCCGGAGGAGTGTGTGTTACGACCGTGAGGCGCTGGCGGCACGGAAAGAACATAAACCCCAGAACAGCGCGCTCGAGATGGCGGCCGCGATGGGCATCGAGCTCTTGACCGAAGAGCAATACCGAGAGCTTCAGACGCTTGGCAACTTCGATACCAGGACGTCGAGCTGGGTAAAAACCCCTTCTGATATCAGACGACTCGGCGGCGCGATCTTTTGCGATCGCCGGTACGGTCACGTCTTCCTGTACCACAACGGCGCCGAGTCGTACTACGCGGCGAGAGGGTTTCGTGGTTTGCTGAAGGTTTAAAGTCAGGGACAGACGGACGACGGGCTATAGGGAAAGCGCGAGCTCCCACTAGGGAGGAGGGAAGTAATGTGTTGCCTGGCAGAACGCCGTGATCATCACAGTAGCTATCCGAATGGACATGCAGGCGTCGGGGGCGTTGGTCGGCGCAGCCGATAGCTCAGCGGCGTCCTGAACTGGTGCCTCGCGTCAGGTCTGCAGATCGCGAGCCACATCGTGCGCCGACAAAAAGTCCAAACCGCCTCACGCCCTCAGAGGCACGCTTCTTGAAATCCTTCGCGATAGCTCCTGGGATAGATCCGGAGCCGCCCCGAGGCCTCGTCAATGAGGTCGCGCCGCTCCCGTCAGGCGCGATCCCCACGCTCGTCAGCGACGTGGCCGTTGTCTCAATTGCCCCGGCGTCCGGGGTTCCCCAGGAGGAATCGATGTTTGACTATCTTGTGGTGGGTGCCGGTTTCGCCGGCGCCACGGTTGCCGAGCGGCTGGCGTCGGTCGACGGCAAGCAGGTCCTCATCTGCGACAAGCGCCCTCACATCGGCGGCAACGCCTACGACCATTACGACGAGGCGGGCATTCTCGTCCACAAATACGGACCGCACATCTTTCACACCAACTCGAAAGACGTCTACGAATACCTGTCGAGGTTCACCGCGTGGCGCCCCTACGAGCACCGCGTGCTCGCGTCGGTGGATGGCCAGTTGCTGCCGATCCCCATCAATCTCGACACCATCAACCGCATGTACCGGACCAACTACACCTCGCTGCAGCTGGAGGAGTTCTTCAACTCGGTGGCCGAGAAGGTCGAGCGGGTCAATACCTCGGAAGACGTGATCGTCGCGAAGGTCGGGCGCGAGCTGTATGAGAAATTCTTCCGCAACTACACGCGCAAGCAATGGGGGCTGGATCCCTCGGAGCTCGACGCGACCGTGACCGCGCGCGTGCCCGTGCGGACGAACCGCGACGATCGCTATTTCACCGACACCTATCAGGTCATGCCGCTCCAGGGCTACACGCGGATGTTCGAGCGCATGCTGTCGCACCCGAACATCAAGATTCTGCTCAATGCCGACTATCGGGAGGTGCGCCGCATGATCCCTCACGCGGCGGTGATCTACACCGGCCCGGTCGACGAGTACTTCGACTTCCGGTTTGGCAAGCTGCCCTACCGCTCCCTCGACTTCAAATTCGAGACCTCGGATGTCGCGCGGGCTCAGATCGCGCCGGTCATCAACTATCCGAACGACCACGACTACACCCGCGTCACCGAGTTCAAGTACCTGACCGGCCAGGAGCATGCGCGGACGACCGTCGTGTACGAGTACGCGAAGGCCGAAGGGGATCCGTATTATCCGATCCCCAGACCCGCGAACGCGGCTCTTTACAAGAAGTATCAGGATCTCGCCGCTGCCACGCCGGGCGTGCACTTCGTCGGCCGGCTCGGCACCTACAAGTACTACAACATGGACCAGGTGGTGGCGCAGGCGCTCACGCTGCACGCGAAGCTTTCGGGAGCACCGCGCCGGGTGACCGCGGTCACGGCCGCATGACGACAAGAGCACCGGCGACGACGCGGATGAGGTGTGCTGGTTGAACTCCCTGATAAGACCGACTGCAGTCGGTGACGTGGGTCGCGAACTTCACATCCCGCGCCACCCGGCTGGAATGTGGCTTGCACAATCAGAGCGGCAGGAATTGCAGGAACGTCCACATTCATCAAGGAGATTCCAATGAAGCGGAGCATCATGTTCGGGGTTCTCTTCTCGGCCGCGCTGGCGGTCGGGGCTGGCGCGCAATCGACGGGCGGCCAGACGCCGACGCAGTCGGGCTCGTCCGATCAGTCACAGGTCACGGTCACCGGCTGCCTCCAGAGTGACACGGGTGCGGCCACGGGGACATCGGGCGCGGGCTCGACAGCGGGTTCTACCGGCGCGGGTTCCACCGGCGCCACTGGGAGCGGAGCGTCGCGCGGCGGCGGATTCGTTCTGACGAACGCCAAGATGGGTGGCAGCTCCGCCTCCGGCAGCACGGCCGGATCGAGCACGGGTACGGCGGGCAGCGCGACCGGGTCAACGTCCTCGGGCATGGCCGCCGGGATGACGAGAATCAAGCTCGAGGGCAGCCAGTCAGATCTGCAGAAGTACGCCAATAGCCAGGTCGAGGTCCGCGGCAAGCTCGAAAAGAGCACGCGCAGTGGATCGGGTACGACTGGTTCGGCGACGAGCGGCGCGACGGGTGCGGCAGGCGCGACCGGTTCGGGTGCGGGTGCTTCTGGCAGCGCATCGACTTCACGCCAGGACATGCCGACCCTTCAGGTGAGCAGCGTGCGCCAGGTGTCGCCGTCCTGCTCCGGCAGCTAGTGACCCAAAGGCGTGAGAGCGCCACTCGACGAGCCCTTCATCCGTCCCGCCGGCCGGTCCGCTCGGACCGGCCGTCGGGACGAATCAGCAGGCCGCGTTACACCGCATCGCCGTCAACGTCGTCGTCGTCTTCGTCTTCGAACTCCTCATCTTCTTCGACGCCTTCGGAACCCTGCTGCGGTCTCGCGCGGTCGTCGCCGCGCACGGCTTCGTCGTAACCGCGATTCTGCTCCGGCCTGTCCTGCACACTGTCGGGCAATTCCTGTCCGCCCCTGCGTGGTGTCGATACGCTGTTCGCCATGGCTCGTCCTTTCGTTTCTTGACGGTTTCGTGGAGACCGCAATCCCGTGATCGCACCGCCGACCTGATTGCAATGGATGGTCCCACCCCCCCGTAGGCACCACGCGCGAGAATGCATCATGTGTGGATGGGAGTGTGATGGGGTTAGATGCGGGGTTGGATGCGGCAGTCGCACAGCTGCTGCCCACCAGAGGACTTCATGAAACGAAAGTGGAACGTGATGACACCTGCAGGCGCAAACGACGAGTGCGGGTGGCGAGTCGCGGCCCGATGCCCTCACCAGCATGAGGTGGCTGAGGGCTTGAACAGGGGCCCTCGGGCCGCAACGTAGTCGGAAAAGGTCGAGGCGGCGTCGGCGGCCTTCTTGCAAATCCCTGCTTGTTGCAATGCGATCGACTTCAGCACAAGGGCGGCCAGGTAGTGCGGTCGTGCGTGTCCTCAAGTGGCTGGGCTTGGTTTGTCTGGCCATCGTTCTTCTGCTCATCGCGGCGCTCGGCGCACTGCACACGTCGCCCGGCCGCAATTTCGTACGGTCGCGCGTCGTCAGTCTGCTGGCCTCGCGGCACATCGATTTCAACAGCGAGCGACTCCGCTACAACCTCCTCGACCTGTCGCTCGATCTGCGCGACGTCACGATCAAGTCGGCGCGACGGGTGAGCGATCCGCCGTTCGCCTTCATCAAGCACCTGAAGGCCGATCTCAGCCTCGGCGATCTGGTCCGCGGCCGTTACGTCGTCGAGTCGGGCATCATCGAGGGCGCGCGGGTGCAGTACCTCGTAGACGAGAACGGCGACAATCTGCCGCGGCCGCCATCCGACCCGAACGACCCCGGCCAGGAGCTCGACTACCTCATAGCCGGCCTCACGCTGGCCGACGCGCAGCTTCGCTACGACAACCGCGTGCAGCAGCTCGACGCGACCATCCCGATCGAGTCGGCGACGGTGAGCGGCGATCGCGCGACCGATCGTCACGTCATGTCGGTGACGGCGGCTGGCGGCCGCGTGCTCGCGCAGGGGCGGGACGTCCGGCTCAGGCATCTCACGGCCGACCTCGATATCGGCAAGGACGACGTCGAGATCGCGCGCGCCGTGCTCGAAGCGGAGGGCTCGCGCCTCGAGGTGCGCGGCAGGGTGGAGCGATTCGCCAACCCGGTCCTTGATGTACATCTGCAAGCCATGGTCGACGCCGCGCGCGCGGCGCAACTCGCCGGCCTCGCAGATCGCGTTGGCGGCCGCGTGACCGTCGACGCGAGCGCAAAGGGGCTCATATCTGCACCAACGGTCGAGGCGCGCATCGCAGGCCGCGGCATCATGTTCCGAACCGTCGAGTCCCTGTCGCTCGACGCCGACATCGCCTACAGCGGGGACTCGCGCCAGGTCACCGCGCGCAGCGTGGCGGCGAGCGCGCCATGGGGACGAGTTGCCGGTCGCGGTCAGGTCTCGCTCGAGCGAGGGGCATCGCGCGCGTCCGTCCGCGCGAGCGGCGTCGATCCTGGGCCGCTCATGCGGGCGTTCGGCCTGGATCAGACGGTTGCGTCGCGTGTGGATGCCGAGGCGAACGTTACGTGGCCCGTCCTCGACTACGCCGCGGCGTCGGGCAGCGCCGACGTCACGCTCAGGCCGACCCGTCCGCACGCGTCGCGTTCGACGATTCCAGTCGCCGGACGCCTGTCGCTGCGAGGCAACGGGTCGCGTCTCGTGGCCGAACTCGACC
>Ga0105347_1001302_pt1 | contig 10880 bp, 13 predicted proteins | sample EasRivMeERMLT890_FD_89677 | JGI IMG/M metagenome (GOLD analysis project Ga0105347, IMG submission 89677) | Soil microbial communities from meander-bound floodplain in the East River, Colorado, USA - East River MetaG ERMLT890 | ecosystem: Environmental > Terrestrial > Soil > Floodplain | place...
CCCGGTCTGACCCCGGTCTGACCCCGGTCTGACCCCGGTCTGACCCCAACCTGCCCCCGATCCGCGTCTGAGCCGATAGACCTTCAGGGATCCGCGCGATCATCGCCTCATCCGCGTTACAAAATTCGTCAACCGGCGTTCCGTTTTGGCACATCCGAGACCGCCGAATCCCCGTAAATCATTGACTGGACGTGGGCATTCCGCTTGCCCTTGGCTCGGTTGGATCAGTGCAACCTGTTGAATCACTTTGAGTTGATGAGCTTGGCTAACGTCCGGATCCTGCTCGGCGCCGTTCTGCTCTCGGCGACGGTTCCCGCCGTCGCGCAGGCGCAGATCTACGCCTCGCGTGACAGCGCAGGAAACCTCGTGTTGTCGGACAAGCCGATCAATCCGACGGGCATCATCAAGACGTACCCGGTCCCCAATGCCACCGGCGTGAGGGCAACGCGGGGAATCGCCAGCGCCCAGCTGAGCGATCATGCCGCGCAGTACGATGGGCTCATCGAGGAAAACGCGACCGCTCACGGCGTCAGCTCGCATCTTGTTCGCGCCGTCATCCAGCAGGAGTCCGGGTTCAACGCGAGGGCGACGTCGCACAAAGGTGCGATGGGGCTGATGCAGCTCATGCCGGCCACCGCCGCCGAGCTCGGGGTGAGCGATCCGTACAATCCTTCGGAGAACATCCGCGGGGGCGTGGCGTACCTGAAGGGGCTGCTGGTGAAGTTCCAGCAGAACGTCGAGCTGGCGCTCGCGGCCTACAACGCGGGACCGACCGCGGTGACCAGGTACGGAGCCATCCCACCGTACCGGGAAACGCAGAACTACGTGACGCGCATCACGAAAGCCGTCGATGCGGTTCCCAAGGGCAAGAAGATCTACAAGACGACTGAGTTCGTGAACGGCCGCGAAGTCACGCGTCTCTCGACCGTCGAAACGCCGGGCGCCGTGCTTGTCAGGACGGCCAAGCAGTAGGTCGGCTTAAGGCTCTGGGCTTCAGGCTCTAGCAAACCTTCGAGTTTGCTCTCGACGAACTCGCGAGAGCCAAAAGCCTAAAGCCTAGAGCCATCGTATTACCCCTCCAACCGCGGCACCACCAACGTCACCAGGCACCCCTTCTCCACAAGCTTGACGTCGACTCGGCCGCCGTGCGCGCGCGCAGTAGTGGCGAACGCGGCGAGGATCGGCGCCCCGTGCGTGCCGCAGGGATGTTCGCGCCAGCCGGCTTCGAAGAAGCGCGTCAGCGCCTCGGGGCTAATCTCCGGCTCGGCCTCCTGAAGAAGGCACGCGACGATGAGCGCGGGGCGGATGCTGGTGATTTGCGCGCTCACGCCGAGCACCGTGCCGCCGCGTGGCGCAAGTGACAGCAGGCAGTGCAGGAGGCCGGTCAACGCGCTTCTGCAGCGCGCGCCGGCAAGGAAGATGTCTCGACCCTCGTCGGGAGCCGATACGTCGAGGCGCACCGCGCGAAGACGGGCCTCGGTCGCGACCGCCGAGACAGCCTCGAGCACGAGCGCGCGTGGATCGAGCGAGGCGCGATCGAGGGCGTTCGAGTTTCGGAGCGTCTCCTGCGCCGCGGCGCTCAGCTTGGTGCGCGAGAGCTCGACTGCCGCCAGGTCGGTCAACACACCCCACCGCAGGCGATCGCTCCCGGCGGCGTTCATGGCGGGCAGGAGCGACGCGACGAATTCGAGCCCGAGCACGGCCTCGCCGATGGTCGGTTCCGGAGCCGCCTGCGCAGGCGCGGGCGGTGCAACAGGTTCAGGCTCGACAGGAGGCGGAGGAACGGTTACGCGCTGCATCGCCGCGTCGCGCAGGTCCGTCAAGCGTCCTTCGTCGACCCCGTTGAGGTCGTGCACGAGGCACGGCACCGTCTCGAGGCCGACGCGCCCCGCCGCACGCAGCCGACGCATGCCGGCAATCACCCGGTAGATCGCACCGCGGCGGCCGACCAGCAACGGCTCGATGATGCCGAGCCGTCGAATCGACTGCTCGAGATCCGCGAGCTCGGCGTGGTCGTCGATCGGCGACTCGATCTCGCCGATCGGAATCTGGCGCACGGTGCGCGGCGGCGCATCGCCGAGCAGCTCGTCGACGTAGTGCGGCGTGTGCCGCATGCGGAAGCGCGCGGGCAGCCCTTCGCGAACTTTCGGCGCCAGCCGCTCCAGTTCTTCGTCGTCTTCCCTTTCATCGTCCTCGTCTTCAACTCCGTCCATCGCGCGCGCGCGGGTGCTCTCCTCCGCACGCGCGCGCGGGTCGTCGTCTCGGACAACTTCTCGCGCCTGTCGCGCGAGCACGTCGTCTTCTGTGAACTCTCTGATGTCTGTCTGGGAGGTCTGCTCGGTACCGGCGGGGTCAAAGTGCACGAATGGTTTCTCCTGACGAGGTGGGATTAGTAATGATAGCGCACGTGGACTGGTTCTGGGTTCGTGGTTCTGGGTTCGTCGTTCGGGTTCGTCGTTCCGGGATCGTCGTTCCGGGATCGTGGTTCATTACTGCAACGACCCGGACACCGAGCCTGAACTTTGAACTTGGAACTTGGAACCTGGACCTGGACCTGGACCTGGAACCTGTAGCCGGAGCCCCGAACCCCGAACCACGAACCCCGAACCAGCACCGAGACTTATCCCACCCCATACCCCGAAACATGTCTGCCCGAACGGGTACAAATCCGGCCACTTGGTCGGCAGCCCGAAAGTGTGCAGCTGTGGTCGAAAACCAGGCCCGACCCGTGGTATGGTTTTGAGCCTGCCGCCTTGCTGCAGGGTGGCCGTTTCGGACCTTTTTGCGTGGAGCTGCTTTGCCGCGCGTGACCGCTCCCCTGGCGCTCGGACAGTCTTCACACGAGCTCTCGACCGCCGCGGCTCGGCTGGTTGACGTGAGTCGTGCGATGCGGCAGGTCCGTACGCTCGCCAGCCGCGCCGCCGCCGGCGACGCCAAGGTCTTCATCACCGGCGAAAGCGGTGTCGGCAAGGACGTCGTCGCCCAATACATCCACGCCCACTCCGCGCGCGCGACGAAGCCGTTCGTCGCGGTCAACTGCGCCGCTATCGCCGACACGCTGCTCGAGACCGAGCTCTTCGGACACGCACGGGGGAGCTTCACCGGCGCGTATCGGGATCGCATCGGCCGCCTCGAGGCCGCGCATCGCGGCACTATCTTTCTCGACGAAATCGCCGAGATGAGCCTCCAGATGCAGGCGCACCTCTTGCGTTTCCTCGAAAGCGGCGAGATTCAACCGGTCGGCAGCGTGGGTGGGCCAATCCGCGTCGACGTGCGCATCATCTCGGCAACCAACCGTGACCTCGAGCAGCTCGTGGCGACGGGGGCCTTCCGGAGCGACCTGCTCTATAGAATCAAGGTGGTACACATCCATGTACCACCCTTGCGTGACCGCAAGGAAGACCTGCCGACGCTCATCGACGCGGCGGCCAGACGGACAGGACGGCAGATTCGATTCACCGAGTCGGCCCTGCAGGCCCTCGCCCGATACCGCTGGCCGGGAAACGTCCGCGAACTCCAGAACGTCATCGAGCAGGCGGCCTGGATGGCCGAGTCGGCGGAGGTCGACGCACAGGATTTGCCGGAAACCGTGAGGCTGGCCTCAACCGACAGCCTGAAGCCGCGGCGCGAGCGGCGCCGGCGCCTGGCCGACGACCTCTACAGCACGCTCGTCGACGGCCATTACACGTTCTGGGGCCATATTCATCCGCTGCTCCTCAAGCGCGACATCACCCGTCACGACCTGAGGCAGCTCGTCAGCCTTGGTCTGACTGCGACTCGCGGCAACTACCGGGGGCTCTTGAAGTTGTTTGGCATGGCCGAAGGCGACTACAAGCGCTTCATGAACTTCCTGGCGGCCCACGAGTGCACCGTCGACTATCGCCAGTTCCGCCTGCCCGGCGTCATCCACGCTCGCCCCCTGTCAGCCGGGCTGCCGTTTGACGGCACCGACCGTCAGGCAATCACTCGGCATTCCAAGGAATCTTGAGGTTCCTGGACCCGATCCTGGCGGCGCCGGATACATCCTGGATTCTTCGCAACGCCCGCCATCAGCACGTCGTCGCCCGCCATATCGAGTCAGCCTTCGACCGCAAGACGCGCAACCATGGCCTCCTCGGTCGGCCGAGTCTGTCCCCGGAAGATGCCCTCATCCTTGCGCCGTGTAATAGCATCCACACCTTCTTCATGAAGTTCGCGATCGACGTCGCGTTCGTCGACCGCGACGGCCGCATCCTTCGCGCCCGACACGCCGTACGCCCTTGGCGACTTCAGGCCGCGTTGCGTGCGTTTGCCGTTGTCGAGCTCGCGGCCGGCGTGCTCGCGCGATCCGACACTCGGGCAGGCGACCGACTATTTCTCGCGGCCGAATAGCATCCTCGCGGCGACCTAGTTCTGGTCCCCACCAGATTCCGCACTCGTAGTGTGCGGCCCACCGCAACGCAACTCCCCTCTCGCCGCGCGCTTACGCCGATTCGAGGCTGCGGTACGGCCGTTGCGTGGACGCACACAGGTTCACCCCCTCATTCGAGAAGCTGCATTCATGCGTCGAACGCGCCGCGACCCGCGATATCTAGTGCCACGTCCCTGGGAAGGGATGCTGCGGATCCCAGGCGACGTTGTCGTCGAACGACACGACGCGGAACAGAAAGAGCTGTGGGTCGTCAGCCCCGAGCCCGTGCGCCGCGAAGAGCGGCTCACGCTGGACCTGGCGCCGCCTGGACAGAGCCTTACGGTCCGGGTGGTCGAGAGCAAGCCCGTGATGATGGATGGCGTCGTTCGGCATCGGCTGCGGCTGGCGATTGTCGACTAATTCGTGAGTCTTTCCGAGACCACTGGAGCTGCGGATGAAACAGCGTCTGAATTCCCTGCGTTGCCAGATGGAGCTCGTCGGCGTTCTCACGCGGGAGATTCCGACGCGCCTGGTGGAAATCAGTCGCTCCGGGTGCCTGCTCGAAAGCGGGCACCGCATCGAGGAGGGCACGGTCGGCGCCCTGCGGCTCGAGGTCGAGGGTCAGACGTACTTGGAAGACGTGCGGGCGACGCGGTGCGTCGCGATCGCGGGATCGGGGTCCAGCTATCTCGTGGGCGTCGAGTTCCTGCAGACGGGACGGCCGGACGGCTCATCTATTCGGCGGGCCATCTCGAGCTCGCTCGGGGATCTGTCAGTGGGGAGCGCGGGATTGGCGTCAACGTAGGCAGTAAACAGAAGGAGCAGCGTCATGAAGAGACTGTTGGCAAAGCTGGTTCGATCCGACGACGGGCAAGACCTCATCGAGTACGGCTTGCTCGTGGGCATCATCACGATCGGCGCCATCGTCGGCATTACGGCGATCGGACCGAAGGTTGCGGCGTACTTCACCACCCTCAATACTGCCATGCCCTGATGGTTGACGGTATCGAGCCAGGGACCCAGAGCAAAAGGAGCACAGGGCTGATGAAGGCACTGCTGATTCGGGCACTCGAGAGCGAGGACGGTCAGGACCTCATCGAGTACTCGCTGCTGATTGGCGTCATTACGGTCGCCAGCATGCTCGCCATGTCGGCGATCGGCGGGAAGATAACGCAGTACTTCACGAGCTTGAATACTGCCATGCCCTGACGAGTCGAGGGCCCTGGTTGGAGGTACAAGCCAGCGTCGGAGTAACAAGACGATGTTGATCAACTGGTGTCGGCGCGCGACGCATCGAATGGGTCTCCTGCTGCGCCAGTTCGTCAGCGACGATGGCGGGCAGGACCTGATCGAATATGCCCTGCTGACCGGCATCATCGCGATCGCGGGAATCCTGCTGTTCCCGACGATTCAATCGAAGATGGCTGACGCGTATGAGGACTGGAACGACAACGCGCAGGCGATCTCGGATGCGCCGCCGCCCATGTAGGACGTTCGAGCCATGGCGGTCGGTGAAAGACACTGGAGCCAGGCGTATGGAGACGAGTCGATGTCGGTTGCTCAGGTAATCTGCCTCGCCCTGGCGGCGGTGGCGTGCGGATGGGATCTCCGGACGCGGCGAATTCCGCAGATCCTCACGCTTGGTGGCGCACTGGCCGCCTTCGTTTACCACGTCACAACCGGAGGCTGGAATGCCGGCCTCGCAAGCGCGACGGGATGGGCGGTCGGCATCGCCATCTTCTTCCTGCCGTTTGCCCTCGGCGGACTGGGAGCGGGCGACGTCAAGCTCCTGGGCGCGATCGGCGCGTGGCTCGGCCCGATGAACGCGCTCTGGGTCGGACTCTATGCCGGCGCGGCTGGTGGTGTGCTTGCGATTTTCGTGGCCTTGACCAAGGGCTATCTCATCCAGGCGGTCGGAAACGTCGGCGTGATGTTGGCCTACTGGCGGCTGAACGGGGTCAGGCCGCTCCCCGAGATCACGCTCGAGCACAGTCGAGGTCCACGGCTCGCCTACGCGGTGCCGATCCTCGCGGGGACATTGGTGACGTTATGGCTCAGGTAACGGGGCCGCGCGAAGCGGTCCCCGCGTCGCGGCGACGTCTATGGGCGTGCGAGCGCGGCGCCGAGCTGGTGGAGTTCGCGTTCGTCTTCCCCACACTTCTCCTCGTGATGCTGGGGATCATCGATTTTGGCTTCCTGTTTCAACGGTATGAGGTCGTGACCAACGCCGCGCGCGAAGGCGCCCGGGTGTCCATCCTCCCGGGCTACGCGGACGCCGACGTGCAGGCGCGCGTAACGCAGTACTTGACGGCTGGCGGGCTGACTGGGACCGCAACCACCACGGTCGGCGCCCCGCAGACCATCAACGTCGGCAGCCAGTGCATCACCGTGCGGCCCGTGACCGTCGGCTATCAACATCAGTTTCTTTTCCTTGGTCCGATCTTGGGTTTGATGGGCGGTGGCGCGCTCAGCAACAAGACGCTCAACGCCACGTCGTCCATGCGCAGCGAGATCGCTGCCGGTGCATGTCCCTAGGCGTAAGGAGATCACAATGAACCGCCGTTCCCGCCATCTCGTGGTGCTCATGGTCGCGGTCGTCACCGCCGCCATCGCGAGCTTTGCTGTTTATCGCGCGTTGCTGCTGAGGCCAAATGCGGCCGAACGGGCTCCGCAGTTCGTCGTGGTGGCGGCGCGCTCGATGGCCATCGGGACCGAGCTCACGGAGCACGACGTCAAGCTGCTGGCGTGGCCCGCGGGCAACATCGTGCCGGGCGCGATCAACGACAAGAAGAACGCCGTGAGCCGCGGGCTCCTGACCGCGGTCCTCGAAAACGAGCCCATCACCGTCAACAAGCTCGCCTCGATGGGCGCCTCGGGGCTGCCGCCGGCGATTCCGCCAGGCATGCGCGCGATGTCGGTCAAGGTCAACGACGTCATCGGCGTCGCGGGTTTCGTCGTGCCGGATACACGCGTTGACGTGGTGGTGACGATTCGGCGTCAGACCGACAGCATGACGCGCACCGCGGCCAGCAACGTCCAGGTGCTCGCGGCCGGTACCCGCCAGGATCAAGGCAAGCCCGAAACCGACAGCAAGACGGCGAACGAATCGACGGTCGTCACGCTGCTGGTGTCGCCGATGGATGCCGAGCGTATCGCGCTCGCGCAGGCCGAGGGCGAGATCATGCTGATGCTGCGTAACCCGCTCGACAACGAGGCCACGGCGACGACGGGAATTAACACAGGGGCGCTCCTCGGCGTGAGCGAGACGCCAGCGCCCGCGGCGGCCAGGCCGGCTGCACCACGCCGCATCCCCGCTGCCGTGGTCGCGCCGCCGAAGCCCGCGGAACCGCCGGTGGAACCCAGGAGAACGGTCGAGTCCTTTCGCGGCATGAAGCGCAGCGAAGACGTCATCAAGGACGAAACGAGCAGGAGCGAAGCGGTCAAAGCCGACCCAACTAAGGGCGAGGTGATTAAGTGAGGGTTGCCTCCGCCTGTGCCGTCGTCGCGAGCTGCCTGCTGACGCAGGCCGTGCCGACGGCACAGGCCGCGCGGTCGGGGGCGGTCGTGCCTCGCCTCGAGCACGGTGCCCAGGCATCAGCCCAGGTCGCGCAGCCGCCGGCGAAGCCCTCGGCGCCGCCGATGCCGCTCCCGGGCCAGGTCGAGCGCGTGGTGCTGACCGCGGGACGATCGACGGTACTGCGAACGGACTTCGAGATCATCCGCATCGCGGTCACCAATCCGGCCGTCGCCGACGCCGTCGTCGTCCAGAACCGCGAGATCCTGGTAGACGGCAAGTCGCCCGGCACGGTCAGCCTGATCGTCTGGAGCAACACCGATCGCAAGCACTACGACCTCGTGGTGGAACCGGCGATCACCACGCTCCAGCAGCAGCTGCGGGCGCTCTTCCCAGGCGAGGACATCAACGTCAGCGCGACCGACGAGGCCATCATCCTCTCGGGTGGGGTATCGACCAACAACGTCTCGTTGCGCGCCGCGGAAATCGCGCAGGCGAGTTCGGCCAAGGTCAGAGTCATCAACATGCTGCAGCTCCCGAGCGGTCAGGAGAGCCAGCAGGTCATGCTGCAGGTGCGGTTCGCCGAGGTCAATCGCCGCGCCCTGACCGAGCTCGGCGCCAACTTCATCGTCAACCGGCAGGACTACCTCGGCCGATCGACGACGCAGCAGTTCGCCGCGCCGACGATCGACAATACCAGGGACGAGGACAAGACGGTCTTCAGCGACTTCCTGAACTTGTTCTTCTTCAACCGGCAGGAGGGCTGGGGCGCGATCGTCAAGGCGCTGCAGTCGAAGGGATTCTTCCAAAGTCTTGCCGAGCCGAACCTGATTGCCTACAACAACCAGGAGGCGAGCTTCCTGGCCGGCGGTGAGGTGCCGGTCCCCGTCGTCCAGGGATCAGGCGCCAACAGCGCCGTCACCGTCATCTACAAGGAATTCGGCATCAAGCTCACGTTCACGCCGACGATCGCCGGCGACGTCATTCGTCTGAAAGTGGCGCCCGAAGTCAGCACCCTCGACTTCGCCAACGGGATCACGCTGCAGGGCTTCCGCGTTCCGGCGCTCTCGACTCGGAAGGCGTCAACCAACGTCGAGCTGCGCGACGGCCAGTCGTTCGCGATTGCGGGCCTCCTCAACAACCTGACGCAGGAAGATGCCGCAGGCATCCCGGGGCTGAGCAGCATTCCGATTCTCGGAACCCTGTTCAAGAGCAAGGCCGATCGCGCCGAACGGACCGAATTGATGGTGCTCATCACGCCGCGGTTGGTGCGCGCGCTCGAGCCCGACGAAGTGCCGCCGCTGCCGACGCTCCCCCGCCGCTTCCTTCCCGCGCCGGGAGTGGGAGGCGTTGACAAGGGTGCACCAGGAAATCCGGACAAGACCGAGAAGCCAGGCGGCGGGTCGAACGACTGAAGACTGAAGGTAGACATGCGCGCACGCCAACGCACCATCCGTTCGGAACAGGGAGCCGTCTTCGTCCAGGTCGGCATCTCGTTGTTCGTGCTGATGGCGTTCAACGTGTTCGTGCTCGACTACGGGATGATGTGGGTCGCCCGGCGGCAGGCGCAGAACGCGGCCGATGCGGGTGCGCTCGCCGGCGCGGTCGCGCGCGGCTACGACGACTTCGACGATCCACCCGCGTCTGACGGCGTCGCGGCCGAGAGTGCGCATCACACGGCTCAGATCAACCTGGTCTGGCAGCAGTCAGGTGTGCCAGTCGTGTCGTTCAACTGCCCGGCAGGGGTAACCGGGCGGTGCGTCCGAGTGGAAGTGTTCCGCGACGGGACGAACGGCAGCACGGCCCTCCCCACTCTATTCGGTCCAATCCTCGGGATCACGACCCAGAAGGTCAAGGCATCGGCGACGTCCATTGTCGGCAGCGGCAACGCCACCGAGTGTCTGCGCCCGATCGCTTTCGCGGATGACTGGCAGGACAACCGGGACGACCCGCCCGCGGGCGTGGAATTCAGGCGCTACGACGAGCCCGGGCCGGGAACGCCGGTGACAAACGCCGACGTTTACACCGCGCCAAGTGCCAGCCAGACCGGCCGCACCACGGTGTCAGGCGACCTTGGAGAACGCATCATCTGGGACATGGACGAAGCGACCACGTCCACCGCGACGCCGATTACCCGCAATCTCGTCGTCGGGCTGACCCTGCCCGGGGCTGGAACCTTCCAGGACAAGCTGGAGAACTGCAGCGGGAATCTGGTGCAGCTTGGGCAGACGCTGCCGGTGCTGATTCCTCCAGGCGGCGTCACCAACACTGCCTTTACCAACTTGATGGCCCAGGATCCGGGCGTCGATTGGAACGCCGGTAACAATCGCATCGACAACAGCTGTGCGCCGGCATGCGCCCCGGTCAGTCCACGCCTGATTGCCGTGGCCCTGTACGACCCCGACAGGTTCCAGCTCGGACGTGCGACGAACGACTGGACCCAGGCTGGCGTCGGGTGCCCGACCAACAGCCCCTGCATTACCGTCAGCAACATCGTTGGCTTCTTCGTGCACGGGTCGTTCGGCGGGTATGGACCGCACGGACATTTTCTCTTGTATCCCGGCGGAACCTCCGCGACCGCGCCCACGTACGTCGACGATGCGTCGTGGATGGTAACAACCCATTTGGTTAGGTGACCGTTGGCAACATCACTGACAGCGACGCTCGCAGGATCCGGGGATCGGCAGCTCGAAGAGCTGATGCAGACGTGTGGACTTCGCGTGTCGATCAGCAAGGTCGAGGAGTTGGCAACCCTGGCGCAGCCCGGTGCTCCGCAGCCGGCGCTCGTCATCCTGGACATGCGCGATCGGCCGTCGCTCCCCCCGACGGTCGGCATGCTCCGCCGTCAGCACCCCTCGACGGGCGTCGTCATCGTGGCGGCGTCGCTCGAGCCCGCGCTGATGCTCGAGGCCATGCGGGCCGGCGTCACCGAGTTCCTCACGGCTCCGGTGACGGCACCGGATCTCACCGCCGCCG
>Ga0105347_1001304_pt1 | contig 10874 bp, 3 predicted proteins | sample EasRivMeERMLT890_FD_89677 | JGI IMG/M metagenome (GOLD analysis project Ga0105347, IMG submission 89677) | Soil microbial communities from meander-bound floodplain in the East River, Colorado, USA - East River MetaG ERMLT890 | ecosystem: Environmental > Terrestrial > Soil > Floodplain | place...
AGGGCGACCGCCGAGCAGGATCCCGACGCCCGTGCCCGCGAGATCCGGGCCGAGATCGAGCGCACGCGGGAAGACTTGTCGGAAACCGTCGAAGCGATTCAGGAGAAGCTGCGGCCGGCAAACCTCGCCGCGACCGCCGTCTCGGGCGCGACCGGCAAAGTGAAGGACCTGGCCGCGACGACGACAGAAAAGGTGAAGGACATGGCATCCACAACGACAGAGACCGTGAAAGACCTGGCACAGAGCGCGGCGGAAACAACCGGGGAATGGTGGGACGAGCACGCCGACACCGGGTTCATCGGCAGGATTCGAGCTCATCCTTTTCCTGCCATGCTGGCGGGCGTCGGTCTGACCTGGCTCGCGTTCAGCAACGGCGGATCCCATCGCCGTGGCGCGTACGACCGCCGGCCCCAGAATCAGAGCGGCGACTGGCGCGCCGCGTCCGGCCGCGCGCCGACGTATGGGCGGTCGATGTACGACGGCGCACCCCGGCGCGCCGTCGCCGAGGCGCGCCAGACGATCCGGTCAGGCCGTTACCGGCTCGAATCGATGATGCGCGAGTATCCGCTGGCCGTCGGGGCGGCGGCCTTGCTGATTGGCGCCTCGCTGGGCATGGCGGTGCCGGAGACCGACCGTGAAAACGAGTTGATGGGCGAGGCGCGCGACAACGCCCTCGAACGCGCACAAGAGGCGGCATCGGGAGCGGTCGACCGTGTCAAGGACGCGGCCGCCGAGGTCGTGACCCGGGCGGCCATGGGAGACTGAGGGCGCGCGCGCGCCTCCGCCGTCGGAGGCGCGCGCACCCAATCTGTACGGATCAGCAGCAATGGTCGCAGAGGCGCATAGCTCAACGATAGGCAGATCGCCCTGGCGCGCGACCCCGGACGTATACTGCACCGTATGCCCGCAACCGCCGAGCATCCCTTCCCCGTCGTCGGTGTCGGAGCATCGGCAGGTGGTCTGAGCGCCCTCACCAACCTGCTCGACGCGTTGCCGCCTCGCCCGGGCCTCGCCCTGGTCGTCATCCAGCACCTCGATCCCAGGTACGAGAGTCGTCTCAACGAATTGTTGCAGCCCCACACCTCGATGGCGGTGATGGATGCCAATCACGGGACGAAGGTGGCGCCGGATCACGTCTACGTGATCCAGCCGAATACCAGCGTCGCGATCGCCGACGGCATCCTCTCCGTGACGGCGCGGCCCGACGATCGGCAGCCGCACTATCCCGTGGACCATTTCCTGCGGTCGCTGGCATCGGTGCAGGGCCCGTCCGCCGTTGGCGTGATTCTCTCGGGCACGGGCTCCGACGGCACGCTCGGCATCTGTGAGATCAAGGCTGCCGGCGGCATCACGTTCGCGCAGGACGAGCATTCCGCCCAGCACACCGGGATGCCACGGAGCGCGGCCGCCAGCGGCGCCGTCGACCTGGTGCTGCCACCCAACGAGATTGCCGAGCGTCTCGCTGCGGTCAGGAAACACCCCTATCTCTCCGCAGCCGATCACACCGGCGCGGACGAGCACGAGGATCCCGAGTCCTTCCAGCGGGTAATTGTGGCCCTGCGGAACACGTCGACTGGCCGGCCGGCTCGCCGGCGAACCGCCCCGGTGTCATCAGTCAGCCGCGCGGGGACTTTCAGCGCGAGGCGGAACGCCTGGTGGTCGGACGCTACGGGCCGCCGAGCGCCCTGGTCAATCACGACTTCGAGGTCCAGCATTTCCACGGGCGCACGTCGCCGTACCTCGAGGCCCCAAGCGGGCAGCCGACCACCAACATCCTGCGCCTGGCCAAGCAAGGTCTCTTCATGGACCTGCGCAGCGCCTTGACGGAGGCCAGGACCACGAACAGTCCGATCGTCAGAGAAGGGCTGCATGTCGTCGACGGCAACGACGACATCGAATTCACGCTTCGCGTCCTCCCGGTCAGGCTGCCACACCACACCGAGTGCTGCCTGCTCGTGCTGTTCGAGTCGAAGAGCTGGCCGGCGTTGTCGGCGAATGCCCTCGCTCACGACGACAGTCCGGCGGCGACGGCCGGCCGCGATGCGGCGTGGCTCCGAGAGGAACTGGTGGCGACCAGGCAGTATCTCCAGTCGATCGTGGACGATCAGGAAGCGGCCAGCCAGGAACTGCGCGCCGCCCACGAGGAAGTGCTGTCGAGCAACGAGGAACTGCAAAGCACGAACGAAGAGCTCGAGACGACCAAGGAGGAACTGCAGTCGTCCAACGAAGAGCTGACCACCGTCAATGAGCAGTTTCAAAGCCGCAATCGCGAGCTCGACGCGCTGACGGACGAGCTGTCGAACTTCATCAGCAGCGCGGGCATGGCGATGGTCACCGTCGGACGGGATCTGCGCGTGCGCCGCTTGACACCGGCGGCGCAGCAGGCGTTCAACCTGCTCCCGACCGATGTCGGACGATCGCTCGAGCACATCAAGTTCGCGCTCGCCGTCGATGGCATCGCGGCCACCATCGAGGATGTAGTGGCATCGGGACAACCGTGGGAGAGTGAAACCCGCGCCGAGACGGCCGCTGGTGGGTCTTGCGGGTCCTGCCCTTCCGCACCAGCGACAACCGGATCGACGGCGCGACCCTGGTCGCGGTGGACATCGACCTGCTGCGACAAAGCCACGAGTTCATGGAAGCGCGCGATGCCGCGCTGGCGATTGTGCAGGCCGTGCGTGAACCGCTGGTGGTCCTCGATGCCGACTGCCGCGTGCGCCTGGCCAACGACGCGTTCTACGAGCTACTCGAAGAAACGGTGGAAGGGACAGAGGGCAGGCAGCTCTGGGACACCGGTCATGGCATCTGGACCGGCGGCAGTCTCCGCCCCACCCTGGAGGCCGCCTGTCGAGGCCAGCAGCCAATGGTCAACCTCGAGATAGAACGGGTGGTCCGGGGCCGCGAACGCACGCTCGTCCTCAACACCCGGACGATCGTCCGCCTCGACCGACCGCCGATCGTCCTGTTGGCCGTCGACGATGTGACCGCCGCGCGTCAAGCGGAAAGTTTGCGCATCGATGCGGAAGCGCTGCGTCTCGTGGATAAACGAAAGGACGAGTTCCTCGGCATCCTCGCGCATGAATTGCGAAACCCGCTGGCGCCGATGCGCTTCGCGCTCGAGCTGTTGAAGCGCTCGGACGGCAAACCTGCCGAGATGATGCGCGCACGGCAAGTGCTGGATCGCCAGGTGACGCACATGGTCCGCATCGTTGACGACCTGCTCGACGTGTCGCGTATTACGCAGGGCAAGGTCGAGCTGCGGAAGGAACGCCTGAATCTGGCCGGGATGGTGGCGGCCGCGGTTGAGCTCGCCCGTCCCGGCCTGGACGCCGCGCGTCACACCATGACGATCTCCCTGCCCGACGAGACCGTGACGCTTGATGGCGATGCGGTGCGCTTGACCCAGGTGCTCGTCAACCTCCTGAACAATGCGACCAAATTCACGCCGCCGGGCGGGCATATCTGGCTCATCGCGGACACGATCGGCGAACGCGCTGAATCGCCGAACCAGCTCAGGATTCGCGTTCGCGATACTGGTGTCGGCATCGCGCCCGAGCTGCAGCCGACCATCTTCGAGATGTTCATGCAGGGCGATCAGACGCTCGAACGCACGCGCGCCGGGCTCGGGGTGGGCTTGACCCTCGTCCGTAAGCTGGTCGAGCTCCACGGCGGCACCGTGGACGTGCACAGTGACGGCCCGGGCGCGGGAAGCGAGTTCGTCGTGCGGCTGCCGATCGATCCGGTCGCGCAACCCGCGCGCGACGTTGATCGCACGGTCGCCGCTGCGCCGGTTGCGAGGCCACTGCGCCTGGTTGCCGACGACAACGATGATGGGCGAGAGATGCTCGTGTATCTCCTGACCGCGGAGGGTCACACGGTCGCGGAGGCCGGCGACGGTCCGATGGCTCTCGAAACCGCCGAAACATTTCGACCGGATGTCGCCATCCTCGATATCGGCATGCCGGGGATGAACGGGTACACGGTCGCACAGAGGCTTCGCGACGGGCCGCAGGCGTCCTCAATCATGCTGGTGGCCCTGTCCGGGTTGGGCCAGCAGGAAGACAAGGCTCGTGCGTCCCAAGCCGGCTTCGATCGTCACTTTACGAAGCCGGTCGACGTCAACGCGCTGCGCGCGTTTCTTGGCCAGGCCAGCCGAGACGTCGCCGAACGACCCGCTGAGTAGGTTCCGGGCGGCACCGCTCTTGCTCCTCTCCCTGCATGGGAAAATCGACCACCAACCAGACACGTAGCCGGAAGTACGGCGGCAGCTCATCCTTCGTCGACGCTGGTCAGCCGAGCAGGGCACCGCGTCAGGACGAAGAGGGCCAGGACGCTATCGGACCGGCCGACCGCAACGTTGGGCTTGCTGATGGCACCAGCCCCCAGCAGGGCATCAGCAACCGGCCAGCCAAAGACGAGCATGCGTTCCCGGAGCCCGATGCAACTGCCGCTCAGCCTGATCCGGAACGCATGGAGGACGTACCGCACCAGGTTGGCGGCAATCGAGGTCGCGTTTAGTCTACGTGCCCGACCACGACTTCAATCGCGCGATTCTGCAGCAGGTCGGCCACCGCCCGTGGCCGATGCCCGATGGGCCCTGGGTCATGACGCAGACGTGGCACGACCTGCTGTTCGCGCACTGGCCGGTGGCCGCCACGGCGTTGCGCAAGCACGTACCGCCAGAATTCGCGGTCGATCTGTTCGATGGTACCGCCTGGCTCGGAATTGTTCCCTTTCACATGACGAACCTGGCGCCGCGCGGCGTCCCGTCCCTGCCGTGGATCTCGGAATTTCCGGAGCTGAACGTTCGCACATATGTTCGGGTGAACGAAAGAGCTGGGATCTATTTCTTCAGCCTCGACGCGGGAAGCGCGCTGGCGGTACAGGCCGCCAGGTGGCTGTTGAACCTGCCCTACTAGTTTTCTCCGAGGGGCTTCGCCCCTCGAACTCCCCTACTGGCTCGCTCGCGGGGGCCCCAAGGGCCCCGCTCCGCTCTAGTTTTTATCCGAGGGGCTTCGCCCCTCGGACTCCCCTACTGGCTCGCTCGCGGGGGCCCCAAGGGCCCCGCTCCGCTCGCCAGGCTCACTCGCTTGCGCTCGTTCGCGCGTAGGTGGCTCCAGGGATCGGGGGTCAGGGGACTCGGGCAGAGCCGAGCGTCCGTGGCTTCACGAAGCTGTGATGCGAAGCTCTTCTGACCATAAACACCGAACCACGCTGCACGGGCCGACGGCCAGGGTTCACGATGAACACGATGACTCGACGAACACGAAGAACACACATTCTTGATCGCCATCGTGTTCATCGTGTCATCTTGGGCATCGTGTGGAAACGTCGTGACAGCAATGATGAGACGGGGTCGAGACTAGAATGCCTGCCCGATGCTGAAGTAGAAGCGGCTTCGCTTTTCGCCAGGGCGCGGATCGAACACCACGCCGTAATCGCCTCTGACGACGAACCACGGCGTGCGCACACGTATGCCGATGCCTCCGGTGTTCCGCAGATTCGACACGTCGACCTCGCGCACACGGTCGAACACGTTGCCGATGTCGACGAAGGCGACGCCATCGACGATGCTGACGAGAGGAACGCGAATCTCGTTGTTCAGGATGAAGAGTGCTTCACCGCCTGCGGGGATGCCGTCGGCGCCGATTGGACCGACGGCGTTCTGCTCGAAGCCGCGGAGCGTCGTGCTGCCGCCGGCGTAGAAGCGCTCGGTTTCCGGGAGGCGCGCGCCGCCGAAACCGGCCGCGAGCCCGACGCGAATGCCCGTCGCATAGACCAGCCGCGGCCGCAGGATCTCGTTCGTAAAGCGCTTCCGCCGTTCCCGTTGCAGCGGCCAGTAATGGAAGTACTGCCCGTAGTACTTGATATAGGGATCGTCGCCGCCCAACCACGTCGGCGAGTACGAAAAGCCATGCGAGCTGAACGACCCGTGCGTCGCGTCGAGGACTTCGTCGCGCGTCTCGCGTGTGAAGGTGCTCGTCAGCGGCGAGACCGTGGTCCAGTCGCGGCGGACGCCGGCCAGCGGGTCGAACTTGCGTGCGCGCTCCCAACGATAGCCGTAGGTCCAGACGTACGAGCCTGCCAGCTCGCGTTCCTGCTGCAACGACACCCCACGACGGTCGACGTTGAACGGATCCGCAACCGCGGTCTCCGGGTTCCGCTCCTCGCGGTAGTACACGGACGCGGTGGTGGCCACCGGCCAATAGCGGAGCGACGGCTGATTGAGATAGACGCGCCCCTCCCGGACGCTCGCGTCGTACTTGGTCGCGAGTCCGACCACGCGCGCCTTCCCGAGCGAGTTGTGGTTGGAGACATCGAGGATGCCGCCGACGCCGCGCTCCGTGTCGTAGGACGCTCCGTAGCGCAACTGGATCGGCTGCACCTCGCGCACGTTCACTTCGACCTGAATCGGCTTGACCGCTGCCGCCGGAGCCTCGCCGTCAGTGGACGCGTCGGTTGCGGTGACTTCCGACCCGAGAGCGGAAGGCAACGCTGGAGCGGCCTGCCCGGGTGTCACGGGCGTGCGGGTGATGTCGACCATCGAGAAGGCACCCGTGCTGTACAGGTTGCGACGCGACCGCCCGAGTGCCGCCAAATCGAGCGGCTGCCCGTCTGCGATCTCGAGCTGCTCGCTGATCAGGCGGTCGCTCGTCTTGCGGCCGCCCTGGACCTGCAGGCCCGCGATCACGCTCTTCTGCCCTTCCTCGACCGCGAACACGACCTCGACCGTGCCCCTGTTTCGATCGAGGGCCAGGGTGTACCTGGACCGCATGTCGTTGTATGCCTGGCCCCAATAGAGCTGCCGCAGCCGGTCCTCTGCGGCCTCGGCCGCGCGCGGCAGGAACGGGTCGCCGACGACCGTCGGGAGCTCACGCGACAGCTTCTGCGCGTCGAACACCGTGCTGCCTGTCACCGACACGCGGCGGATCGTGAAGCGCGCCCCTTCGTGAACCTGCACCACCGCGCGCGCAACGCTGCCCTGGTAGTGATAGACCGGCGTGTCGATCTCGGCCGACACATACCCTTCCTCACGGTAATAGCGCCGCAGGAGCTCGGTGACCACCGCCGGATCCGTAAAGACCGCCCGTTCGAGATTCTGCTCGTCGACGATGTCGTCGAGGACTTCTGGGGAGATACCCTGTGCGCCGGCGAACTCGAGCTCGATTCTCTCGAATCTGTTGCCCGGCGTGATGCTGAAGAGGACGCGCCGCGCCTCCGAGGTCTCTTCGATCCGATGCGCAACGGCGGCGGTCAGATAGCGCTCCCCAATCAACCACTCTCGCAGAGCTCGTTCCGCGTCGCCCGCCCGCTGCGAGTCGAAGACGCCCCTGTTCCACTGCCGCCGGACTTCCCGGTCGACGTCACCAGGGGGATGGGCGCCCTCGTACGCGATCCGCACCATCGGGCCCGCCTCGACGCGCAGAGTCAGCAGGACCGCGTTGCCGTCCTGCTCGCGGCCGAGACGGACGCGGGACTCCAGCCGGCCGCGCTCCTGAAGCTCGCCTTCGATCTGCTCGATTCGATCGCGGGCGGCAAAGTAGTCGAACGCGTCGCCCGCCTTGAAGCCCAGACGGTCACGCAGTTCCGCTTCCGGCATGACGCCGTCCGCCTGCACGATCACACCGGCGACTCGCGGACGCCGGCGCGTCTCGCGGCGCGGCTCGGGCCGGCCGCCAAAGCGAACGTCGTGCCGGAAGTCGAGCCGGTAGCTGCTGTCAGCCTGCCGCACGGCGTTGGTCTGAAATCGACGCGTGACGTCATAGCGCGCGACCCACACCTGGTCGTTGCTGTCAGCGAGGTCGGTCGAGAAGATGAGCTGCAGGTCACTGGTGATGTCCTGCGCGACCGTCAGGCGCGCGCTCGGGTCGGTCTCGTTGGCGATGAGGTTCGGCTCGAGCCGGACGTCGCTGAGGCCCGTCGCCTTTTCAAGGGTGCGGCCAAGCTGCGACCCGAAGCGGCCGCCGAGATACGAGAACACCTGCTCCTTCGCGATGTCGCCCTCCTCGCCCCGCATCTCATCGAGCGTTCGCCCGGTCACGAGCAGCGCCATGATATCGGGTTCAGGCAACGACGGGTCCGACGTCAGCGTCGTCTCCGTATCGCCGGGTTCGCCGGCGACGGCGAGCGTGACGTCGTAGCTGTTCGCCTCCGTGTTCAGCTGGAGGTCGAAGGACGGCACGATACGCCGTTCCTCGAGGAACGTAATGATGCCGCGACTGACCTGATAGCGCCGCTCGTTGAGCACGATCTCGCCGCCCTCGAGCACCGTCAACGTACCCGACAATCCGGTTTCGTACGGCGTGCCGAGCAGGCGGAGGTTCGTACGCACCTCGGCGCGGGCCAGGTTGTTGTCGATGGCGATCGGCATCGCCGTCACGACCTGGATGCCGAAATTGACGCGCTCGAGCAGCGGGTTTCGCTCCTCGGTCAGCTCGAGCGCCCGGGGCTGGTTCAAGGTCGCGAGAAGACCGGTGTCGAAGTTGATGTCCCCGGTCAGGCCGGCTTCGCGAATCACCACCTTGCCGCCGAGCAGCAGCCCCTCCCCTTGCTTGGTGAGCGTGATTGACGCGTCCGACAGACTCCGCAGGTCCAGGGGGGCATCGAACGCGAAGTCCTGCAGACTCAGCTGCAGGCTGACGTCTTCGAACTCGCCGTCCCGATAGGACAGCCCGCCCGACCCCGTGAGCGTCCCGCCGTTGACGCCGGCGCTGAGCGTCGTCACGGTCAGGTGGTTGTCGGCGAGCTCGAGGCGCGCGTTCAGATTCTCGGCGGCGATCTTCGGTTCGGTCACAGCAAGGTTGACGTCGTTCAGCGCGATTGCACCGCTCAGTTCAGGGGTTGCGGTCGTTCCAGCCGCGGCCAGTTGGATTGTCGCGCGGCCTTCGGTCGTGAACGCCTCGGTAAAGCTGGCGGCGACGGCGGTGTTGAAATCACCGTCGACCCGAATCGCCATCGGTCGGTCGCCTGTGAGGCCCAGTGTGCCTGACGCCGTGAGGTGACCCGCCGTGCCGGTGAGGTTGAGCCGTTCCACCGTCGCCTGGCCGGCGGACACGCGTATCGTTGACGGCTGCTGCTGGACGAGGTCGAGGTCGCGGACCGTGACGCGCAGCTCGGGGAAACTGACCGTGGCGACGAGCGCCGTGAGATCTGGCTGCGCGGCTTCACCGTTCGCCACCACGCTGAGGCGTCCGTTCAGGTCCGCCGGGGACCCCGGGATGGTCGCCAGGTCGAGATCCGTGAGCGCGACGCTGAAGCTTGCCGGACCACCACGGCGTGGAATCTCGACCGGCAGCGGCGGCACCAGATCGAGGGGAACCGAGGCAGCGGCCTGGATCGTTGCGGCGTGCCAGTTCGCGCTGAGTCGCTCGAGTGTAGCGGCGCCCTCCGCGACCAGTGCCCGCGCACGCAGATTCGTGATCCCTGGGGCCAAGTGCGGCGTGCTGACGGCGGCGTCCTCGATGGTCACCTGCAGATTGGGGTCGACGAGCTCGAGACTGCCGCGCACCGTGCCCGCGACGTGAACCGAGCCACGCGCCGTAATGCCCGCATCAGCAGGCGCGTAGCGCGCGAGCGTCTGGAGGTTGGCGCGGGCGTCGATCGTCAGGTCGCCGTCGCCGCGCTTCCTGTTCGTCGGCAGCGTGCCGCGCAGGGTGACGGTCGAGTCCTCGGCCGCCAGGGCCAGGCGATCGATCGTGATCCGCTCGTCCGCCAACGCCACCACCGCCGGTCCCTGGAGCGCGAACGGCTGCTCGTTCCAAGTGCCTTCAAACGCGTCGATCCGCGCGTCCACACGCGCCAGCGTCGGCTGCGTGAGCTCGAGCGACGACGTGGCGCTGGCGCTGAGGCGCCCGGTCAAGGGGGTACTCAGGTCGAGCGGCAGCTGCTGCAGGTTCAGGTTGTCGATGCGGGCCTCAATCGTCGCCGGGTACGTCGGCGTGAGATCGATCCGCGCCCGCGACCGCAGACCGAAGCGATCGGCGGAGAAGTCGATCTCGGCGCGCTGATTCGCGGCCGTCGCGTTCAGCCGGACGTCGCCGAGCGTCCGCTTGGCGACCAGCAGGTTCGTAAGGTCTACGCGCAGGGCGCCCGCCGGCGCGTCGAGCGTGCCGGCACCCCGTCCGTCGAGCGCCATGTCGCCTGCGGCCTCGCTGCCATCCGGCAGCACGACGCTGGCAAACCGCAGGTCCGAGGACTGCACCTCATACGTATAAGCACGGGTGGCGAGATCGTACGTGCCCGTCCCCGTCAGACGGCCATTGCCGCCAGTGTGCGGCTTGTCGAGCGTGAGCCGATTGACCGCGACCTGCGTACCCGTGAGCCCGCCCTGGATTTCCAGGTTACCCAGGCGCTCGCCCTGCGCCACGAGATCCGTGCCGCGCACGATCGCCGTGAGCGCAGGGTGCGCGAGCGTGCCGGTTGCGGTGCCGGTGACCGCGAGTGTGCCCGCCGCCGCCTGCGGATTCTGCCGCGCCAGGGCGAGCATCGACGCGACCTCGAGCGCGTCGGCGTCGAAGCGCACGTCGAGCCGCTGCCCCTGCCCGAGACCGATCCGTCCCTCGGCGTGCGCACGCGCGGCGCCCCAGGCCACATCCACGGCGTCGACCGCGACCATCGCCGGCGTGTAGCGCAGTCGGCTCGTCAGCGCCACCGTGCCGGCGCCCTCTACTGACAGCGCGTTGGCAGCGATGGACGCACGCGCCGTCGGCTGCCGAATCGTGCCTCCAACGGCGACAGTCGCGTCTAGGGCACCAGCGATGCGATCCGAGAGCATCTCCCCAGAAGCGCGACCCAGCCAGTCCTCGGCTGCCGCGGCGGTCCGGCCGACATCAGGGATGGTGGCGCGGAGGTCGCCGGCGACACGCTCGCGATCG
>Ga0105347_1001306_pt1 | contig 10861 bp, 9 predicted proteins | sample EasRivMeERMLT890_FD_89677 | JGI IMG/M metagenome (GOLD analysis project Ga0105347, IMG submission 89677) | Soil microbial communities from meander-bound floodplain in the East River, Colorado, USA - East River MetaG ERMLT890 | ecosystem: Environmental > Terrestrial > Soil > Floodplain | place...
GACGACATCAGCCAGTTCTTTTTCAGCGATCGCACGCGCGACCGTTGCGCCCACGTTTCCGGCGCCGCCGACGACTGTCACTTTGCGCTTCATTGAGCTCCTCTTGTTTTTTCGACGAGACAGCGGCGGGTCTTAGGACCCGCCTCTACGACCCGTCCCACACAAGTCGACGATCGCTGTCGACGATCTTCTGTCGCCCATCCATTCGTAGAAGCCGACCTCCCACGTCGCTCTTCCAGCTTCGTCGGGCACGTCCGGTCGGCGAGCGTGTTAGGTCAGAGTCCCACGCGAATTCCGCGGGTTACTCACAGTTTCTGTTGAAAACCCTGTTGAAAACGTCCTGCGAGGTGCACGATCGCCCCGTGATCCCGAGCATTTTAGCGGTTTGCACCATCGTAGTGCGGCTGTTACATCACAAGCCACGGAGACACAGAGACGCAGAGAACGCTTTCTGAATTTGTATTCTCTGTGTCTCTGAGTCTCTGTGACCCGTTTCAGTGGAAGATACGAAGTCATGCTCGCGTGCCAGCCGCAGATTATACTTGGCGTTTGTGGAAGCTGCGGCGTCGAGTACTGAGGCCGCGGACATCATCAACGCGTCGTCGACGCCTTCTTCTCGGAACCAACATTGAAAATCGTAGTCGCCGACGACCTTCCTGCATCCGCGCTCGACCTGCTGCGCGCGGAAGGCTGGAACGTCGATGCCCGTACTGGCCGGGCGCCCGAGCAACTTGCCGGTGACGTCGCGGATGCCGACGCCATCGTCGTCCGTAGCGCGACCAAGGTTACCTCCGCCATCATCAACGCCGCTCCGAAACTTCGTGTCATCGCCCGCGCGGGCACCGGCGTCGACAACGTCGACGTTGCCGCCGCCAGCGCGCGCGGCATCGTCGTGATGAACGCCCCTGGCGCGAACAGCGTCAGCGTCGCCGAGCTGGCGGTCGGGTTAATCCTGGCGATGGCGCGCCACCTCGCCGCCGCCGACAGCGCCATGAAGCAGGGCAAATGGGAGAAAAAGAAGTTTCTCGGCGAGGAGGTCCGCGAGAAGACGCTCGGTCTTGCCGGCCTCGGACGCATCGGGCAGGAGGTGGCGCGGCGCGCCGCCGCGTTCGACATGCGCATCATCGCGCACGATCCCTTTATCTCTGAGGAAGTTGCCGGCGATCTCGGTGTGGAGCTGGTGTCGCTCGACGACCTCTTTGCACGGTCGGACTACCTCTCGCTCCACATGCCGTCGACCGCGACGACCAGGAACATGGTCAACGCCGACCGGTTGTCGCGCGCGAAGAAGGGCATCCGCATCATCAACACCGCTCGAGGGGATCTTGTCGATGAGGGCGCGCTGGCAGACGCGATAGAAGCGGGACAGGTTGGGGGCGCGGCGCTCGATGTGTTCCAGAAAGAACCGACCGTCGATCAGCGCTTGCAGATGCTGCCCCAGGTCGTGGCCACGCCGCACATTGCCGCATCGACGCGCGAAGGCCAGGAACTGGTTGGCATGGAAACGATGGCCGCTCTGCGCGACTTCCTCCGCGACGGCATCATCCGCAATGCAGTGAACTTCCCGTCCGTCTCGGCCGAGGAGTTCAGCCGGTTGCAGCCGTTCCTCGAGCTTGGCGAGCGCCTGGGCGTGTTTCTCGCGCAAATGAACGACAGTCGGGTGAAAACGTTGGGGGTCCGCTACTACGGCGATCTGGCGGTCGGCCGGAACGACATGATCGTCAACGCCGCGCTTGTCGGACTCTTCAAGCCGATGCTGTCGTCCGGCGTCACACCCGTGAATGCGAGAACGGTGGCCGCGGAGCGGGGCATCGAGGTCATCGAGTCCCGCAGCACGCGGTCGCGCAACTACACCAGCCTGCTCTCGGTGAAGCTTCACACCACCGATGGCGAACTCTGGGCGGAAGGCGCCGTTTTCGAGCGGACATCCCCGCGGCTCGTGCTCCTGGACGGCATTGCCGTTGAAGCGCCGCTAGAGGGGACGATGATCGTGATTCGCAACACGGATCAGCCAGGAGTCATCGGCGACATCGGAACGATTCTCGGCCGCCACCGAGTCAACATCGCGAACTTCGCGCTCGGACGGCAAGGTGACAGCGCCATGGGCGTCGTAATCGTCGACGAAACCTCGGAGATCCCGCAGGCGGTACTCGATGAGATCCGAAGAGTTCAGGGAATACGGGAAGTCAGACTTGTCAGAGTCTGAGACGCTTCGAATCCAGACTCCTTGGGAGTTGGGAGCGGGATATTGGGAATTGGCGGCTAGCGGAGTACGATGCGCAGCACCGACCCGTCAGCGACATTCACGAGTTCGATCGCGTCCGCCGCGATCTTGACGACCCGGAACTGCCCGGCCACCTGCTCGCCTTCCTTCGCGAGCACGATACCCGAGTCCGTATTGAGGATAGCGGTCCGCTGTTCCTGACCGTCAACCACGTCTGTGGCAATGCCGTCGAGCGATAGCCGTGGCGGCGGTGGCGCCGGTGGTATGGTGGCCAGCTGGGCGACCGGGGGCGGACCCGAGGTACCAGATGGGCGCGCCTCGGGCGCCGGACGCGCGCCAAAACGAAACGGGTTACGCGCCGTCTGGCTGTAACGAGATTCCTGGCGCGTCCGAAGCTGAAGTCTCGCCGCTTCCTCTTGAATATCGATCGCCGTTGGGGATGCTTGAGGCGCGCGCGCGGCAGGCGCGATCGAGTTGGTCGCCGGTGGCTGGACAGCAGGCATCGAGAAGAACCAGGTTGCCAGCAACCCGGCTCCCGAAATCGCGGCGGTCGATTTCCAGTCCATCACCAAATACACGCTTATCTTAACATTCGGTTCAGCCGGCTCCCGGTTTCATTCTTCCAGCGCGTGCTATTATTCGTTGTGCACCCTGTCGGGTTCCGGGATCCCTTCGACAGAACACTCTCCGCTCCAAAAATCGTCGCCGTCATCCCCGCCAGATACGAAGCCACGCGCTTACCGGGCAAACCCCTTGCCGATATCGCTGGACGTCCCATGGTCGAGCATGTTTATCGTCGCGCCGCAGCCGCGCGCGGCGTGGATGCCGTAGTCGTGGCCACCGATGACGAGCGCGTGGCCGCTGCGGTGACGGCCTTTGGCGGAATCGCGAGGATGACGCGCGCAACGCACCGCACCGGCACCGATCGCATCGCGGAAGTTGCCGCCGACCTGTCGTGCGACATCGTGCTGAACGTCCAGGGCGACGAACCGCTCATCGAACCCGAGATGATCGAGCAGGTCATCGGACCACTCGTTGCCGATGCGGCGGTCCACATGTCGACCGTGTGTTGCGCGATCCGGGATCCCGCGGACCATGGCAACCCGAACGTGGTGAAGGTCGTGAGTGACGGACGCGGACACGCACTGTATTTCTCTCGCGCGGCTATCCCGCACATGCGCGATATCCGGTTGCAGCCGGCGTCACGGGCCTACAAGCACATCGGGCTCTACGGTTTCCGACGCACGTTTCTTCTCAAGTTCTCTGAGCTGCCGCAAACGCCTCTCGAGCTCTCCGAGTCGCTCGAGCAGCTTCGCGCGCTCGAGCACGGCTACGGTATTCACACGGTTGAAACACAGTACGACTCCATCGGCGTGGATACGCCCGAGGACCTGGACCGCGTGCGCCGCCAGTTGCTGGCGGTTCCGGCGCGCACATGAGGCTGCATGACCCAACGACCTGACGGACGGCCAGTGAAGTACATCTTTGTCACCGGTGGCGTGGTTTCCTCGCTTGGCAAGGGACTCGCGGCGGCCTCGATCGGGCGGCTCCTGGAAGACCACGGCTACACGGTGGCGCTGCAGAAGTTCGACCCGTACATCAACGTCGACCCCGGCACAATGAGTCCCTACCAGCACGGCGAGGTCTACGTCACCGACGATGGGGCCGAAACCGACCTGGATCTCGGGCACTACGAGCGCTTCACCAGCATGGTGGCGACACGCAACAGCAACTGGACGACGGGCAAGATTTATCTGTCCGTGATTCAGAAGGAGCGGCGCGGCGACTACCTGGGGCGAACCGTCCAGGTGATTCCGCACATCACCAATGAGATCAAGGACGCGATCCGTATCGCCGCGCGCGACGTCGACGTCGTGCTCGTCGAGATTGGCGGCACCGTCGGCGACATCGAGAGCATGCCGTTCCTCGAAGCCATCCGGCAGTTCCGGCTCGACGTCGGCCGCGAGAACACGATCTACGTGCACCTGACGCTCGTGCCGTTCATCGGCACCGCGGGCGAGCTGAAGACCAAGCCGACGCAGCACAGCGTGCGTGACCTGCGATCGATCGGCATCCAGCCCGACATCCTGCTCTGCCGGACCGACCGCTTCCTCGATGCCGACATCAAGCGTAAGATCGCGCTCTTTTGCGACGTCCCCGAAGAGGCGGTCATTACCGCCAAAGACGTCCCGACCATCTACGAAGTACCGCTCGTCCTTGCCGCTGAAGGCCTGGATCGCATCATCCTGAAACTGTTGCACCTGCCGCAGACCGAAGCAAAGACCGAGGCGTGGCAGGAGCTCGTCCATCGCATCAAGAACCCGATCGACGAGCTGACGATCCACGTGGTCGGCAAGTACACCGGCTACGAGGATTCGTACAAGAGTCTCAACGAGGCGGTCTTTCACGGCGGATTCGCCAACAAGCTGAAAGTGCGCCTCAACTGGGTGGAGGCGGAAGCGCTCGAGAAAGAAGGCGGCGCGCGGCTCCTCGCGGATGCGCACGGCATTCTCGTTCCCGGCGGATTTGGATCGCGCGGCACGCGCGGCATGATGAAGGCGGCCGAGCACGCCCGCGCGCACGGCGTCCCGTTCTTCGGAATCTGTTATGGCTTCCAGTGGGCGACCGTCGAATTTGCGCGCAACGTCTGCGGCCTCGAGGGCGCTGATTCCACAGAGGTCGACGAGAATGCGCCGCATAAGGTGATTTACAAGCTTCGCGACCTGCTCGGTGTCGATGAACTGGGTGGAACGATGCGGCTGGGACGTTACGCGTGCGAGCTGGCGCCCGGATCGGTCGCTGAGAGAATCTACGGCCAGAGCCTGATCTACGAGCGTCACCGCCACCGCTTCGAGTTCAACTGCCTGTACGAGTCGGCGCTGGCGCAGAGCGGCATGCGCGTATCCGGCCGCTCGCCCGATGGCAAGTTCGTCGAGATCGCAGAACTGCCGTCGCATCCCTGGTTTGTCGCCGTCCAGTTTCATCCGGAGTTCCAGTCGAAGCCGCTCCGGCCGCATCCGCTCTTTGGGAGCTTCATCGAGGCCAGCCATCGGCATAAAACTGGACAGCTCGCGCCGTTGGTTGTTGAAGCGGCGCGCAGATAGCATGCAGCTCGCAGCAGGCAGCCGGCAGTAGCGACGTCGTAAATCGAGGCGCTTCGTTACGCTGCCAGCCGCAGGCTGCCCGCTGCGGGCTGCCCACTATAATGTCCCAGTGAAGCCGGTCCGGATCGGGTCCTTGTCTGTCGGTGGGGGCCACCCCCTCGCCTTCATCCTCGGCCCCTGCGTCATCGAGAGCGCGGCACACGCCCTCGAAATGGCCTCGGCGATCCATGAGGTTGCCGCGCGGTGTCAGGTGCCCGTGATTTTCAAGGCGTCGTACGACAAGGCCAATCGGACATCCGTGCAATCGTTCCGCGGGCCCGGCCTCGCTTCCGGCCTTCGGATTCTCGAGGACGTCCGCGAACGGACGGGTCTCCCCCTGTTGACCGACATTCACGATCCCGCGCACGCCGCCGCCGCAGCGGAGGTCGTCGACGTCCTGCAGATACCGGCGTTCCTCTCCCGCCAGACGGATCTGCTTGCCGCCGCGGCGCGCACCGGCAAGGCGGTCAACATCAAGAAGGGCCAATTCCTGGCGCCGAAGGACATGCGTCACGTCATTGCCAAGGTGACCGCTGAAGGCAACGAATCAGTCCTCGTCACCGAACGCGGCGTGAGCTTCGGCTACAACGACCTGATCGTCGACATGCGGGCATTGCCGATGCTCCGCGAGCTCGGCTATCCCGTCGTCTTCGATGTGACACACGGCTTGCAGCTGCCGGGCGCGGGCGACGGCGTCACGGCCGGCCTCGCGAAGTACATCGAGCCGCTGGCGGCTGCGGGGGTCGCCGCGGGCGTGGACGCTGTCTTCATGGAGGTCCATGACGATCCCTCCAAGGCGAAGAGCGATGCCGCCAACGCGCTGCGCCTCGACCGGCTCGAGGCGCTGATCATGAAACTGAAACGGATTGACGCCGCGGCGCGCGAGACGACGACCGCGGGAGCGCGCGCATGAGCCGGGTCACGGACATCGACCTGGGACTCGCGCGAAGAGTCCTTCAGACGGAAGCGGCTGCTATTCTCTCGCTCGTCGACCGTATCGACGAGCGCTTCGAAAAGGCTGTACGAATCTTGGCCGAGTGCCGCGGGCGCGTGATCGTGACCGGCACGGGCAAGTCCGGCATCATCTGTCGCAAAATTGCCGCAACGCTGTCGAGCACCGGCACACCTGCCATCTTCTTGCACCCTGCGGATGCACCTCACGGCGATTTCGGCGTGCTCCAGGCCGATGATGTCGTGATTGCGTTGTCGAACAGCGGCGAGACGGATGAGCTCCTCGAATTTGTCAAACGGATAGGGGCGCGTCTCATCGCGATGACTGGAGACTCCACATCGTCTCTGGCTCAGGCGGCGGATGTGACGTTGGATTGCCAGGTGTCTGAGGAGGCCTGCCCGATGAACCTCGTCCCGACGGCAAGTACCACGGCCGCGCTCGCCCTTGGCGACGCGCTCGCGATGACCCTGCTTGTCGCCAAGGGGTTCCGCGAAGAGGATTTTGCCAATCTTCACCCCGGGGGCAAGCTGGGCAAGCGCCTGATGCGCGTCGAGCGTCTGATGCACGACGGCGATGCACCAATCGTCCGGTTGGACACGCTGATGCCGGCGGTGATGCAGGAGATGTCCGACAAGAGCCTCGGCATGACGTGTGTCGTCGACACCGAGAATCGACTCGTCGGGATCATCACCGACGGCGATCTCCGGCGCCACCTGATTGCCGCGCAGAGAGATGCTGGGAGCCGATCGATTCTCGAACTGATGGCATCCGACGTCATGACGCCCAATCCCGTGACGATCAAACGCGCCATGCTGGCGGTCGAAGCCCTGCGCCGCATGGAAGAGCGAAAGATCACGTCAATTGTGGTCGTCGGTCCCGAGCACCAGGTCGAGGGGGTCGTCCATCTCCACGACCTCTGGCGCACACAACTCTTCTAGGCTCCTGGCAATGGGCGAGTACTTCCCACTGCTTGCCGTCCTCTTCGCTCTCCTGGCGGGCCTGGTCGTCGGGAAAGCATGGGAACGCTACAAGCTCCGCGACGGCCGCTGGATCGATCGGCGGCGGCTGCGCGAGACTCCGCACTACATGCTGGGCCTCAATTTCCTCGTCGACAACCAGGTGGACCAGGCGATCGACGAGCTCACGCAGGCGACGAGCATCGGCGACACCGACGCCCTCGAGCTCCAGATGATCCTCGGCAACCTGTATCGCGCGAAAGGGCAGGTCGGCCGCGCAATCAACGTGCACCAGGCGCTCCTGCAGCGTCCGGATCTCACCAAGCTGGAACAGGCCTACGTGCAACTCTGCCTGGCGCTCGACTTCCGCCATGGGGGGTTCGTGGACCGCGCGCTCGAAGCGTTCCAGGAAGTCGTCAGGGTCGATCCGAAGAACCGGTACGCGCTCGTCAACCTGCAGAAGCTGTACGAGGAGCAGCATCAGTGGCCCGACGCGCTGAACGTTCGAGAGCAGATCTCGAAGATCGACGGTGGCAACCGCCCGGACGATCAGCAGATCCTGGGATTTCTCACCAACGAGATCGGCAGCGTCCGCCGGCGCAATGGCGAGGCGGACGCGGCAGGGCGCGCGTTCTCAGAGGCGATCGAGATCGACCTCCGCACGGCGCCCGCGTACTTGAACCTTGGCGATGTGCGTGAGCAGCAGGGCAACCTGTCCGCGGCCATTAACGCATGGGAAACGCTGACGCAGGCCGTGCCGGATCGGGCACACCTCGCGTTCGATCGCCTGCAGCGTGCCTACACCACGCTCGGCGCACCGCGCCGCTTCGTCGATCTCTGCCAGCGGCTCGTCGCGCAGAACCCGCAGGACTGGCGCGCCCGGCTTGCGCTTTCGCAACACCTGACCAACGAAGGACACCATCGGCAGGCGCTCGACGTGCTGTTCGACGCGATTCCGCACAACCCGCACGGACTCGCCATTCACCAGCAGATCTGGCACACGCTCTCGGCGCTCGGCCTCGAGCCGTCGCTTGTCCGCCGGTATGTCACGCTGACCCGCGAAGCCGTCTTCTATCTCGACCCGCACGTCTGCGTGCGCTGCCGCTACCGGACCACTGAGCTGCTCTGGCAATGCCCGCAGTGCCACGAGTGGAATACCTTCGTCGAAGAGCGACTCGCGCCGGCCAAGGACAGCCCGACGGCGGAGTTGGAGCCTACCGAGCCGTAGGCGAGTGCCAGACACAGGTCGCGTCCGCCGCGTGGCGCTTACCGGTGGCATAGCTACCGGCAAGAGCTATGTACGGTCACGCTTCGAGCTGCTCGGCGTACCCACGATTGATGCGGATACATTGGCCCGCGACGCAGTGGCACCCGGCACGCCTGGCCTGACCGAGGTCGTTCGCCGCTTCGGGCCGGATATCTGCGATTCGACCGGCGCGCTGGATCGAAAGAAACTCGGCGCGATCGTGTTTTCGGACGCCGACGCTAGACAAGCGCTCGAAGGGATCATTCATCCGTTCGTGCGTGAGATGACGGACAAATGGTTCGCGTCGCTCGACCCTGCGCGGTACCCATTCGCGATCGCTGATATTCCCCTCCTCTTCGAAGGGCGGCGAGAACGTGGCTTCGACAAGGTCATCGTGGTCGCATGCGAGCCGGCCACGCAGCTTCGACGAGTGATAACGCGCGACGGCATCAGCCCGGACGATGCGCGATTGCGAATAGCAGCACAGCTGCCTATTGAGGAGAAGGCCGCAAAGGCCGACTACGTCATTCGCACAGACGGAACCTTCGATGAGACCGATCGACAGATCGAGCAGGTCCTGGCTCAAATCCGTTCCTGAGCGTTGGGTTGAAGAGATTCAGTGCGGTAGGGCGCGCTGACCTGTCAGGGAGTGTGTGCGTTTCGACAGGCCAGCGTATGTCTGAAGCGCGGTTTATGCCTGCGCGTGCGTCCTCTTGCGGCGGTTTCGCAAGATCGCGATCAAACCAAGCCCTCCGGTCCCGAGGAGGAGGAGGGACGTGGGTTCAGGGACGGCATTTAGGTCCACTGGTGCCAGGAAACCTCGAATCTCGCCGCCCGGATACAGAGTTGAATGAATGTTTAGATACGCGCGGCCCGAGGTGATGCCGCTGAAAAGCGCAGCCTCCGCGAGTGCCGTCGTGCCGCCACTATCAGTGATCCATCCCGCCCTGTAGCTCGACGCCAACGTCATGTCGAGGGTGTTGTCATAGGCGCCCGCGATAGCCCCGCTGGGAAACCCGGTGAAGGTTGGGGTTGTCGTCGTGACCGGACCCAGGGTGTCCGCCGTGTTTGCGTCGCCTGGACCGTTGATCACGTGAATGTGAGAAGCGGTATTGCCGGCGAGCAGATCCTGAAACGTGACTTGAACACGCATTGTGTGAAGGGCCGCGTCAATGGTGACAAGCGCAAATCCGGTCCCCGGCGATGTGTTCGCGGGTGATTCCGCCGGCCCCGATAGAGCCGCAGAGAAGAGGATCGGTGACGCGGTGGCCGGTCGTATCGCCCCCGTCATCATGAGCAGCACCAGCACGACTTTCCATTTCATAGAGTCCAATTTCCTTTCAGCCCTCGGCCGAGGCGACGCAGACAAAAGGCGCCGCCGACGGAGCCAACTTCGACAACACTCCTGATATTCCGAAGAATCTAGAGGGACCGCACCGGCGCCAGCAATGCGACGGCCACAGGTAATTGATGAGTCGGATGCCGTCAGACCCGAGTCTTCGCGGCCCGCAACGTGTTCTTCATCAGCATCGTAATGGTCAACGGACCGACGCCGCCGGGAACCGGCGTCAACGCGCCAGCGACGTCCGCGACTTCAGGGTGAACGTCTCCGACAAGCACCGATCCTTTCGAGCGGAAGACCTGGAGCCGTGGGTGTCCGTCACGGAACAGCAGTTGTGCAACGGCCGAGTCGGTCACCTTGTTCATGCCCACATCGATGACCGTCGCCCCCGGCTTCACAAATGTCCTCGTCACGAGGCCCGCCCGGCCGACGGCCGCAACGAGAATGTCCGCCTGACGGCAGACGTCGGCGAGGTTCGGCGTTCGCGAATGGCAGATGGTCACCGTCGCATCGCGATGCAGCAGAAGCAGCGCCATCGGTTTCCCAACGATCTCGCTGCGGCCGATGACGACGGCGTGCCGGCCCGCGATCGGGATCGACTCGCGCTCGAGCATCTCGATGATCCCGGAGGGCGTGCACGCGACGAGCGTTGCGCGTTTCTGAACAAGCAACCCCACGTTCACCGGGGTAAGCCCGTCGACGTCCTTCTCTGGAGCAATCGAGTCGAAGACATGCTGTTCCGCATTCGCCCCCATTGCCTTCGGGAGCGGCGACTGCACCAGGATGCCATCGTGCGCCGCGCTTCGGTTCAGCCGGTCGACCAGCGCCAGCGTGTCCGCGAGCGTCGCGCTGGCCGGCAACCGCTCGAGGTCGGCGCGGAAGCCGATCTCGGCGCCTGCCTTCAGCTTGTTGCGCACGTAAACTTCAGACGCCGGGTCTTCGCCGACAAGGACGATTCCCAGCCCGGGCGGCCGCCCGTGCGCCGCCGCAAAAGCCGC
>Ga0105347_1001307_pt1 | contig 10856 bp, 7 predicted proteins | sample EasRivMeERMLT890_FD_89677 | JGI IMG/M metagenome (GOLD analysis project Ga0105347, IMG submission 89677) | Soil microbial communities from meander-bound floodplain in the East River, Colorado, USA - East River MetaG ERMLT890 | ecosystem: Environmental > Terrestrial > Soil > Floodplain | place...
AGACGACCGATCCTCAGGCGTTCGGCAAGGTACGGAGCACGTCGCCCGGGCTCACCTTCCAGGACTACCGCGTCATCGTCGGGACGCTCGAAGGGGTCAGCGCCGCGACGGCGCGCAAGCGCTTTCTGCCATCGAAGATGCTGCCGAAGCCGCAGCGCGATATGCCGACCGTGTACGGCGTCACACCGGCGTACATTCCGATTGGCAATCTACGGCTCGCGGCGGGGCGTTTCTTCGATGACGGTGAGAACGAGCGCGCCACGCCGGTGGCAGTCCTTGGAGAGGGCGCCAAAGCGACGTTGTTCGGCCCTGACGAAGCGGTTGGCCGATACGTCAAAGTGAACGACCAGTGGTTGCGGGTGATCGGCGTGGCAGGCTCGCAGCTCAGCGTGCAGACTGAAACACTCGGCATCCCGGAGGAGGACCGGAACAACCTGATCTACGTTCCGCTCTGGACGGCGCTCCTCCGCCTCGAAGACAACTACAGCCGGTTCCGTGATGAGATCGACGGCATCTATCTCCAGCTTGAACCGCGAACGGACAGCGTGAGCAGCGCAGAGATGATTCGCGGAGTTCTGAGTGCGTCGCACCGGAACCCCCCGGATTTCAGCCTGATCGTGCCAGCCGCCCTTCTCGCGGAACAGCGTCGGACGCAGCGTATTTTCGAGGTCGTCATGGTGGCGCTTGCCTCAATTTCGCTGCTGGTCGGCGGCATCGGAATCATGAACATCATGCTCGCCAGCATTCTCGAGCGGACGCGCGAAATCGGCGTCCGCCGCGCGCTCGGCGCACGGCGGGCCGACATCGTGCGACAGTTCCTGATCGAGACGATTCTGATCTCGTTCGTCGGCGGCACGATCGGTGTGATTGTCGGCGTCGGGATGTCACGCCTGATCGGCCTCTTCGCGGGCTGGTCCACGATTGTGACGGCGAGCTCGATTCTGCTCGCGTTCCTTGTGTCGGTATCCGTCGGCCTCGTATTCGGTCTGTACCCCGCGCGTCGCGCCGCGAATTTGGATCCGATCGAAGCCCTCAGGTACGAATAACAACGCCCCGCGCGCTCGTAATGCGTCCGCCGTTTCCGAGTCTGGGACCGTGCATGGCGTGCATCTGCCGAACGGCATCGCGTCAGTTTACGGTCTACACTCGAATCGCATGCAGCTGGATGGAGGCGCTCCGCGCTCCTCTGTATCCGGCCACTGGTGAGCCCACTTGGTGGGCGCACTTCGAGTTCACCCGCATAAACATTACGCCAACTATCCTCCGCAAAAGATCGAGGATCAAGTTGCGAAAATCCTTCGCGAGAAGCACCTCCGGCCTCACTGCGCTTGAGGGGGCCGACCACAGTCGAGTCGCAGTGCTGCGAACGTGGTGGATCGCGCATCTCACCCGGTCATTTCAGTCAATCACGTCACCTACGCCGCCTTTGCCAGAGCGAATCCGACGAATGGCAAGCGTCGCATTTCGGCACTTTTTCGACCCATTTACCCGCTCTAACTGAGGCCGGAATCGGTGACTGAGGGATCCGACGCGATCACATGAGGTTTGCCCTCGGTTAGGCTCAGAGGGGGTTCGCGGCGAGTAGAATGGGAGTACGCTTAATAGGGACGGAACGAATTTTGGATCGGCGGGCTGATCGAGCGTTACGACCTCGTATATGCGTCTATTCGCTGCACGGGCACGGTCTGGGAGTACTCATGTTATTCATGCGACCGCCACGTCTGGGCGGCGCGCGTGAGCTACACGGACGCGCACGTATTGCTTGAGTCCGATCCCGCTCGGTTAGCGAGGTTGCGCGGGGGGCTGACTCGCGCGGGCATACCTACAGTCGCGGTGGCCCACATTGCCGAGCTGGAACGGTGGCCCTCGAACCGGTGCATTATCGCCGACGTGGATCGCGTCAGCCGCTGGTGGACCGATGTCGGCGCCCTTGGAGTCATCGCGTTGGCGAAGACACGAGGAGAGGGTATCGCCGCCTGCGAACGCGGAGCCGCGACCTGGCTGCTGCGAGACTGCAGCATCCCGCGCCTCGTTGCCGCCCTCAAGACCATCTGTTCATCGCGGAAGCGCCGGAATGCGACCTCCGACCGGCAAGCCGCGGCAGCAGACAAACCTGGTAAGCGGCATCGACGCTTGGTGAATTAGAGGAAATCGCAACGGCGTTCTTGAAGTCGGTCTCGGAAACCCACAAGGCGCTTCTGCATGTCCACGGCGACCCACGAAAACTTCTCAGCCGTCATCGCGGCCAGGATCGAGTCTGAGCGCCACGGACTTGCTGCCAGGTGGCTTGATCGCCTCGTGGCCGTCATCCCTGTACGGCCACTGGCGGTCTTTCCTTCTGAAGCGTTGCTTGATCACATCCCTGAGCTGATCAAAGAGATCGCCAGATTCGTCGCCGCACCTGAAGAGGAGATCGCCGGTAACACGTTCGTGGTCGCGAAGGCCCGCGAACTAGGTGAGCTGCGTCACGAACAGCATGCGTCTGTTCATCAGCTTCTCCGCGAATATGAGTTACTACGCAGCATTCTAGAGACGTTTGTCGGAGAGCAGGCTGAGGACCTCCGGTTAGCCCCACATCTAACGCAGGTCATTGGCTGCCTCCGAAGAATCAACCAGGGGGTGGCGATCCTGACGCAGACGACGGTCGATACCTTCGTCGAGCGCTACACCCAGACCATCGACGATCAGACGGCACGGCTCATTGGGTTCAACCGCATGGTGAGCCACGAACTTCGTCAGCCCCTCGGCGCTCTACAAACGGCATCCTCACTCCTACGCCAAATTTCGGGTGACACCGATGCCGAGCGTCGTCAGCGTCTCGTCGCAGCCGTCGAGCGAAGCGCCTTGCGCATGGTTGAGTTGGTTTCGACGATTACGAAGATGAGCGGCCTGACCGCCCCCGACGACACCAAGCCGGGTGTTCAGCGCATCTCGTTGATTACGGTCGCCCAAGAAGCGGCGCGGCAGCTGCGCGACTCGGCAGGCGAGCGAGACGTTCAGATCGACGTCGCGCCCGACCTGCCGGACGTGACAGTCGATGTCGGCCAGCTTGAATTGGTGGTCACGAACCTTTTGTCGAATGCCATCAAGTATTCGGACCCCGCGAAGTCGCAGCGGCGCGTCGAGGTATCCCTCGTGCACGTGAACGACTCGACGTGTACCTTTCGAGTGCGCGACAACGGTCTCGGCATGACACCGGAACAGGTGCACAACGTCTTCACGCCGTTCTATCGCGGCCATGCGAACCGAGATAAGGAACTCGGTGTCGAGGGTCTGGGCCTCGGTCTCTCCATCGTGCAGGACTGTGCGAGGGCAATCGGAGCGTCCATTGAAGTCGAGAGTACCCTGGGAGAAAGCACCACATTCACCATCACGATGCCGGTCGGGACATATTCGAAGTAGACCGGGGTTGAATTCCTCCGGACACTCAATCGGCACCACATGCGACGATCCGTCGCTCTTGATGATCTGGAATCGGTCGATCAGACCGGACCGTTTGGCGCCGAAGCCTCACCTTAAAGGGATGAGCTACGAAGGCCACCAGACAACTCAAGAGGGGTGCGGTTGGCACGCAGGCTGCTGAGTCATTGTGGCGGCGCCGAGCATTGGGAGCATCGGCAATGGATGGACGGGGCCTAGCATGGATTCAACAAAACAGGGCCGTGCGAAGGACTTTGGGGCTGGGACGTTCGCGCAGGATTATCTCGCTGCCATCGTCGAGTCATCAGACGATGCCATCATCGCAAAGAATCTGGACGGCATCATCCAAGCATGCAACGCCGCCGCGGAGCGATTGTTTGGTTATCAGCCTGGCGAATTGATCGGGCAGTCGGTCAGGGTCCTCATCCCGCACGACCGCCAGCGTGAGGAGGACGATATCCTCGCTCGCATCCGCCAGGGCCACCGGGTCGACCATTTCGAGACGGTGCGGCTGACCAGAGACGGACGCCCAATCGACATCTCCCTCACCGTCTCGCCAGTGCATGACGCCTCAGGCGCAATCATCGGCGTCTCGAAGACCGCACGCGACATTACGCAGCGAAAGCAAGCGGCTGCGGCGCTGGCCGCGCAGCAGGAGTGGTTCCGAGTGACGCTTGGCAGCATCGGCGATGGCATTATCGCGTCCGATCCGGACGGTCATGTCACGTACATGAATGGTGTCGCTGAGACGCTCACCGGCTGGACGAACGGCGACGCGACCGGAAAGCCGCTGGTCGACGTGTTTCACATCGTCAACGAAACAACCCGACAACCGGTTCAGAACCCGGCCGGTGTCGTCATTCGTTCGGGACACGTCGTGGGCTTGGCCAACCATACCGTGCTGATCAGTCGTGATGGCACGGAGCGCCCTATCACGGACAGCGCCGCACCGATCCGAGACGACCACGGACGCATCCTCGGGGTCGTCCTCGTCTTCCGTGACTTCACGGAGCAGCAGAGGGCCGAAGAGGCGATCGCCGAACAACGGGAATGGTTCGAGACGACGCTGGAAAGCATTGGGGATGCGGTCATTGCCACGGACGTGCGCGGCCGGATCGTCTTCATGAATCCTATCGCCGAGCATATGACCGGCTGGCGAATCGATGCCGCCCGCGACCATGCGTGCACGGAGATATTCAATATCGTCAACGAAACGACCCGCCGGGTGGTCGAGAATCCGGTCACGCGCGTGCTCCAGGACGGCGTGATCGTTGGGCTCGCCAATCACACGATACTGATTGCGGCGGACGGCACGGAGCGGCCCATCGACGATAGCGGCGCGCCGATCCGAAACCGCGACGGGCGCATTGTCGGCGTCGTCTTGGTCTTCCATGATGTGAGCGACCGTCGGCGACTGGAAACCGAGCGCGAGGCTGCGGCAGGGGAGCGTGAGCGGTTGCTTGTTGCGGAGCGCACGGCGCGCGCAGAGGCCGAGCGCGCCAATCGTCTGAAAGACGATTTCGTCGCGATGGTGTCACACGAACTCAGGACGCCGTTGAACGCGATTCTCGGGTGGACCGACATGATGTTGAGAAAGCAGAACGACCAAGCCACGGTCGCACGCGGTCTCGACATCGTGGCGCGGAACACCCGCCTCCAGACGCAACTGATCTCAGACTTGCTCGACGTCAGCCGAATCGTCTCGGGGAAGCTCCGCCTCGACATGCAGAGCGTCCATCTGGCGTCAGTGATCGACGCGGCCGTTGAGATCGTTCAGCACACTGCCGATCAGAAAGGCGTCGAGATTGAACGCCAATTGGACACTTCGATCGGACCGGTGGCCGGCGATCCTGCGCGGTTGCAGCAAGTAGTCTGGAATCTGCTCTCCAACGCACTCAAGTTCACCCCCAACGGTGGGCGCGTGCGTATCGTCTTGCGGCGCGCCGGGTCGCAGGCGGAAATCATCGTGGAGGACAACGGCGCCGGCATCCCTCCAGACTTCCTCCCGTACGTGTTTGATCGTTTTCAGCAGGCTGACGCCTCGCGAACCCGCCGATTCGGCGGCCTTGGCCTCGGACTGTCGATCGTCAGGAGTCTCGTGGAGTTTCACGGCGGGACTGTGCAGGCCGCCAGTGGTGGTGAAGGGAAGGGGTCCACCTTCACGATCGGACTCCCAACGGGGGCGCCAGCTGAACTCCGCACGGCGGCGCTGGCGACTGCAAGGAATGAGAGCGTGGAAGATATCTCGCTGGCGAATATCCGGGTCCTCGTCGTGGAAGACGAACCGGACGCGGCCGAATTCGTGACGAATCTGCTCGAAAGCCACGGGGCGTTCGTTGTGAGCGCGGCGTCCGCCCGAGAAGCCCTGGAAGCGGTGGTGCACGCGCGGCCCGACATCCTGATCAGCGATATTGGCCTGCCCGAAATGGACGGGTACCAGTTGATGGAGCAGATTCGGAAGATGGATGTGGCTAATGGGGGCGGCATTCCGGGCGTGGCGTTGACCGCGTTCGCACGATCCGAAGATCGAACCCGCGCGTTGCGCGCGGGCTATCAGACGCACTTGGCAAAACCGATCGAGTCGACGGAACTGGTCGCGACAGTGGCCAGCTTTGCCGAGTTGGTGAACGCCAGACGGACAGACGCGTCGGGCCATCGGTGAGCGCTAAACCCTGAGGATTCATAAAAAGTCCTGGCACGATAGACTCTCAGGATGCGAGTCGAGGCAGTTCTCTTTGATGCTGACGGCGTCGTGCAGCGCCCAACCGCCGACCGCCATGCGCAGTGGAGGGCACTATTAGGCGGCGCTGATGATGCAGTAGGAAAATTCAAATGCGACATTTTCGCAGTCGAGCGGCCGTGCCACGACGGCGGAGGCGACTTCCTGTCGGCATTGGGTCAAGTGTTGGTCAGATGGAACTGCACCGGCTCCGTGAACGATGCGCTCCGCGCGTGGACGGCCATCGAGGTGGATCGCGGTATGACCGGCCTGATTGCGAAGGTCAGAGCATCTGGGGTGCCTTGTTACCTCGCGTCGAACCAGGAGCCTTATCGGGCACGGCACATGTCGGACGTGCTGGACTATTCCAGTGTTTTTGATCGGCTGTTCTACTCTTGTGAGTTGGGCTGTTCAAAACCGGACCTCCGCTACTTCACAAACATCCTCCGGTCGCTGAATCTGGCACCGCAAGCCGTGCTCTTTGTCGACGACGTGGAAGCGAACGTTGCGGCTGCGGGGAGTGTTGGTATCCGCGCCGAGCTATTTGCGCCCGAGCCGGCAACAGATAGCGTTGAAGAGATGCAGCGGATTTTGTCTCGCCACGACATCACAATCGAGCGGGCGTCAGTCACCTGATAGACCCTCTAACCCTATTGGTTTTCTCGGCTGCCGGCACTGGCTGTGAGTGAATCCGGGGCCGCGGTGCTGCTTCGCGCACCAGGTCATGCGGCGAATAGCTTCATATTTCTGGGTGCCGCCTACATGGACCTTCGGCGATCAAGCATCGAGACGGCCGAGGCGTAGATCGGTTCTCTGCCGTTAAGGCGTAGGGTCTCCATAGCTCCCGGCGAACGTCAGCCCTCTCACGGCCGCGCCGCCGTCCCCTTCCTCATGCCCTCGGTCACAATACCCACTCTTTCAACGCCTGCGCCCTTCGCCGCGTCGATCACCGACACGATGTCAGCATAGCGGAGCGTGCCGTCGCCGATGATGAACATCGTCTTGTTCCGTCGTGCCTCGTAGAGGGTGCGCAGCCTCTCTTCGAGATCGCGCAGCATTACCTCTTGGTGATTGATCGAGAGCGTCTTCTTCGCGGTGTATTCCACGACTATGTCATCGACGAACTCATTCGACCTGGGTGGCGGCGACGTTTCAGGCGGCAGATCGGCATCGAGTCCTTTTTGCGACAGCGGGAGCGCGGCCATGAAGATGACAAGCAGCACGAGAAGTACGTCGATCATCGGCGTGATGTTCATGTCCGCGTTGGGGCGCGGGACTGACCCCTTCAACACGGTGTCCGCGCCGTAGTGCTTGTGCGCGTGAGGTGTCATACGGAGTAGTTAGACACCACACAGCGAGAAGCGGGTATCAAGATAGAAGTTCTCGCCCGGTCACCGGTGCTGTTGTTCCCCGTATCACTAATCGGGGCTCCGCGGCACCTGGGCTGCCCACAGTCTTCCACGCGGGCGGTGTGCTTCCCAGACGTTATCTGCGCCACGTTCGTGGCGAGGCTCTGGGTTGGGGGACGATGACGCCTCACCACCTCGGGCCGGGCGGCCCACCGCTGCTAGGGCCTCCACGACGCGATGAAGAAAAAGATGTTCGTCGGCGTGTCCTGGCTGATGAGCCCTTTGCCTCCTACTTCGGGATCGGCCTGCAGCTCGCGGACCTTCGTCAGGCTCTTGGCCTTCGCGATCGCGTTCCACACCGTGAGATCGCGGACCCGAATGTTCACGGTATGGAACCACCCGCCCCTCCGCTCAGTGAGGATATGACTGTGCGGCACGGCCGGACCATTGGGCAGTCCGCCCACGCGTGAGGCATCGATCATCGCCGGATGGTCGAGGCAGACGCTCAGGGGAGGACACGCAAGTGTCGACAGGTCGGGCTGGATGCCGCCGACCGCGGCGATCGCATAGATCGTGGGGATCGGTCCCGGTCTGGGCGGTGTCTCGGCGTCCGCGCCAAGCTCGCAGCCGCTGCTGGCCCCGCTCTCTGGGGGCTCAGCACAGAAGAACGACTTCGTGTAGTACAGGTGCACCGTGTCACCGTCGACCCATCCGTCGATGTACCCCTTGTCGTCTGACTTCACGACATGACTGACCGGCGGACCCGTGGTTTCATCGTGAGCCATATGTACGGATTGAACGGTCGTGGTGAGCGACGTTGGCGATGTCGGAGCGCTGCGCTCCGTGCACCCTGCGACGAGAAGGACCGTCCCAGGGCAGACGAGTCCGAGCGAAAGCCATCCCCAGAGGGCCCGAACCGGTCGTTTGTGCGTCTTCATCTGAACCCTCCGTTTCGATGGGAGTGAAAGCGCCGCAATTGCTCTGTTGCATGTGTGAGCCCGCGCAATCGACATCTGCATACAGCACCTCAGTTTTGTTTTGCGCCTGCGGGTGACGTGATAGATGATGCTGTTGCCGACGCTGACCTTCAATGGACGCGGGCTGACCTCTTCGGTGACTTTTCAATAACCACGCAAGACCCTCTTGCGTCGTGTGTTACAGGGACATGTAACCTCGTGAGATGCGTCAGTTAGTGTGAGGGGGCCGCGAGGGCGACAGTAGTCCGACATGGAGGAAACAAACCGATCGACGCAGATCGTCCGGTTCGGCTCCTTTGAAGTCGACCTCCGCGCTGCTGAGTTGCGAAGGAGCGGGCTCAAGGTTCGACTCCAGGAGCAGCCGTTTCGCATTCTGGAGCTACTGCTGGAGCGTCCCGGCGAGACTGTCACACGCGAGGAGCTGCGCCAACGGCTCTGGCCGGCCGACGTGTTCGTCGCTGTCGACCAGAGTCTCAACAACGCAATCAAGAAGCTGCGTGCGGCGTTACGTGACCCGGCGGAGAATCCGCGCTTCATCCAGACTGTCGCCCGGCACGGCTATCGGTTCATCGCGCCAGTGGACGTGGTCCGCGTCGCACCTCCTGCAGTTCCGCCCCGCAGGTCGTGGCCATCTGCCTGGATTGCGGTCCTGTGTCTTTCCGGGTTCGCTCTCGCAGCGTATATCGCGGTCCACCGACCCGGCGTCCGGCCGCCGGCGGACCGCATCGCCCTCGCAGTCTTGCCGTTCAAAAATTTGAGCGGCGATCCATCACAGGAATACTTCAGCGATGGCTTGACCGAGGAAATGATCACTCAGCTCAGCACCGTGAATCCGCGGGGCCTCGGTGTCCTGGCCCGGACGTCGACGATGCGGTACAAGGACACCCAGAAGGGGGCGGACGAGATCAGCAAGGATCTGCACGTCGACTTTCTCGTGGAGGGAAGCGTGCGGCGGGAGAATCAGCGCGTCCGGATCTCAGCGCAGCTCGTTCGCGCGAGCGACCAAATACACGTCTGGGCGGAGAGCTACGAGCGCGACCTGCGGGAGATTCTCCTCTTGCAGCGAGAAGTCGCGCGGGATATCGCCCAGGAGATCAACGTCAGTGTCAGTCCCGCAGCGTCGGCACAGCGATCGACCGTGGCGGCGTTGAATCCTGATGCCTACGAAGCCTACATCAAGGGTCGATATTTCTGGAACAAGCGGACGAAGGAGGATCTCCAGAAGGCGATCGAGTATTTTCAATCCGCAATCCGAGATGAACCCACGTACGCAGCTGCCTACGATGGGCTGGCGGACTCCTGGATCGCGCTGGGCTGGTACGGTTATGTGTCGCCGAAGGAAGCGTTCCCTCAAGCTGACGAAGCGGCGAGAAGGGCGCTCGCGCTAGACGGCTCGCTGGCGGCGGCTCACACGTCATTGGCGATGGTGCGCTTCAACTACGATTGGGACTGGTCTCGGGCCGAGCGAGGCTTTCAGCGGGCCATCGAGCTCGATTCGGATTACCCGAACGCGCATCATTGGTATGCGGACTACCTCTCCGCGATCGGCCGACATGACCAGGCCATCACGGAGTCGGAGCGTGCTCGTCGGCTCGATCCACTCTCGCCTATCATCAACGCGTGGCTTGGATGGCGTTACCATTTCGCGCGTCAGTACGACGCTGCGATCGAGCAGTATCGCAGGACGTTAGAACTCGACCCCAATTTCGCGCCGACGCACCTCGTGTTGGGACAGGCCTACGAGCAACAAGGACGCGCGTCGGAGGCTCTTGCGGAATTGCAGCAAGCCGAGCATGTCGCGCGCGGCGGGCCTCTTTATGTCGCGGCGCTGGCGCACGCTCTGGCCGGCGCTGGAAGGCGGGCCGACGCTGAGCGGGAATTGCAGCGGTTGGTGGAGCTTTCAGCGAGACAGTACGTATCACCTGTCCAGATCGCGATCGTGCATGCAGGCCTCGGCCACGCGCAGGAGGCCATCGAATGGCTGGAAAAAGGGATCGATGGGCGCTCCGCCGGCATGGTGTGGATCAAAGACGATCCACGTTTCGACTCTCTCCGCCCCGATTCCAGATTCCAAGACATCGTCACGCGCCTTCGATTCCCGTGACTCCGACAATGGGGACCCCGCTGAGCCCTCAAGCCTCGCAGCCGAACTCCGGCCCGTCCAGTTGGCGCACTTCACACTCGATGTCCCACTCGTCCCCGTGGACTTTTAGGAAGCGCTGGGTCAGCTCGATCGCCTCTTCCTTCGACTTCGCCTCGAGGATCGCATAGCCACCGATCACTTCCTTTGTCTCCATGAACGGCCCATCGGACATCGACAGTTTGCCGCGGCGCAGCCGCACGCGCACCCCTTCTGAGGTCGGCCGGAGCCCGGCGGTGCTTATCAGCCGG
>Ga0105347_1001313_pt1 | contig 10833 bp, 9 predicted proteins | sample EasRivMeERMLT890_FD_89677 | JGI IMG/M metagenome (GOLD analysis project Ga0105347, IMG submission 89677) | Soil microbial communities from meander-bound floodplain in the East River, Colorado, USA - East River MetaG ERMLT890 | ecosystem: Environmental > Terrestrial > Soil > Floodplain | place...
ACTGGGACAACGTCGACGATCGCGAGGAGATTCTCGCGGGGCCGTCCGCCCTGGCGCGGAAATTCAAGCTCGACCGGCTCTCCACGACGGTCCCGACCATTCTGTTCGATGAGCTGCACAAGTACCCCCGATGGAAGCAGTTCCTGAAGGGCTTCTTTGATTCCTATGCCGGTCAGGTACGGATCCTGGTGACAGGCAGCAGCCGAATGGACGTGTATCGTCGCGGGGGCGACAGCTTGATGGGTCGGTATCTCCTGTACCGAATGCACCCGTTCTCCGTAGCGGAAGCTCTACGTCAGGATCTCCCCGACGCGAAGCAGGTCGTCCGACCGCCGCGGCGCATCAAGCCGGCGGATTTCGATGCCCTCTGGGACCACGGCGGCTATCCGGAGCCCTTCCTGAAGCGAGACATGCGTTTCAGTCGACGCTGGCAGTCTCTCCGTCTTGAGCAGCTGACAAAGGAAGACATTCGCGACCTCACGCAAGTCCAGCATATCGACCAACTGGCAGCCCTGGTCAATCGCCTGGCTGGCCGATCAGCCCACCAGGTGGTCTACGCCAATCTGGCCAAGGACGTGAGGGTCTCCATCGACACGGTCCGACGATGGGTGGACATCCTCAGCACCCTTCATCTCGGGTACCTGATCAGGCCATGGTTCCGAAACGTCTCACGTTCGCTGCGGAAGGAGCCCAAGTGGTTCTTGCGGGACTGGGCTTCGATTGAAGATGTGGGGGACAAGGCAGAAACGTTTGTGGCATGCCACCTGCTGAAGGCCGTGGAGGGCTGGACGGACTTGGGCCTCGGCAAGTTTGAACTGGGTTACCTGCGCGACAAAGAGAAGCGCGAGGTCGATTTCGTGGTGATTCGCGACGGCAAGCCATGGTTCCTGGTGGAAACCAAAGCGCGCGACGATTCGGTGCGTGGATCACTGGAGTACTACCAGAAACAGCTGAGGGCCCCCTTCGCGTTTCAGGTCGTCATGGAAGCCGAGTATGTGGACGCCGATTGTTTTGCCAGGCCTCGCGGCCCCATGGTCGTCCCGGCGCGGACCTTCCTGTCACAGCTATTGTAAGTCGAGGGCGGGTTACCTGGACCCACAACGCACAACTAACAGCCTGTCGACTGTCAGTACTTAATGATGTTGTTCACCACCAGGAACGGCGGATTGTTCGAGGCTGTGTTGGCTGACACCACCCCCGTTGACTCCGAAGTGAATGGAGCGAAATCGAGGCTATGCGAGTGCAGCCCGTCAGGGGTAATGCCCACTTCAAGGGCGTCAGCTGGCTTGAAGTCGAAGAGGATCCGGCGGGTCCCGCCTGCGTCTGGAGTGTCGTTAAAGCCCTTGTCCACTCCGCCGTGAGTGTGGGTACCGCCGGCGCTCGTCGGCGTGGAGGGGGGATCGACGGAGTGGGTGTGCGCGATAACATCGGAGTAGGTGTGGGTGTGATTCATCGCCCCGCCTGTTTCGCCGAGCGTACTCCCGGTGCCCGCCGTCGCCAGTCCGAGGGGGAAGCGCTGGCGCAAGTCTGGCAGGTTGAAGGTGGTCGAGCCGTCGCCGGCTCCGTAGGTCGTGCCGAGGATGGCGAAGAGGTCGTCGTAAATCGTCCGGCTCACAGCCGAACCGTCGCAAAGGAGCCAGCCAGTCGGCGCCGCCGTGCCTCCGTAGGCCACAATCGACCCGACGGGAGTTCCACCCAGCGGACCGTCAAGCTTGTTAGACCGAAAGGAATACCCTACCGACACCAATTGTTGTCTCGGCGTCATCTCCGGATCGGGAGGGACGGTGATGCCCAGCCAAACGGAAGTATCCTCAAAGACAGAATCCGGAATCGGATTGCTAGCACCCAGATGAACGCTGAACAAACCATTGCTCGTGGTCACCGACCGGGTCTCCGACCAGAGTATGTCTGTAGCTGGAGGGACACCTGTGGCGGCATCGTAGATGATAAAGGCCACTGAATAAGACCCATTCACCACCGGATTGCCGGTCCCATCCCGCAAGATGCCTTGAAAGCTGATGAGCGAGGGAACTGTGCCAAACACTCCCTTTGCAACAAGCGCCAACGCTAAGGATGAAACGACAAGTCCAACTCCCACCCCCCAAACCAATTTAGATCGACGCACTTTGAATCTCCTTCTGGGTGTTCCCGTCCATCATCCAAGTAGCGTTCAATTGAGTTTTCCAGCAGCGACTTCCCAAGAATATGCTACACGGCCCCGAGGCCCAAGGAGGACCATGTCACGACATGGGAGTGACGCTGAAAGATGTCGACTCAGTACCAGAATCGACAGCCTGTCGCTGTGACGAAATCGTTTCGCTATTCGCCAGGTCAAATTGGTGGAGGCGGGGGGAATCGAACCCCCGTCCGAAAGTGATTAGGACCCACCGTCTACCTGCGTAGTTGCTCTATGCTCTCACCAGCCGCTCGCCAAGCAACAGGCTGCGTCCGGCCAGCCTCTATTGGATCTCGCTTCGAGCTCTGAGGCGGAGCCCTCGGCCAGCCCTGTTAAGTCGGCGCCCAGTCTGCAGTCACAAGGCGAACTACAGGTGGACGGGCTACCTAAGCAGCCAACGCGTACGAGTTGTCGTCAGCGTTTATTGTTTTTCCCGGTGCTTTAACGAGGTACCCGAGAATCCCTCGGCAGGCAGGCAAATCCGCTTCGACTCCGTCGAGTCCTTTCGCCCCCGGAACCCAGGGACGACCACGTTGGGTCGTCGGACTGCTCTACTTCATTATACGGCCGGCTACGCGGAAAATGAATACGATCCTCACGGCGCGTCGACGTTTACGGTAAAGTACCCCTGTTTTCCGCCCGCACCACCTCAGGTGGCGACAAGCCGCTGACCCACAGGAAGATACGAGCTATCAGCGCAAACGCCCCGGATCTCTGCTGTCCTTAAGACCGCAGCCCATCCGGACAATCTCGGCGAATCCGGTTGCAGCAGTCTGTCGGACCCGCCTAGCTTTCATTGGCCCGGACATCCGGCAAACCGGCCGGATTTGAGACGGGCTCCATAATTCGATGGCGGCTCCTCAGTCGCTCCGCTTGTGCTTCGCCTCGCGACCAGGGAAGCCGAATGCCTTCACCCACATGTAATCTCAGAAGAGGATGCCATGACCCGAACCGGTTTGATCACCGTGACATGCGCGTTTCTGTTTGCATCCACCGCCTTCGCGCAGAGCCCGCTGAAGGGAAAGCTGGAGTTTTCGACGGGTGGCGCATTTCAATCGCTGACCGTTACAGAGGGCGGGAGCAGCGAGTCGTACATGTTCATGAACATCCCCGTTCGAGTGGGGTACTTCGTCACGGAGGGGCTGGAGCTGGAAGGTGAAGTCATCGCCTCCGTCTGGGAGGACGACATCCTCTTCAATAATGAATCCGAGCTGGCGATGGTCTTCTCAGCCAACGCCTCGTACAACTTCGCCAACGGTGCGCGCGTACGACCATTTCTGCTGGCGGGCGTCGGTGTGGCCGATGCTGCCATCCCCCCGATCGCCAATACTGTCGTTCTCGTGGATGCCGACGAAACACAGTACACGATCCTCAACGTGGGCGCGGGCTTCAAGTCGCTGGTGGGGAGTCGCGCCGCGCTGCGCGTGGAGTATCGATTGCAGTCGTTCCCTGAGGACGAGACGGAGGGGCTTCAAGGCTTCACGTCGCACACCGTGCAGGTGAGCGTCAGTCTGTTCGCCCTGTAGCGGGGCGATCGGAGTGCTCTTCGGCCACTCCGCGCGTCACTCTCTAGGGTCGGGGACGCCGTTCGGTGTGAACTTCAACGCGTGAGGTGGGCTGCCCCGTGTCGGGGTCCACGGCTTCCTGCAGCTCGGGGATCGACTTCTCCCGCAGGGCCGACACGGCCCACTCCGCTTCGGCGTCGGTCATGGCCACGCGCTTGAGGCCGCGCGGTATGCGGTTCTGGAGCTTTTCGTAGGCGCTCTGCACCGCTTCGTCGGGGTAACGCCAGTCGTGCAGGTAGTACACCTGCGCAATCCCCGCCTGGAGCAGTTCCTTGGTGCAGCCGAAGCAGGGGCGCATGGTCGAGAACATCTCGCCGCCTTCCACGGCGATGCCGAAGCGGGCCGCCGAAAGCAGGGCATTCTGCTCCGCATGGACGCAGATGCACAGGTCGTAGCTGGTGCCTGAGCGATACTTCTCGCGCTGTGCGCAGCGTTCGCAACCACCGTCGAGGCAATTGGTCATGCCCGAAGGCGTGCCGTTGTAGCCGGTGGACACCACGCGGTCGCCCACCACGATGAGCGCACCCACCTTGTTGCCGCGGCAGTTGGCGCGCGAGCGCACCGCCATGGCGATGCCCATGTAGTATTCGTCCCGTCCCGGCCGCTTGCGTTCAGTCATGATTCTCGCGTCCCTTCACCTTTGTTCCTCCGCCTCTCCAGTCATCGGCACAAATCGTACCGGCGTCACCGAGCGACGTGTAATCTCTTTTCCTTCGCGCGTGAGGACAACCAGTTCCTGCCACTCGTCGCCCACGGGGATCACCAGGTGGCCGCCGTCGGCCAGCTGATCCACCAGGGGCTGAGGCACGTGGTCGGGAGCCGCTGTCACGATGATGCCGTCGAAGGGGGCATGCTCTTTCCAGCCCTGGTACCCGTCGCCGGTTTTCACGGTGATGTTCTTGTAACCAAGGGCTTTCAACGTTGAGTCAGCGCGGTCCGCGAGCACGTCGATGATTTCGATCGTGTACACGTGCGCCACCAGCTCCGCCAGCACGGCGGCCTGATACCCCGACCCGGTACCGATCTCCAGCACGGTGTCGCCGGGCCGCGGGTCCAGTAGTTCGGTCATCAGGGCCACGATGTAGGGCTGGGAGATCGTCTGTTGTTCGCCGATGGGCAGCGGCCTGTCAGCGTAGGCCTGCTCCGATAGCGGCGCCGGCACGAACCTGTGGCGAGGCACGGTGCGCATAGCATCGATCACGGCCGAGTCCTCCACACCTCGGGACTCGATGAGACCCACCATGTCCCCCCGGTCGTCTGTCATCGTCGTATCCTCGGAGCCCGCCAAGGCCAATGTCAGCGCGGCACCCAGAAGTTCAAGCCGCATATCATTTTAATGAGGGTGGCCCCAGGGGTGGAGTCAACGGATTTGGGAGGAGCCCTGGGCTCAAATAAAACGCCCCGCGGGGGCGGGGCGTTTTTCTGCAAAGGAGGCGGTCTTTCGACCGCTGTACAAGCCAAACCTGCTTCAGTGGTTTATACGGAAGCTCCCCCGGGAGGTTCCGCGCGAATTTCATTTTCTGGCGGACATGAAAAGTCCAAGTCCCACAAGGAGAAACACGACATTCATCGACCACGCGGCCAGGACGGGCGGCAGGTCGCCCTTGTTGCCGAGGGACTCCATGACACGGAGAAGGAAGATGTACACAATGGCGATGCCGGAGGCGATGCCAAACGAAAGGGCCACGCCCGCACGCTTGGGAGAGGAGGCGATGGGCACGCCCACCATGACAATGATGAGACACATGAAGGGCAGTGCCAGTTTGAACTGAAGCTTGAACTTTTCGCGGCTCGCGTCCTTGCCCGAGCGCTCCATCACCTGGATGTACTCGCGCAGGTCGCGATATCCCATGTTCTCCGGGGACTTGTCGCGCTGCGAGAAATCGTGGGGAGTCTCGGTCCAGTCGGGCCGTGCCAGGCTGTCGAAGGGAGTCCACACCTCCGATTCGAACGTGCGGACCTCGCCTCGCATGAGAACCCACAGCGAGTCGGCCCAGCGGATCTCGTCGGCACGCACGGTCCACAACACACGCGATTCATCGATGGCCTGCACCAGCACGGCCCAGCCGCGCTTCTGGGTGAGGTCGTATCGCTCCAGGCGAAAGATGCGGTGGTCCTGGCCCTGAATGTACACGTGGTATGCGATCGTCCTGCGATCCGACTGCTTCTTCTCGATTTCGAGGTTGAGAATGTCGGCTCGCTCCTGGTCGGTGTGCGGCACCACCCACTCCGCGAAGACGAGGAGCGTCATGGACAGCACCATTCCCGCACCCAGCAGGGGCAGACTGATGCGCCACAGGGACAGCCCGGAGGAACGCATGGCCAGAAGCTCGTTGCTCTTGGACAGCGCGCCCACGGTGAAGAGGGTGGACATGAGCACGGCCATAGGTACCGTGAGCACGATGATGGCGGGCACGTAGTTGAGGTAGTAGCGCACCACCTGGCCCGCGGTGGCCTGCGCGTCCACGAACGTGTCGAGGTGTTCCACCACGTCCACGATCACGTAGATCGCGATGAACACCAGGAGCGAATAGCCCAGTGCGCGCAGGAACTTGAACGTCAGGTAGCGGTCGAGTACTCGCATGCCTTCTCGCGGATCAATCTGCGGTAGCGGTAGCTTCTCCACCAGTCCTGCGGCCGGCGCCCGCGGATCACTCTCCCCAGAAGGGCCAGGCCGGACGCGCCGATCACGAAGTTGGCGCTCCACATGGCCCAGAACGCGTTGATGAGGAGGCGGTCGGCCAGCTCCTCGCCGGCGATGAGAAACGCCCAGTACAGGAGGAACAGTCCCAGAGACAGCCCCAGAGACATGCCGATGCCACTCTTCCGCGCGAGAATGCCCAGCGGGGCGCCGATCAGCACGAACACCACGCACGCCACCGGGATGGAGTATTTCTTGTGCACTTCGATCATCATGGAATTGATGAGTCGACGCTGCGAGAAGATCTGCCCCGACAGGCGCACGGCGGAGCCTTCGAGATCCAGCAGGGCCGGAGTTCGCAAGGCGCCCGGAGGTTCGGCTGCCTGACGCATTGCTTCACGCGACACCGAATCGAGTTGACGGCTATACTGCGCCACGTTCTGCTTCCAGCCGGAGATGTCGACCAGCATCATCTCCGTGGATTTTTCCCGATCGGTGCGGTAATCGGAGTCGGTCTCCTGAAGCTGGCCGCCCGCGTTCTCGAGGAACACCACCTGTTCGGTGAACCGTGTACGGCGGTATTCGTGCGCGTCTCCCACGTACTCGTGCACTTCGCCGTCCAGAAGGTCGAGGATGAGCGTGGTCCCGTCGGGAGTGAAGCGCATGGAACCGGAGCGCGCCGTCACCGTGCGCGGCCAGCGCGCGTCGGCCTGATCGTAGATCGTGACGTCGCGCAGCGAATCGCTCTTGGGATCCCGCCACTTCACGAGGAGGAAGTAGCCCGGAATGTCGCCGTTGAAGACGTTCTCGCGCAGCCGCAGGGTGGGGCGCGTGCGGTTGATGTTGCCCATGAGCACGCGGGCCTCGTGGTTCGACTCCGGCAGGACCTCGTTGTTGAACCACACCAGAAAGGCGCCCACCAGAGAGCCGGCCAGAAGCACGGGCCACAAGAGCCGCCACAGGTGCACGCCCGACGATTTGAGCGCCACGATCTCATTGTCGGCCGAGAGGCGGCCAAAGGCCATGAGCGTGGCCACCAGCACGGCCATGGGCACCGAGAGGGCCATCATCCAGGCCAGATTGTACACGAACAACTGCGTGACCACCGCGGCGGCGATGTCCCGGCCCACCACGAGGTCGAGCACGCGGGGCACGAAATCGATGATGAGGACGAAGGTGATCACCAGAAGCCCGAAGGCAAAGGGGCCCACGTGCTCGGAGAGGATATAGCGAGCCAGTCGCATCTTGTGTCCGGAGTATACCCGGACCGCGCCGAACGGGCAAATTGTCTTGCCTGGCCCGCGGGGTCGGGGCACCTTGCGCGCGGAAGTTCAGCACAGGGAAACACATTGCAGATCAAGGAACTCAGCGCAGGTCAGATCGCCGACGCTCTCTACCTGGTGGCGGAACGGTCGCTGCGGGCGCACAAAAACAAGCCGGGACAGTACCTGCAGATGCAGTTGCAGGACCGCACCGGCTCCATGAAGGCCATGTACTGGGACGTGCCCGGCGACGTGGCGGTTACCGTGCACGCGGGGTCGGTGTACCAGGTGCAGGGCAAAGTCGAAAACTACATGGACGATCTGCAGATCCGGGTCAGCTCGATCCGCGAGCCGCGCGGCCAGATCGACTGGTCACAGTTTCTGCCCGAATCGAAGAAGACCGCGGCCGAACTGGAGCGCGAATTCGACCGTGTGGCGGGACGCATCCGGGATCCGCACTACGGCGCGCTGGTGAAACTCCTCCGAACCGACGAACGCCTGTGGGCCCGGTATGCACAGTCGCCGGCCGCCACCTCGGTGCATCATGCCTACCTGCGCGGCCTGCTCGAGCATACGGTCAACATATGCCGCCTGTGCGAGTCCATGGCCGACCTCTACCCCGATGCCAACCTCGACCTGCTTCTGGCCGGCGCCATCTTTCACGACGTGGGCAAGGTGTACGAATACGAGTCCGGGCCGGCCTTCAACAAAACGGTGTACGGCGAACTGGTGGGGCACCTGGCCATCGGCGACCAGCTGGTGGTTCATCTGGCCACCCAGGTGGACGGCATCCCGAAAGAAAAGGTGTGGCACCTCCGCCACCTGGTGCTGTCCCACCACGGTCAGCTCGAGTTCGGCGCCCCCGTGCTGCCCAAGACGCTGGAGGGCCTGCTTTTGCATTTCGCCGACAATGTGGACGCCAAGGTGGGCATTTACCGCCAGGCGACCGATAGTACTCCCGAGGGGGAGACCTTTACGGATCGCGTCTGGAGCATGGACCACAGGCGCTTTCTACTGGCGGACGGACGATCGGCGCCGGGTCCTCAACTCCGGTCCCAGGACTGACTCATGAGCTGGTTCAATATGCTGTCGAACGACATCGGAATCGATCTGGGCACCGCCAACACGCTGGTGTGCGTGCGTGGCACCGGCATTGTCCTTAACGAACCCTCGGTCGTGGCGGTGGAGAAAGCGTCCCGCAAGGTGCTGGCCATCGGGGCCGCCGCCAAGGAGATGCTGGGCCGCACCCCGGGCGAAATCGAGGCCATCCGCCCACTCAAAGACGGCGTGATCGCCGACTTCGAGATTACGGAAAAGCTCTTGTCCGACTTCATCAAGCGCGTGGTGCGCCACAAGTACCTGATGAAGCCCAAGATCGTGATCTCCGTCCCTTCCGGGATCACCGAGGTGGAAAAGCGCGCCGTGCGCGATTCGGCGGAGAACGCCGGAGCTCGCGAGGTGTTCCTTCTGCCCGAGCCCATGGCGGCCGCCATCGGGATCGGCCTGCCGGTGGAGTCGCCCACGGGCATCATGATCGTGGACATCGGCGGAGGTACGTCGGAAATCGCGGTGATCGCCTTGAACGGCATCGTGAACAACACCAGCGTGCGCATCGCGGGCGATGAACTGAACGAATCGATCGTGCTGTATCTCAAGAAGAACTACAATCTGCTCATCGGCGAGCTCACGGCCGAAGAGGTGAAAATCAAGGCCGGGTCGGCCTTTCCGCTCGACAAGGAAGAGTCGATCGAGATCAAGGGCCGCGACCTCGTGGCGGGCGTGCCCAAGACCATGAAGCTCTCGTCGGCGCAGGTGCGCGAAGCGATGTCGGAGCCTGTGGATGCCATTGTGGAGGCCATCCGCCAGTCGCTCGAACGCACCCCCCCCGAACTGGCCTCCGACATTCTCGATCGTGGCATCATTCTCACGGGGGGCGGAGCGCTCCTGCGTGGCCTCGACCGGCGAATCCGGCAGGAGACCAACCTGCCCGTGATCGTGGCCGACGATCCGCTCACCTGCGTGGTGCGCGGGTGCGGCGCCGTGCTCGACAACATGCTCAAGTACGAAAAAGTGGTGATCCGCTCGCGGCGCGACTAGCCGCGAGCTTCCGGGCCGTCCACGCGAGGCTGGATTCTGGCCCGCTCTCCCCCTATATTGTTCTCGAATCGGAGGGAGATTCCATGCGTGTGCGTAGTCTGGTGTTCACTGCAGCCGCACTGGCGGTTGTGGGTGGCTGCGTGCCCTCTCTGCATCCATTCTACACCGCCGAGACCACGGTATTCCAGGAAGCCCTGCTGGGCAGCTGGACCAACCCCGACGACAACGAAACCTGGACCTTCACATCGGAGAACGACGGAGAATATGCCGTCACGTTCACCGACAGCGAGGGACTGAGCGGCGCCTTCGAGGTGCACCTGCTCAAGCTGGGCGAGGACCTGTACCTCGACTTTTTCCCCGCGCCTCCGGAGATGGAGTCGAACGAGTTCTACCTCGGGCATCTCCTCGCGATTCACACGCTGGCCAGAATCGAATTGTCAGACTCGGGTCTGGCGGTGGCCGGCATGAATCCGGAGTGGATGGAGGAGTTCCTGGATCAGCATCCGGAGGCTCTGGCGGCGGAACGACTCGACCAATCCCTGGTGCTCACCGCCCCCACCTCGGAGCTTCAGCGCTTCGTCACCGAGTTCAAGGACTCAGGCGAGATGTTCATCAGCGACGCCGACTGGCTGGTGCGCGCGAAGTAAATGGGGTCAGACCCTCGTCGTAACTTTGCACACCTGGACTAGTCAGGAGGAAGCCACAGTAGTGTCCCCCAGGTGTGCAAAGTTACGACGAGGGTCTGACCCCAGCTAGATCCGGCGGGCCAGAAGGTGCAGGAACAGGCCCACGTCGGTCACCACCCCGAGCGCCTGCGAGGAGCCCCGGTCCATGAGTTTGGTCACCACGGACGGGTTGATGTCCACGCACAGCGTGCGCACCCACGACGGGAGCATGTTGCCTGTGGCGATGGAATGCAGCATCGAAGACAGCATGAGCACCGTGGTGGCCCCCACCAGGTGCCGCGCGTAAGCTTCCTGCGCCTCGTTCATGTCCGTGATGGTTTCGGGCAATGGCCCGTCGTCCCTCAGGGAGCCGGCCAGCACGAACGGCACCTTCGACCGCACGCACTGATGCATGATGCCGGTCTTC
>Ga0105347_1001314_pt1 | contig 10831 bp, 7 predicted proteins | sample EasRivMeERMLT890_FD_89677 | JGI IMG/M metagenome (GOLD analysis project Ga0105347, IMG submission 89677) | Soil microbial communities from meander-bound floodplain in the East River, Colorado, USA - East River MetaG ERMLT890 | ecosystem: Environmental > Terrestrial > Soil > Floodplain | place...
CGAGCTTGACGATGCACTTGGGCGAACCGTATTCGCTGGCGAAGTCGCCCTGCTCGTAGTACCCGGCTCGATCACAGCCTTCGTGGACCGTTTGACCGAAGAGCCATGTGGGGCGCAGCTGGTCGTCCAGCGGAATCATCGGAGCCTGGCCGGTTGCCTGATAAAGCAAATAGAGAATCGTCTCCGATAAGTTGTCGGGATGGATCGGGCAGCCGGGCACGCAAACGATCGGGATGCCGGCTTTCGACTTCCAACTCCAACCGAGATAATCGGGCACGCCCATGGCGCCGGTAGGATTGCCGGCCATGGCATGGATGCCACCGTAGGTCGCGCAGGTTCCGACGGCCAGGACGGCCAGCGCTTTGGGCGCCAAACGATCAAGCCACTCGCTCGTCGTCATCGGTTGTCCGGTCTCGAAGTTATTGCCAAAGCCGCACCAGTAGCCTTCCTTCTTGATCGACTCGTTGGGGATCGATCCTTCAACCACCAGGACGAATGGATCGATCTCGCCGCGCTCGGCCTTATAAAACCATTTGATGAACGTGTCGGCTCCCGGCTCGCCCATGCCGCCGGGGCCGCACTCGAAATCGATCAGTGGCCAGTGAACCGCGACCTTCGGCAAGCCCGGCAGCGCGCCCAGCACAATCTCCTCGATGCTCGGCTGCGTCGCGGCGGTGAGCGCCACCGAATCGCCATCACAACTCAAGCCGGCGTTGATCCACAACACGTGAACGAGGGTCTCATCTGTTTTCGGCGCAGCCATATTCATTGACCTCCTTTGTCTGTATCCGATCTAACTCCCGACGTCTCGAGTGCGCGTGGTTCAGCGCAAACACCCTGCCAATTCAGCTAACTTGATTAATGTAGACGGCGCGTGGTGGCAATACGGAGTACGCCCGTTTCTTTTATGAGGGATTAGCCGAACCGCTCCTAGGGGATTCCCCGAAGCAAAACTGGAGTACTGGAATGAATGTTGAACCGCCAGGGATGGAACACGCGTCCACAAAGACGCGTCCAGCGCTTGACCGTTCTCGTCGAGATGAGGTAAAAATGATCGCTTTCGTTGCCAAAACCTAAGACAGGATGATTACAATAGGTGAAGTCATATTAACAGCGGGGGGAGAATAGACCGATGGAATACAACCAAAGGAAGCACGATCTCTCGAGCAGAAACTTGATCACGGTTACTGCAACAGTGGATGGCGCCGCGGAAGCGGTGGGCCCGGGGATGCTGTCACCGGCCATGGGAAAAATCCCCGAGAGCTGGGACCTGGAGGCGGATGTAGTGATCATCGGCTCGGGAGGGGCAGGGATGCCGGCTGCAGTTAAAGCAGCCGACGAAGGCGCGTCGGTGATAGTTGTGGAGACCAACTACGATATCGGCGGACACGCAATCATAAGCGGCGGCAACACGCCCCTGGGCGGCGGCACGAGCGCGCAGAGGAAGTACGGCATCGAAGACTCACCCGACCTGGTTTTCCGCGATCTCACGGACTGGTCCATCGTGCAACCCAACGGCTGGCCCGATTACCGGTATAACGACCGCGCAGTGATGCGCGCCTTCGCCGATCATTGCGCCTCGACTTACGAATTTCTGGTAGCCAACGGCGCGGACTTCAAGGACATCCCCCCGGACAACCAGGGTGGGCACAATTTGGGGAACTCTGCGCCGCGAGAGAATCATGCGGTCTGGACCAAAGGCGCGGGCTTGGAAAGTCCAAACAACCGAGGGGGAACCGGTCTTATTCGGCCGTTGGAAAACAGTGCCCGCACCAAAGGCGTCAAGTTTCTGTTGAACTACAAAATGAAGAGTCTGGTCCGCCAGGGACAGACCACGGGACGCGTGATCGGGATTACTGCCCAGTACACACCGAGAATCATGCCGGGCCAAACCGCGCCGCTAAAGAGCTTTCGCTCCGATGGTAACATCGATAGCACGAAGCCGACGATGAATATCCGCGCCAGAAAGGCAGTCGTTATTGCCACTGGCGGAACAACGAGTAACCTGAACTTCCGGCGCATGTTTGATCCGCGCTTGACCGCGATGCTCACAGTCGCGGGTGAACCCTATAGCTACCAGGATGCCAGCGGCGAGCTGGCTGCCACCGCGATCGGCGCGTCGCTTTGGGGACTGGCGAATCAGACGCTGGAGAACGGCGACAACATTCGCACCCAACGGGTGCTGGCGACGAAATGGAATTACATGACGTGGGAGCCTGAGTTTCCGCTCTTCCCGCTGGTGCGCGCCACCGGCCTAGCGTTGAAAGATTGGCACAACCTTATTTTGGTCAATCAGGTGGGCAAACGATTTTATGACGAGACTAAGGGCGATTATCCTCACGGTAACGTCTACAATGACATCAACCCCTACACTCCCAACGACTATCGCAACAACGAGAAGATCGATTACCACCCGAGCAAATATAATTTCTTCAATGCCGCGGTGGCGATGAACGAGCACTCGGAACCCCCTGATTATTCCGCCGGGCCGGTGTGGGCGATCTTCGACGCTGACGCAGTGGCGCGTAACAAATGGAACGTGACCCCGCCCTACGTTGATCCGGACGGTTATTTTTTCAGCGCCAATACGCTTCCGGAGCTCGCCGCGGCGATCAAAAACGAGTATCAAGCCAAGCCGATGAAGGGAGAAACCTTGCGAGCCACTGTGGAGCGATACAACTCGTTCGTTGACGCCGGCGAAGACAGCGATTTCGGCAAGCCTAAGCCGAAATACAAGATCCAAACGCCGCCATTCTATGCGGCGTGGGCGACGCCGAATGTGCACGACACGCGTTCCGGCCTCAGAATCAACGCCAAATGCCAAGTGATGGATCTGAATGCGCAGGCTATTCCCGGACTCTATTGTGCGGGAGAGTCGGCGGGCGGATTCAACCAGCACGGTTTGGGGCGCTGCACCACTCAGGGTTACATCGCCGGCAAAAACGCCGCGGCAGAGAAAGCCGAAGGCTAAGCGCCGCGAGAAAACCAACGCTGGCCGTTGGGCTTTCCGAGAGGTGAAAATGGTCAGGCGGGGTAAGAGCGAGTTGCTCACAGGCGCCGTTCTAGCGGCCTTCGGCGGTTTGGTTATCTACGAGGCCAGCGCCCTGCCTTATACTTCCGAATCAGGACCTGGTCCCGGCTTTTTCCCGCTGTGGATCGGCATTGGGATTTTTCTGTGCTCCTGCTTCATGCTCTATGCTTATTTTCCCCGCACCGATCCGAACACTAAACCAAGAGCTAAGACTTCCACGTCGGAAATAACGCGGGCTCTCGCTGCCTGGTTGGCGTTCGTTTTGGCCATTGCCATTTTGCCGTTACTCGGATTCGCCGTTAGCCTTGGATTACTGACGACGTTTCTGATTCTGGTCTTAGATCGGCGTTCACCCTGGACCGCCGCAGGGGTAGCCGTTGGACTAGCGTTGGGGTTTCACCTGGTATTCCCGGTTGCCCTGGGCGTCTCTTTACCTGCGGGACCGTGGGGGTTCTGAAGCTTGGAAGCCATCGGTAATCTCTTCCTCGGATTTTCAATCGCCCTTAGTCCAGCGAATCTTTTTTGGTGTTTCGTCGGCGTGTTTTTGGGAACAATCGTAGGTGTGCTTCCGGGGTTGGGGCCTCCGGCCACAATCGCTCTGCTGCTCCCGCTGACATTCAAAATGGACCCGACCACGGCCATGATCATGATGGCCGGGATTTACTATGGCGCCAAATACGGTGGCTCAACCACTTCTATCCTGTTGAATGTTCCGGGCGAGTCGTCATCGGTGGTAACCTGCCTCGACGGTTACCAGCTCGCTCGCCAGGGTCGCGCCGGAGCGGCCCTCGGCATCGCCGCGATCTCTTCCTTTGTCGCCGGCACTTTTGGCGTGTTGGGGCTGATGTTTTTAGCGCCGCCGGTGGCGAAATTCGCGTTGCGGTTTGGCCCGCCCGAGTATTTCGCACTCATGGTCCTCGGCTTGGCGATGGTTGCTTTCTTAACCGGCACGTCGGTGGTCAAAGGCATCCTGGCAACGCTCGTCGGTCTGTGGCTGGCCGGGGTGGGCACGGATGTCTTCACGGCCCAGTCACGTTTTACCTTTGGCCGAATGGAGCTGCTGGACGGAATCGATTTTATTGTTGTCAGCATCGGTCTGTTCGCCATCGGCGAAGTACTAGTGAACCTAGAGTCGAAAACCGGGGGCGAGATTTTCAAGATTCCTAAGGGGCTGCGCAATCTGCTACCCAGTCTTCAGGATCTAAAAGATTCGCGCTTTGCTTTCTTGAACGGTTCCGTGGTCGGGTTTTTCATCGGTATCCTCCCGGGCGCCGGCTCCACCATCGCGTCCTTTCTATCTTACGGTTTAGAAAAGGCGGTCTCTCGTAGACCGGACAAGTTCGGCACCGGCGTTATCGAGGGGGTCGCGGCGCCCGAGGGAGCCAATAATTCGGAGACCGGCGGCTCACTGGTCCCCTTGCTGACGCTTGGAATACCCGGTTCGTCCACCACGGCGATCCTTCTCGGCGCGCTCTTCCTATGGGGGTTTCGGCCGGGACCGTTGTTGATTCAAGAGAATCCCAGCCTGTTCTGGGGGCTGGTGGCCAGCATGTACGTGGGCAACGTCATGCTGCTGATTCTCAATCTACCGCTGGTTCCGCTGTTCGCGCAGATCCTGAGGGTGCCTTACTTTGTCCTCTACCCGATCATATTCGGTATCTCTATCGTCGGCGTCTATAGCGTCAGCCAGAGCCTCTTCGATGTCTGGATGTTGGGAGTTTTTGGCTTGCTGGGCTATGCGATGCGCAAACTGGATTTTCCCGCCGCTCCCTTGGTTTTAGGTATGGTGCTAGGCGAGCGTCTTGAGTTAGCCCTGCGCCAATCATTGATGATGTCCCAGGGCCAATTGTCCATCCTGATTGCTAGCCCGCTGTCCAGCGGAATGTTATTGTTGGCCGGCATTCTTCTCCTGATCCCGATGTTCAATAGGGTGCGTTCATGGAGAGTGAAAGCCATCGAGCAGGAATTATAAACTTACTTAGTTAGAGGAGGTCTCGATATGATACGGAAACTGACTCAGTGGATTATGTTGCTGGGGTGGCTGTTGACCATTCCGCTTGGTGTTTCGGCTTTCGAACCGACCAAAACGGTGGAAGGGGTGGTTCACACCGCTCCGGGCGGTGGCTCCGATATCCTGGCCCGGGCCATCGCGGAAATGTTGCAGAAGGAAAAATTGATAACGCAACGTCTGCAGGTGGTGAATAAGTCGGGCGGCGGCAGCGCCGTTGCCATGGCTTACCTGGCAGAAAAAAAAGGCGATAATCACGTGATCGGTTTCTTCACGGGTGTCTGGGTGACGAACCCCCTGACCACTAAGGAAGCGACGGTTACGATCAAGGATCTAACCCCCATCGTCCGCTTGGTTCTGGAGCCGGCCGTGGTCGCCGTCAAAGCCGATTCTCCATACAAGAGCATGAAGGATTTTGTCGAAGCCGCCAAAAAGAATCCCGGACAGCTGAGGCAGTCCGGCGGTTCTGTTACCGGCCGGGATAATTTAGTGCGTCTCGTCATCGAGAAGGCCACCGGCGCAAAATGGGTGTTTGTTTCTTTCCCGGGCGGCGGGGAACGGATCGCGAATCTGCTGGGCGGACACGTGCAAATGATGGTGATGGAACCCCAGGAGGCCGGCGAGCATATCAAAGCAGGCAATCTTCGGGTGATCGCCGCGCTGACCGAAAACCGTCTGCCATTTTTCCCGGATGTTCCCACCCTCAAGGAACAAGGGATCGATGTCCCTGTGATCCCTCAGGCCCGGGGGGTGGTGGCGCCGCCCGGTGTCGGCAGTGACGTCGTTAGCTATTGGGACGGCGTGTTTAGCCGCTTTGCCAAGACCCCCAGTTGGAAGAAGTATCTGAACGATAATCAGTTTGAGGACGGCTATCTCACGGGTAACAACCTGAACAAGTTCTTCGATGACCTGACTGTCCAGATGCGCGACGTGCTCAAAGAGGCGGGAGTTAAAGTCATGCGTTAGGAGATTGGTTGTGGCTACAGGTGCAACACGGCTGCTCGCTCGCTACGCGGTCAAGCTTCGCTATCGGGATATCCCGCCGGAGGTGATTGCCCGCGCCAAGGACTGTCTTTTAGACATAATCACAGTGGCTCTTTACGGTTCCACCAAGCCGTGGAGCCGCACGGTGGTTCAGTTTGTCAAAGACCAGGGTCTCTCGGGTCGTTCCACGCTTCTAGGAGAGAACCGGCACGTGCCGGCGCAGCTTGCGGCATTAGCCAACGGAACGATGGCCCATGCCTTTGAGTTGGACAATGTCCGTCAGCCCGGCGCCGGAGTTCACCCCGGCGCAACTGCATTTCTCCCTGCACTCGCTGCGGGCGAAATGCAAAGGGCGAACGGGAAAGCTTTCCTGACCGCCTTCGTGGCTGCCTGTGAAGTTATGGGTCGTATCGGCGTCGCTGCGGGAAATTCGCTCGAAAAGCGCGGCTTCCATGCCCCTGGATTGACTGGAACCTTTGGCGCCGCGGTGGCGGCCGGGCGTCTCCTGGGCCTCGACGAAAACAAAATGGTTCATGCCCTGGGAATCGCCGGCTCTTATTCCGGCGGGCTGATGGAATTTTCCCGCTGCCAGGAGGGCGCGATGATCAAGCGTCTCCACCTGGGGAAAGCGGCGGAAGGCGGCGTGACCGCCGCGTCGTTGGCGCGGCGCGGGTTTGCCGGGCCGGATAGCGTTCTCGAGGGGAAGTTAGGATTTTGCCGGGCCTTTTCCGATTCCCCGAACCTTTCCCGGCTGACGTACCGTCTGGGACGAGAGTTCGAGTCTCTCAATATCTGCATCAAACGGTACGCCTGTCATATCAACGCCCACGCCCCCATCGAAGGGCTGGAAAAACTATCCCAGCAAAATGGTTTCGATCCGCGGGAAATCCGGGAGATTGCCGTTGGCGGAATTGAAAAACTGGTTACGCATCACGCGATTTACCAACCGAAAGATTTGATGGCGGCGCAATACAGCATCCCGTTCTGCGTCGCGCTGAGTCTCTACTATGATCCGAAGGATCCGGAGTCGTTTACTGAAAAGAGGATCTCGGATGAGAAGATTCTGGCCATGATGCGCAAAGTTCGTCTTCGCGTCGATCACGAGATCGAAGAGAAAGGATGGGACCGCGCAGCCCGCGTGACCGTCTCGCTTCGAGACGGGCGGCGTCCTTCGGTGCTGGTGGTCCACTTCAAAGGGACGCCGCACAACCCGATGAGCCAGGCCGAGTTGGAAGAAAAAGCACGGAATCTAACCCGCCACATCCTTAGCGAGAAGAAATTGGCGCGCTTGGTTGACACCGTCCAAAACGTCGAAAAACTCGACGACGTCGCGAAACTCACTCGACCCCTACGAAAAGCCGGATGAAAATTCTCGGCATCGATGTCTATCCTTTGATCCTGCCCGTGGCGGAAATCTACGGCGGCGCCGCTGGCACCCTCGAAGATTGTCGCTCGTTGATCGTGCGGGTCGCCACCGAAAACGGCATTGAGGGATGGGGCGAGGCGACCCAAGGCCGGCCGGGCAATATCTACGAGACCTTAGAGACCATGGAGATCATGGTGGGCAAATACTTCGGGCCGGCCCTGATCGATATGGATCTTGAGCAAACCGGATCCGTATTGCAGAAGCTGCAGCGGATTCGCTATGGGCATCCGCTGGCCAAGGCTGCGCTCGAGATTGCCCTGTTTGACGCTTTGGGGAAATTATACTCCGTGCCGCTCTACCGTCTCCTGGGCGGTCCCTATCGCAGTGAGATAGAGCTCGTCGGCGGTTTGGGATTAGATCTAGGGCCGGAAAGCATCCGCCATCGCGCCGCTCAGCTAAAACGCGACGGATTTCATACCTTCAAAATCAAAATCGGCCAGCAAGATCGAAACAGCGATATAGCGCGAGTCGGAGCCGTGAGAGAGGCGGTGGGCGAAGAAGCCACCATTCGAGTCGATGGCAACGCCGCTTATTCATTAGCTGAGGCGCGAGAGATTCTCACGGAGCTTAGCCGGTTTCGGATTGCCGATGCCGAGCAGCCGCTGGCGCGGGGCGATCTGAAGAGCCTCGCTGAACTGCGGCGCGCGGTTGGGATTCCCATCGCCGCTCAGGAGAGCGTCAGCTCGCCGGAAGAAGCGCTCGCCGTGCTCGAAGAGCAAGCGGCCGATCTATTGAAGATCAAGCTGACCCATATCGGCGGGTTCCAGAGAGGGATTCAAGTCGCTGCCATAGTCGGCGCGAAGGGACTTTCGGTGGTTGTGGGACAGGGAAGCGCCTGCACGACGATTCTCTCGGCGGCTGAGATGCATCTCCATGCGGCTTTAAAGAACGCGCAACCCGGCGGAGAGATGACCGGCTTTCTGCGCCTCGGCGAGCAAGATATCTTTAGTCCGCTCGAGGTAAAGCAGGGGCAAGCCGCTTTGCCCAGCGGTCCGGGTCTTGGCATCGAAGTGAACCAAGCAAGGCTACAGCAAATGGCGCGACGGTTGCCTTACTACTAAGGAGTTCATCCGTTAGTAGACATACGACAGCCAAGGGACAAGCCGTGGAGAGCGCGGGCAGCCAACTCAAAGGAAGCACTCAGGCCCAGGCCGCCGGAATAACCACCCCGGGGGATTGGGAGGTGGCCGATGAGGCAAAGGCCCATTGCCCGCGCTCGGAAGGGCTTGCCCCTTGGCTTTTTACGAACAAAATCGTCTAGCTACTTATGGACTCCTTAATAACTGCTAACTTCTCGCGGACTCGCCGATCTCACAGTTTTTCCCAGGAGATCAGAAAAACCCCGGTGATGACCAGCGCCGTCGCGCCGATCTTTCGCGCCGTCAGGGTTTCCACATCTTTGAGAAACAGCGCCGAGAGCGGCAGGATGAAGAGCGAGGAGGCGTTCACTAGCGGCGAGATGATCGAAACTCGCTCCAGGCTGAGCGCCGTGTAGCTCAAAACATAAGAGAGAAAATTCAAGAACCCGGAGATCGCGAAGTAACCCAAGCCTCGCATGGCGGATTGCGGCAGCGGTTTCCTATCCCCGAAAATCAAATACATGGCGCCCATGGTGAGCAGTGACGTGGTCGCTGCCAGGGCGGCGCCCACCACCGGAGAAGGAACCTGCACCACGGCAAAACGCACGAGATTATCCCGGGAAGCGAAGAGCACGGCCGCGGCCAGCGGGAAAATTAGATCCCGCGTGCGCCAAGTCTTGGTGGCGCCTTTCCAGGATAGGGCGATAATTCCGCCGACGATGAACAGGGCGCCGAGAAGATTGCTGGGCGTCGGCTGTTCGCCAAGAAACGCCATTGCCATGGCGATGGCAAAGAGCGGCCCGGCATTGGTCAAGCAGGAGGAGATCGTCGCGCCGAGCCGCTCCATGCTTTGGAAAATAAAAAAGCGCGCAACGCCGGGAACGAGAACGCCGATGGCGATGAAGATGATGTTTACGGGAAGCCAGAGATCGATGTCGGCGACGAACAAGAGGACGTAGAACCAGAGGAAAAGCGCGTTGACGCTCAGGTTGGCAAGCAGCCCTCTGAAGTAATCGATGGACAGTACCCCGCGATTGATGAAAATCATCGAAGCGGCGAACCAGAAGGAGGCGAAAAGCGCGAGCGCGATGGCAAGCATGAGAATTAAGGGCGAAGCTACCTTGTGGAGAGCGCCCGATCAAACGATTCGCGCCGGACGACCACGCTGGCGGCTAATGACAAGGCTCGGAAGGCTGTGAATTTTTCCTTGGGTAGGCGCTACTTGACCTTGCGCAGCTCTTCGAGGAGGTTCTGTATCGGTGTAAAGTCCATCCAGTCGGGCCGGTTGACCCAGAGGTAGTCCTGATCTTTCCTCCTTCTCGCGAGAGGCGGGACGAGTTCCTGCGGCACGTCTTCCCTTAACGATCCGACTCTCAGCTCGTCTTTGTTGGCCTGGAGGAAAGCGGTTTGTCCTTCCAAGGAGAGATACCAGTTGATAAAAACTTTCGCTCCATTTGGATGAGGGTGCCGGTTCATCAAGACCAATGCTCCGGAGCCTGTGCCGATGCCGGGGTTTTCCTCGATTTGGTAGGGGTTCAGCTCGGCGACGGGCAGGCCTTGCAGGGCTGCCCGGTCGATTCTGCGACACATGAAGCAGAGAGCGAACTTACCCTGCGATAACCAGTCGGTACCCTGGCGGATATCACGGAAGAACGTCGGCTCCATATCGCGATAAATACGCTCGATGAATTTCGGCCCGAGCTGCGGATGATAGTAAACGTAAGTCAGCGCGGTGGAGCCCTGGGCCGGACCCACTTGGAGTGCCTGATATTTTCCCTTCCATTGCGGTTGCACCAGGTCCCAGGCCGATTTGATCTCGTTCTCGTTGACGAGGCTGGTATTGAACGCTATCGGCGGGCCGTACAGGGCGCTCTCGTACATAAACACGAACTGTCCCTCGGCGTCGATGTAACGGTGTTTTCCCATCCACCATTTAGACAGATCGGTTACGCTCGGATGGACTAGAATCGGGGGAATCGGCTCGACGATCTTGGCGCGATAGAGATTGAGATAGATCGCCGACGGCGCGCCAAGAAAAACGTCCGCGAGAAATTTGCCGGCTCGGCGTTCGCCAAAGAGCTTGGGGAACAGATCGCTGCCGCGTCCCAAGGTTGTGCCGACTAGCTTGATCTTCGGATACCGCTTTTGAAAGGCGGCCCAAATCATCTGCGCGTTGCCAATGGAGTCGGTGGCATAGACAGTGACCTGCCCGTCCTCTTCGGCTCTTTTTACAATCGACTCCCATTCCGGGGAAGCGGCCGATCGAACCTCAGCCGCCGAGCTCGGCGCGACAAGCCAAAGGA
>Ga0105347_1001317_pt1 | contig 10805 bp, 8 predicted proteins | sample EasRivMeERMLT890_FD_89677 | JGI IMG/M metagenome (GOLD analysis project Ga0105347, IMG submission 89677) | Soil microbial communities from meander-bound floodplain in the East River, Colorado, USA - East River MetaG ERMLT890 | ecosystem: Environmental > Terrestrial > Soil > Floodplain | place...
CTACCCGGTGGCCGGCAGTTTGTACTCGGGCTGCTGGGGCGTGTACCCCTAGTCGTCCGACGGAATGGAGTATGGAAGCGATCGCACCTACGGACTGTTCGTGCTGGAATGGGACAGCACGCTGGCCGGGACCGTGGCCGGACAGGTGACCCTCGGCCCGTCAGGCGCACCGGCGCACAACGCGCTGGTAACCAAGAAATCGCTGGGGCGCTATCACCTGGCCGATGCGTTCGGGCTCTACCGCTGGCGACTGCGCGCAACGTCTGACACTCTGATCTTCTCGCGTCCGGGGTTCTGGCCCGAGACGCTGGCGGTGGCCGCCGCTCCCGGCGTGAACCTGGTGCAGGACGTGGAGCTAACGCCATTGCCCACGGCCAGGGTGGTGGGTCGCGTAACGCGCGCCGACAATGGTCTCCCGCTGGCGGGCGCCGCGGTGGGCGTCATGGGCGAGGACTTCTTCGACGTGACTACGCAAGCGGATGGTCGCTATGAACTCGACTTTGTGCTGGCCGATTCCGACCAGGTGGTGACTTCGGCCCTCTGGGGGTTCAAGTTCGATTCGGTGCGGGTGCATCTTGCTCCCGGGTCCGAGGACACCGTCGATTTCGTCCTGGAGCGGGGCTACGTCGACCACTTCGAACTCGACCTGGGATGGCAGATGGGCGCCTCCGACGACCTCGCCAATTCGGGCTACTGGGAGCGCGTCAATCCGGTGGAAACCAGGAATTTCGCGGGGTACCAGGCTCAACCGGAAAACGACTATGACGCCGGTGCGGGTGCGAAGTGCCTGCTCACGGGACAGGCGCGTCCCGGCGACCAGGTGACCATCACCGATGTCGATCTCGGGCACACCTCCGCGGTCTCGCCCTTCTTCGATCTCGGCGGGATCACCAATCCGGTGCTGACGTTTCGGTACTGGTTCGTTAACGATGCGGGAGACAATCCGTCCCTCGATACGCTGTGGTTCGAAGTGTCCGCCGACAGCGGGCAGACCTGGACGGACGTGGGCCACACCCGTTTCCCGCTGTCCAACTGGTGGACCTTTAACGCCAGCCTCAATCAGTACAAGGTGTGGCCACAGCCGCTCAAGTTCCGCATTCGCGCCGGAGACGTTGAAGGCGAGAGCGTTGTGGAAGCGGCCCTCGACGCCTTCGCAATCACGGGAACCTATCTCTCATCGCCGCCGGGCGACATGGATCAGAACGGCTCCGTGACGGCCGGAGACATCGTGTACCTCGTGAATTTTGTCTTCAAGGGCGGTCCGGCGCCTCTGGGTCCGGAGACCGGGGATGTGAACGGCTCGTGCAACGCGTCGTCGGCCGACATCATCTATCTGGTGAACTTCGTCTTCAAGTCGGGGCCCGCGCCCTTGCCTCCGTGCGGTCCATGAGCACCATGTTCCCCGTGCGTCGGGCCCTGTGGCTGTCCCTCTTGTGCACGGCCTGTGTAGCGTCCTGCAGCTCTTCCACGCCGGTGGATCCCGACACGCGTGCGCCCTTCGTGGGCTGGCTGACTCCCACGGTGACAGCGGGCGACACGGTGTTCGTCTTCACCGAAGACACCACCACGGTGGTGCTCAACGCGGGCGACGATGGCGGCATCATCAGTCGCGTGCAGGTGTACCTCGATGGCGCCCTGGCGGCCACGCTGACCGCCGCACCTTACCAGACGCAATTGTCCCTCGCGGGGATTCGCAACAATCGCTCGGCGCGAGTGTGGGCTACGGCCACCGATCCCACGGGCAAGATAGGATCCACGGCCGACACCCTCCGGTTCGTTCACAGCGTGCTGCCTGACACTGCGACTTGGTCACAGCTTTCGCCCGCGCAAAGTCCCCTGGCCCGGGACGGGTTCACCTGGGAACTGGATCCCGCAACAGAGACCGCTTATCTGTTCGGTGGCTACTCGATCTTCACGTTCTCGAGCCTGGGCGATCTATGGTCATTCGATCTCTCCACGAACCAGTGGGACTCGCTGTCCCCGCTGGGAGTCGCTCCGCCGGCTCGAGTGCGACACGGGGCCGGCCTGGCCGCGGGAACCATGGTGATCTTCGCCGGTCAGTTCTTCGATTTGTCCGGAGATTCTCTCCTGGAAGACTATGCGCTGCTCGACCTCGGCACGCTCACGTGGAACGCCGGCCAGTTCGACCTTGCTTTGCGTCCCACTCAGGCGATGTCGACCGCGACCTTTGGCAACGACGTGTACGCATTCGGCGGCGTGGACATCTCGGGACAGGCCCACGACACCCTGCTGCGCTACCACGTGACCACCGACCAGTGGCAGTCTCTCTCGCCCGTCAACAGCCTCCCGGGAGCGCGGGCATCGGCCCTCGTGGCGGCCAATCTCGAGGATGCGGACCTGTTCCTCTTCGGCGGCAACTCGGGGGTCATCACCGATCCGCCAGCGAGCGCGTCGAACTACCGGCTCGATCTGGGCAGTCTCACGTGGGCGAGTACGGCCGCGCCGGGTCCTCCCGCGCTGGCCGAAGGCGGGGCCATCTACGATTCCGCGCTGCACCGCATCCTGGTGTGGGGCGGGCGCGACGGAGCGGGCGGTCACCCGGTGGAGGTGTGGGAGTTCGCCCTCGGTGCCTTCTCCTGGCGTCAGGTGCCCACGATGGGGACGTCGCCCACCGGTCGCACCGGACACCGCATCGTCTATGACGCTGCACGTCGGCGGCTGGTGATGTTCGGAGGCAGAGACGGTGCCACGTTTCTCAGTGAAACGTGGGAACTCAGCTGGTAGAGTTCAGTTCCGCGGCGCGGCGTCAGTCGGCCGCGTGCGCCAGGGCCGGCACCGACGGATCCGACGCGATTCGAATTCGCGCACAGGCGTCTTCGGTGGCCGGAACCACGGCCAGGGTGTCGGAACGACCGTCGCCTCGCACTTCCACTTTCACAAGCGGCATGGATCGCACGCTCGAATAGCGCGCCACGAATTCCGCGGCCCGCCGCACTTCGCTTTCATCGACCGGTCCCCTCAATAGCGCCACCGGACTCCCGGCGTCGGGCACCTCCAGGACGAGGTCATTGAATTTCACCTGAGACTCGATGCGCGCATTGTCGGTTTCGTTCCGTCCGATGATCACCTTGGCGCGCGGGGACAGCCTGAACTGGCGACCCGTGCGCAGGAGATTGAGGTCGGAGGTGTCGATGAACTCACTATGGTCGAACAGATCGCGCAGACGGGCGGAGTAGCCCGGATCGGTGAGCAGACAGCCCGACGCGGGATTGGGGTAGTCCACGAGGCCGAGCTGCCGCGCCAGTTCCATCTGCGGTTTGCGCGAACGGCCCTGAATGTCGAGGAGCGCCTCGCGATTCACCCAGCCTTCCTGTTCCGCCACGGTGGGAGGAAGCAGGCGCGCCGAGAGGGGGCGCAGGAGTCTTCCTTCCAGCCCGGCTTCGCGCTCCGTGAGCGCCAGCTTGGCTTTCACCTGGGAGAAGGGCCGCTGGCCCATGACTTCGCCCGTGACCACGAAATCCGCTCCCGCCATTTCCATGTACGATTTGGCCTGCGAGAGCATCATGATGCGGCAGTCCACGCACGGGTTCATGTTGCGGCCCCGGCCGTGAGGCGGATTGCGCACCAGATCGACGTAGTCCTGACCCAGGTACATCAGCTTCACTCGGAATCCAAACGTCTGCGCCGCGGGGAAGGGGTTGTGGCCGCAGGACGAACGGTCGGACAGGTCGCAGCCGAAAGACGTCATGAACGTGAGTGCGGTGACCTCGACGTTCTGCCGCAACAGGAGGAGCACCGCCAGGGCCGAATCGAGCCCGCCTGAGAAGAGAGCGATGGCGTGAGGCTTGCGGCCGTTGCCGGGAGCGCTTTGGGGCGCGGTCATGTCAACACGTTAGGCGCGTATCTCGTTGCGTCAAGCCCGGATTGGCCGCTTAGGTCTTGACTCTCCCGGGCCTCCGTGGCACTCTTGAGTGCCCGGTTCACACCGGCACACACTCCATGACCGCAGCCCTGGTCCGCCTCAACGATTCCGCGAAGGGGTTCATCGAGGGACTCCAGGACCTCACGCTCATTACCCTGCGGGTGGTCAAACGGATCTTCACTCCGCCGTGGTACTTCCGCGAAACTCTGGAGCAGATGCACTTTATCGGCGTGGGATCCCTGGGACTCATTGTGCTTACGGGGATGTTTGCCGGCCAGGGCATGGCGCTGCAGTTCTCCTACGAACTTGGAGCGTTCGGGTCGAAGGACTACCTCGGCACCGTGATGACGAATGCCATCGTTCGCGTGCTGGGGCCGGTGCTGGCGTCCATGATGGTGGCGGCGCGCGTGGGGGCGGGCATCACAGCCGAAATCGGCGCCATGAAGACCACGCACCAGATCCAGGCACTGGAGTCCTTCGGGATCGATCCGCTCAAGAAGATCTGCGTGCCGCGGTTCGTGGCGCTCGTCATGATGATGCCCATTCTGACCATTGTGTGCGACGTGGTCGGCATCGTGGGAGGCTGGATCATCGCGAAGTACATCAGCCACGTATCCACCATCATCTACTGGGCGGCCGTGAAGGATCGGCTCACGTTCGGGAACATCACCGTGGGATTGATCAAGCCCTTTGTGTTCGCCGCCATCGTGGCCTCGGTCGCCTTCCATAACGGGTTCGCCGTGACCGGGGGCACCAAGGGCGTGGGACAGTACACGACACGCTCCGTGATGATCTCGTCCATTTCGATTCTGTTCGGCGACTTCTTCATGACCAAGGTGATCTTCGGCGCCCTGGGGTGGAAGCTCTGACATGATCGAATTCGAGGCGGTCAACTTCTACATCGGTCCGCATCACATCATCCGTGACGTGACGTTTCAGGTCGAGGCGGGCACCACGAAGGTCATTCTGGGAGCCTCGGGGTCGGGAAAGAGCACGCTGTTGCGGCTCATGATGGGGTTTTACCGCCCGGCGTCGGGCCGCGTGCTCATCGACGGGGAGGACACCTCGAAGCTCTCGGTGGGGCAGTGGAGGGAACTGCGGAAGAGCTTCGGCATGGTGTTTCAGGAGGGGGCGCTGTTCGACAGCATGACGGTGGGCGAGAACGTGGGGTACGCCCTGTTCGAGGAGCGCCGCCACGACCCGGCAGACATCGAATCGCGCGTGCGCGAAATTCTGAACTTCCTCGGCCTGGGCGAGCAGCTGATCGATCGGATGCCCGACCAGCTGTCGGGCGGCATGCAGCGGCGTGTGGCGGTGGGGCGCGCCATTGCGGCCCACAATCCCCGCTACATGCTGTACGACGAACCGACCACGGGCCTCGACCCGCTCACCGTGGAGACCATTACGGAACTCATCCTGCGGCTCAAGCAGCAGAAGGGCGTGACGTCGGTGGTGGTCACTCACGAACTGATGGATGCGTTGAAGGTGGGCGACACGTTTCTCGTGCTCAATGAAGGTCGAGTGGTGTTCGAAGGGTCCGACCGGGACCTCTGGTCGAGCACGCAGTCGTACGTGGTGCAGTACCTTGCGCCGTTCCGGAGAGCCATCAAGGAACATGCGCTGTCCTAGAGAAGGATGACTACAAGGTGACGATGAAGCGAACGGACCGGGTGAAGTGGGGGGAGCTGAAGATCGGCCTGTTGGTGGCGTTCGGCTTGCTGTTTCTCCTGTGGGCTTCCTTTTCGGGCAGCGGCTCGAGCATTTTCTACGATAAGAAACCTCTGCACACCGTGCTGAACACGGCCAACGGGCTGATCGCCGGGGCCCCCGTGAGGCTGGCGGGAGTGGAAGTGGGCAAGGTGGACGAGATCCGCCTCATCGGCAAGTCGGCTGCAGAACAGGTGTTTGTCACCATGCTCATCGAAGAGCGTGCGTGGTTCAACGTCAAGGCCGACTCACGGGCCACCCTGGGCACCATTGGCATGCTGGGCGACAAGTACATCGAGCTGTCGCCCGGGTCCACGGAACTACCGGAATTGAAGCCGGGCGATTTCATCGAGGGACGTGTCGCCGGCGATCTGCTGACGATCATCGATCACGCCCCGGAAATGATCGGCAATCTCGAGCACCTGGCCAAAGCGCTCGGGGATCTGGCCACGAAGCTCGAGGGCACCGACGGCACGCTGGGCAAACTGATTCACTCTGATTCGCTCCACCAGGCATTGACGTCGGCCTCCCGCCAGGCCGCCGAACTTCTGGCGCGCCTCGATGAGCGGGTGCCTCCCCTGGTGGACAAGGCGGCCACCACCATGGACGACTTCGGCAAGGTCGCCCGGAGCGCTTCCGATACGTCAGGCACCCTGGGAAAACTGCTTCACGACAACTCGGCCTACGAGCGCCTGAATTCGCTCACCGCCCGACTCGACTCGCTGGTGTCGGGATTACAGGCGGGACAGGGCACCGCGGGTGCGCTGCTCAAGGACGAGGCCGTGTATGCGGATCTTCACAAGACGATTCTCGATGTGCAGTTCCTGTTGCAGGACATTCGGGAAAACCCGAAGAAGTACGTGACCTTCAAGGTGTTCTAAGGGTCGGGAGCCGCCGCCGGGCGGAAGAGCGGGCGCGAGGCGCGCTAGTGCGACTGAGGCGCCGACTCCATGGCTTTCGCCAGGGCGCCTGCGAGGTGATCCAGTACGTACGGCTTTTGCGCGAAGCCGGCCATGCCTTCGTCCAGCACGCTTTGCGTCACCTCATCGAGCGCGTAGCCGGTGGAGAGAATGGCGCGAACGTCCGGGCGAATCTTCTTCAATTCCAGGAAACAGTCCCGGCCGCCGAGCCGGGGCATGGCCATGTCGAGAATCACGACGTCGATCTCATCTCCGATGTCCCGAAACCGCTCCACGGCCTCGGCCCCGTCGCAGGCTGTAATGACCCGATAGCCCAGGGTCTCGAGCATCGTGGTGGCCACCTGACGCACCAGTTCCTCGTCGTCCACGAGCATCACCGTGTTGCCGGCGCGGGTCCTCACCGTGTCCTCAGGGTCCTCCACCACCAGGCTGGGCCGGTTCACGGCCGGCCAGAGGATCTCGAAGCGCGTGCCTTTGCCCGCCTCGGACGAAACGCAGATGGAGCCGCCGTGGTTCTTCACGATGCCGTACACCATCGACAGCCCCATGCCGGTCCCTTTGCCCTGCTCCTTGGTGGTGAAGAAGGGCTCGAAGATACGTGGCTGCACTTCCTCCGGAATCCCGCACCCCGTGTCGGCCACCGACATCCGGATGAAGTCGTGCGACGTGTCCTCGGGATCGGACGGCGACCGGGTGGACAGTTTCACGCGGTCGGTGATGAAGCTAAGGGTGCCGCCGCCCTCCATGGCGTCGCGCGCGTTCACGGACAGATTGAGGATGACCTGCTGGATCTGAACCGGATCGCCCAGCACGAACGGCTCGTCGGCCGACAGCGCCGACTCGATCTCGATGTTCTTGTCGAGCGTGCGGCCCAGAAGTGACACCACCTCGGCGATCGTGGCGTGCAGGTCCACCGGGATGTTCTGATACTTTCCCTTGCGGGCAAACCCCAGAAGCTGCTGGGTGAGTTCGGCGGCACGCCGGGCGGCGCGCTCGATCACGGTGGCCGCCTTCTCTGTTTGTGCCGGGCTCAGGCTGCCTCCACGCAGGAGGTCTGCATAGCCCAGGATCCCGGTGAGCAGATTGTTGAAATCGTGGGCGATGCCGCCGGCCAGGGTGCCCACGGCCTCCATCTTCTGCGACTGGCGCAACTGCTCCTCGAGCGAGGACTTGTCGGCTTCGGCCCGGCGGCGTGCGAGTGCGTTGGCGAACAGCTCGCCTGCGATGTGCAGGAGCGAGACCACGTCGGCGGCCCAGAACTTCTGAGTGCGGACCGAGTCGAAGCCGAGAAAGCCCCACACGGACTTGCCGTACACGATGGGCACGGCGATGAGCGACTGGACCTCCTGGGCCACGAATTCGGCACGCTCCGCGGTCGCCTCCTCCGGCAGGTCGGACACCGACGGCACGTGCACCACCTCGCCTTTGCGGATGCGGTCGATGAACCAGGGGAACGCCGAGACGGGAAGATCCTGCACGCGCTCACGCTGCACCGGAATGCCCGGGGCACACCATTCGTGCGTGTTGCTCACCCGATGACCGCCATCGGAGAACAGAAAGATGTAGCTGCGATCCACTCGGGCAAACTCTCCGAGGGAGGCCAGCGCTTCGTCGATCCCGTCGTCGATGTCCCGTGTGGCCAGATTGATGAAGTGCGTGGACAGGGTGGAGATGAGGTTTTCAAAGCGCAGCCGGTACTGCAGCTTGGCCTCGGCGCGTTTGCGTTCGGTCACGTCGCGAAAGCTCCACACGCGGCCGACCTCCTGGCCCCCCATGCGATGGGGCTGGGAGTACCGCTCGAACACGCGGCCGTCCTTGAACTCGATTAAGTCATGACTCTCCGAGCCCGGCTGGCTGTAAAGTTCCTTCACCTTGCTCAGAAAGGCTTCCGGTTCCGACAACTGGGGCAGCACCCAGGCGAGCACCTGGTGATCCTCTCCGTGCGACACCACCTCGCCGGGGATGTTCCACATCTGGAGAAACTTCTGGTTGTAGCTGGTGATGCGTCCGTCGGTGTTCACCACGAGAATGCCGTCGGCGGTGGACTCGAGCGTGCCACGCAGTATCGAGAACGACTGCTCGAGGTCGCCTTCGGCCTTCTTGCGCGCCGTGATGTCGCGCAGATTGCACATGATGAGTTTCTGTCCTTCAAACTCGAAGGGCAGGGCCGACACGATGCAATAGAGCAGGTGACCCGCCGCGTCGAGGATCTGGCAGTCCTCCGGTTCAAAGGGCCGGCCTTTCTCGGCGAGTGCATAACGCTCCGACAATCGTGGCCAGTCCTCGGGCCGGTGCAGCTGATTCAAGCTGAGATGTTTCAATTGCTCCTGGGTGTAGCCCAAAAGCTTCACCGTGGACGGGTTGGCCATGACGAGGCGGAAATCGGTAGGCGACGCCATGAAGATGGCATCGAGGGAGGATTCGAAGAGCAGGCGGTAGCGCGCCTCGGATTGCTGAAGGGCATCCAGCCGCGACAGATCCTGAACCATGAGCAGGGTTTCGGCGACGTGCCCGGAACTTCCTTTGATGGGCACAGCCGTGGCATACAATCTGCGGCGCTCCGATCCGCAGGACGCCTGGATCTCTCCGCGACGGGCCTCCCCGGACGTCTGTGCGGCTTTGGCGGGACACCCTTCGCAGGGCTGCGCATTGCCACAGACGACCTCCTGGCACGATTGCCGGAGGATGCCGAACCCGGAGGCGGCCGCATTGAGCTTGAGGGCCATGGCCGGATTGGCCCAGGTGACGCTGAGTTGGCCGTCGAGTACGAGAAACCCGATTTCAGCATTGTTGAGAACGGCCGCGAGTTTCTGGCGCTCGAGATCGAGCACTCGCACCTGGCGATCGAGGGTTTGAAATCCCCGTTCGTACTGCGACACGAGCGTGCGCAGGCGCAGAAGTTCGCTGCGCACCGACAGGGCCGTCTGAAACAGGGGCAGCCAGGTCGAAATCCGCGAGGACAAAAGGACGCTTCCGGCCGACGGTTGCAATGCCAGCACTCCAATGCGCTCGGAGCCGGTTCCCAGAGTCCACACAGAGCCGGGGCGATCGGGTTCCACCACCCCGTTCACGGGAAGGAGGTCCAACCCGGAGGCCTGTCGCGCGGCATCTGAGAGCGCTGCGAGGTTCGCAACACCCTCGGGTGAGGCGAAGGTCCAGGTCTGTTCGGACAGGTGGGACGACTCCGGCTGAAGGAGCACGGCCGCCGTCACTCCCAGCGTGCGGCCGAAATCGGACAGGAGGCTCCCGATCGCCCCGTCGGGATCTCCGCCGATGACGACCTGTGCCCAGCGGTCCAGGAACGGACCGGCGTCTGTGGCCGAAGCGGAATTAGGTGCGGTGCTGTCCTGTGACACGGACCTGCTCCGCGGAGGTGACCTGCGATGAAGCGTAGGCGTCGGCCAGGCAGTCGGCCACCGACTGCACCAGAGCTTCAGACACCGGGTCGAAGGCCGCGTACTCGTGGCTGTCGATGTCGATCTGCGCGAAGATGCGGTCGCCGCGACGGATGAGCACCACGAGTTCCGACCTTGTCTCCTGGCTGCACGCCAGATAGTTGCTCTCCTTGGAGACATCGGGAATGTTCATGTTGCGTTTCTGCGCCACGGCGCTGCCGCACACGCCCTGGCCGACGCAGATGAAGACGTGATTCGTGGGCGCGCCGATGAAGGGCCCCAGGCGCAGCACTTTGTCGGGGAACAGCTCGTAGATACCGGTCCAGTGAAACCGGGGGTTGGAATGATGCACCCTCTCCACGGCCTGCCGTAGAATTTCGTCCAAGGGTGCACCCTGCTCCCGCAAGCGGGTCAACGTATCGACAATCGCTTTTGCCCCTGAGTCCATCGTCCCTCCCTGGGCAGTCCTGTGCCTGTGGCGAAAGCGCAGCCAAAACGCCTCCGCGTCTAACTAAGTATATCGGCCGCTGGAAGTTATTGCTTAGGGACAGCCCGTCCTGCGCGGGCCCGGGGAGGGCCCGCACCGCTGTTCACGAATTGAACAACCGACCCGGATCAACTTTGCGGAAGCACGCGGGGCGTGATCATGATCATGAGCTCCGTCTGCTCCGTCTCGGTTCGTGTGGAGCGGAAGAAGGCGCCCAAGAGCGGAATGTCGCCGAGCAGCCAGACCTTGGACACGGTCTCGATATTACGCTCACGCGTGAGGCCGCCCAGAATCAGCGTCTGACCGTCGGGGACTTTCACCGTGGTGTTCACCTCGCGCTTGGCGGTCACCGGCGCCGGGCTCTCCGCGGGGCCCACGAGGGCGAGAATCTCCTCGAAAATCGGGTTCACCGA
>Ga0105347_1001319_pt1 | contig 10795 bp, 9 predicted proteins | sample EasRivMeERMLT890_FD_89677 | JGI IMG/M metagenome (GOLD analysis project Ga0105347, IMG submission 89677) | Soil microbial communities from meander-bound floodplain in the East River, Colorado, USA - East River MetaG ERMLT890 | ecosystem: Environmental > Terrestrial > Soil > Floodplain | place...
GGCATGCGGATGAGGTTCTGGCCCTTGACGACCATCTCATACGCGTTGCTCACCGTCGTCATGACCGACACGGTCGTGTCGGTGCGGCTGTCGCGCAGCTGCACGATGTCGCCGGTCTGCTTCGCGCTGTATCGCGCCTGCGCCTGCGCGTCGGCCGCAGCGGACAGGAGCACGACGATCACGGTCAATCCGACAGTCCAGTGGTGATGCTTCACGGGTGATGGCTCCTGACCTTCCAACGTCCAGCTCCTAGCCACGTGTCGCCAGAAACGCCTGCGTCCACTTCACGCTCGCCTCGACGTCGGCGAGGTTGGCGGCCTGCGGCGTGACGGCCGGGTCGCCCGGTGCCGCCGGCGACGGCTTGCCCTTCTCGCAGAGGGCAAGGAAGCGCGCGAACTCCCACGCCGGCGTGCTCTTGTAGAGCTCCCAGAACTGCGGGTCGCGATAGTTGAACATCCGCGGCTTGCCGCTGACGATCACCTCGAGCGACACCGCCTTGCCGGGGCACTTGGCGACGTAGGTGCGGATGTAGTCGGCGATCCCGATGTTGCCGTCGCCCATCCGCGTCCAGCGGACTGCCGCGCCTTCGGGGGCGTTCCAGACCGCGCTGTCGCGCATGTGGCTCGTCAGCACGTACGGCGCCAGGGTCTCGAGCGTGAGGTGGGGATCCTCAATCGTCCACACGGCATTGCCGGAGTCGATGCAGACGCCGACGAACTCGGGGCCCGCGGCCTCGACCAGCATCTTCAGCTCGCGCGCCTGCATGTCACCGGCGTGGTTTTCGATCGCGACCTTGACGCCCGCGTCCATGATCCTCGACCGCGAGTTTTTGAGGACGCCGACCGTCGATTCGATGTGCTTGTCGATCCCGGTGCGCCGGTCGGCACTGCTGCCGAGCACGGCCCGCACGATGGGCGAGCGGACGATCTTCGCGGCGTCCACCATCTTCGCGAGCTGTTCTTCGGCAGTGCCTTGAGCCTTGTCGAACGCCGCCGACGTCGGACAGATCGAGCGCATCCCGATCTCGAGGTCGAGTCCCAGCTTGTCGGCGTAGGCGCGGACCTGGCGCAGGTTGTCCGGCTCGAGCGAGCCGAGGAACCGGATCTCGCTGAAGTGGACGACCTTGACGTTCCACTTCGCGGCGAAGTCCATCTGTTCGAACGGCGTCCATTTCTGCGCGCCGAGGCTGTACATGTCGACGCCGAACCGCACCGGGGTAGTGGGCTTCTGGGCTGCGGCCAGCGCCGCCTCGGTGCCGGGCGTGGCGCCGAGAGCCAGCGTCGCCGCGCCGAGCGTCTTCATGAACGTGCGTCGATCTGTGGGCATGGCATCCTTACTGGACATGTGGACCCCAGCATTCAATCACGGAATGCACGCCAAAAGTACTCCACAGCGGCGGATCGCCGCAACGCGGCCGGTAAAATGTCAGACCGGGGTCAGACCGGGGTCAGACCGGGGTCAGACCGGGGTCAGACCCCGAGGCAGTGTTCAGACCCTCACCAAATCGCGGCGACGGCCGTTTCCTGCGCGGTTGGCGCGCTCTTGACGTCCGACGCCTCTCCAGTCTCTGGACGCAGCGAACGCTTGAACTCGCTGTCACCAACGATGGATTCGTTCGACCGAATGCGCTCATCCGTGCACCTCTCCTCTGGCGAGGAGCCGAGCACGTGCGTCGCGAAATGCTGCTGCAGGTCGGGAAGCTCGCCGTCGCCGAATTGACCAAGCACCAGGTCGACCGCCAGAAATGACGGCGACGGACGCTGTCCCGTCGTGGCCGCATAACTGCTCCACTCCCAATCTTCTGGACGCGTTACGAGGCCAGCCCGGACAGGGTTCATTGCGACGTACCGACAGAGCGCCGCGAGATACCCTTCGCGCTGGACGATTTGGTCCTTGAATCGCCCCTGGAAAACGTGGCCGACTCGCCCGTGGCGCCGATTCCACCACTGCGCGTACCTGCCGTTTATCCTGCGCAGGGCTTCCGACAGGTTCGGCAAAGTCGGGCAGAGCGTGGCGTGGAAATGATTCGGCATCACACAGTAGTTCCAGCACTGAATCTCGAGGTCTTCGACAACGTCCCCAAGCAAGTGCACGAACATCCGGTAGTCGGTGTCATCCATAAAAATCGACATGCGACCGTTGCCGCGTGCCATGACGTGTCGAACCAATCCTGGAATCTGAATCCGTTTTGATCGTGGCATTCCGTTCCAGGATCCACGAAGCGCGCCGTCGCAAGCGAGCCAATGAAAATGGGATCCAATCGAACAAGACCTACCTGGAGAATGCGGTTCTAGCAACAGGAATTGGGTCACGAGATCGCAGGAACTGCGTGCCCAGGCGTTCCGGCGCGAGCCATTTCGGCTGGGGTCTGACCGTCTGACCCCGGTCTGACCCCGGTCTGACCCCGGTCTGACCCCGGTCTGACCCCGGTCTGACCCCGGTCTGACCCTGGTCTGACCCCGGTCTGACCCTGGTCTGACCCTGGTCTGACCCCGGTCTGACCCTAGCGCTTTCCCCCGACTGCGGGGGGCACGTGGATGGGGTAGTCCTTCTCGCCGGCGAGGATCTTGACTGACAGCCGATTCTCCCGAATCGGGATGGGGCACGTCGTGTAGGGGTTGAACGCGCACGGCGGGTTGTACGCCTGATTGAAGTCCAGCACGGTCGTTCCATCGTCGAGCAGGTCGGCATACAGGAAGCGCGCGGCCTCGTACGTTTCCTGGCCGCTCGACGCGTCCCTGAACACGAAATAGAAGCGCTTCGGCCGCGTCGTGAACGGCCGCAGCCGCAGCGTGTGGCCGAGGAGGCTGAACTCGACGACCCCCTCGCTCTGGAACTCGTCGAGCTCGCCGAACGTGTTCAGGACCTTGACGGCCTGCGGCTGTGCGTCCTTGATGAAGCGGCCGACGACGCGATACTGCAGGTCGATCGGAAACCAGCGAAACCCGAGAAATCCCCGGGCGAGCTCGCCATTCGGGTCGCGCACGCGCAGCGACTTCGTCTCGCCGCTGACGTGGACGGCGAGGCGGACGTCGCCGATGACCAGATCGTCGGCCTTTGGCGTCCGGTCATCGCGCAGCTCGATTGGCTGAGTGATCGCCTGACCGTTCAGCACCACCGCGGCACCCGGCGCAGGCTCGAAGCGGACAGCCCGATCGTCGCGCACGAACCAGCCCAACACCGCGGGCGCAGCCGCAGGCAGGACGATGTCGTTCGAGGCGGCGCTGCCAGCCGTGTTGACGCCCAGTTTGAGCGGATGCAGGCCCGCGATCGTGACCCAGTCGCGGCGATAGTCAGTCTCGTGCTTCGCGCGCCACTTCTCGTTCAGGACCAGAGGCGGTTCAGCCACCGGCGGCGCGACGGTCGTGGGTTCCTGGCCCGGCCCACCCCCGCAAGCCGCGGTCAGGGCGATGGCCGTAGCCCCGGCGGCGATCGTTCTCGAGAGAATCCGTGTCGTCATCTCGACACCATCGTACGCGCCGAGACCGTCAAGTCAAAGTCCAGACCGCATCTCGGCGGCGATGATCCGTGGCGAATCACCATCCGGCGGGTGGTCACGGTTCTCCAGGATCGAAGAAATCGTCCGCGCTCCGGTACTCAAACCCCAGCCGGCGCGCGTACCCAGGATCCTGTGCACCGGCGCCGACGTAGATGCACGCCGACGGATCGAGCCTGTGGCGCTCGATGAGCAGTACGCCAAGGCCAGGCAGAGGCTTCCGGCACCAGCACAGTGGCGGCCCGGCGGGGTGCGGACAGTATTCGATCTCGATGGCAACGCCCAGTGACTCCTGCATCCTCGTGAAGGCCGCGTCAACGTCGGCCCTGTCCATGGTCTGGTCGGCAATCTCTGGCTGCCATGAGATCCCAGCCAGACGCCAGCCATCATCGTGATAGCGCCGCAGCACATCGCCGCGGCCGGGCAACACCTCGACGTCGTCGGCGGACCGGGGCGTGCGCGCGCCCGATCGACTGCGGCGCAGCACGCCGTCGCACCAGAGGAGGAGAGCCCTGCCGGTCGCCGACCCTGAGCGTGTGCGCGCGAAGGGCACGACGTCGATGGCGGAGAATCCTTCGGAGGGATCCGGCGCCTCGAGCTCGCGTTGATAGCGGAACTGCACGCCAGGGCCAAACAACGTCACGTCGCGCTTCGCTCTGGCGCGGATGTCCTCCGGGCCCGGCAGTCGTCCGTACTTCGAGATCATCCGCCCGACGGCGTTGATCTGGGCATCCTCGATGCCGGTGTCGATCCACAGGCACCGCACCGGCAGGCCATGGGCCGACGCGGTGGCGATCACGCGCGCGCGTGACTGGCGAGAAACGTACGTGTTGTCGAGGACGAGGCGCGACGTGCCGGCGGCAATCAGTCGATCGAGCTCGGGAAGGAGATCGGAGAGCGAGCCGCCAGCCGTGTCGCGGTTGACGCGCGCGTAGCCGCGCGCGACAAAGGATTCGGCGACGGTGCTCTTGCCTGCGCCCGGGAGGCCCATGATGAGAACGACTTCCCCTGCGCGGGCGGGGGCGACCGCCGCCGCCGGCGCTCCCTCCTGCCGCCGGACCGTGCGGCTGGCTGGGAAGCGCTCGTCGAGCCGCGCCCGGTCGTCATCGTCCAGGGCGATGGAGGTCGCTCGAGCGATCGACCGCACGGTGTCGATGCTCGTTGCGCCGGCGACAGGCACGATGAGGTCAGAGAGATCCAGCAGCCACGCCAGTGCGACCTCGCAGGCGCTGGCGTTGTGCCTGGCGGCAATCCTGGCGAGCACCGGGTCGGCGGCTAGCCGTCGTGCCCGCTGCACGCCGCCGAGCGGGCGGTAGGCGAGCAGCCGAATGCCGTGCGCGAGGCAGCAGGCGACGACGCCGTTGAGGATGTTGTCGTCCTTCCAGACGCTCAGTTCCACCTGGACCGCGGCGATCTCGGTGATGCGCCTGGCCTCCTCGATCTGCCCCACGTTCACGTTGCAGAGACCGATCGACTCGATGTGCCCGTCGCGCTTCAGGGCGTCGAGCGCGCGAACGCTGGTGGCGAGTGGCACACGCGGATCAGGCGCGTGAAACTGATAGAGGTGGATGCAGCTGACGCCGAGCGCGCGGCGGCTGGCCTGGCACGCGGCGACCAGGTGGCGCGCGCGGCCGTCAGGGACCCAGCCGCCCTGCGGACGCGTGAGGCCGCCCTTGGTCGCCACACGAACGCGAGAGCGGTCGCCACTCCAGGTCGAGAGGGCGCGCGCGATCAGCCGTTCATTGTGTCCGGCGTCGCCGTCATCCCAACAGTACGCGTCGGCCGTGTCGAGGAGCGTTACGCCGGCGTCGAACGCGGTGTGGAGTACCGCCACTGCTCGTTCGTCGTTCCGCTCGCGCTCCGTCGACAGGCGCATACACCCCAGCGCGAGGCGCGGCACGTCGTCAGTGAAGGTCGCGAACTCGCTCACAGTCGCAGCGTGAAGAACAGGAAAGAGGCTGTGCCGGCGAGAATCGCCACCCATCCCCATCGCCGCTGGCCGGGAAGCTCCCACCACATGACGAGGCCGGACGCGATCCACACGATCATCGACACGCACACGATGTCGACCACGATGCTCCACGACAACTGGAGAAACCCTTCTTGTTCGAAACCGCCGCGGGCGTGCATGCCGGTCAGAAAGTGATCCCAGCGGAAGCGGCGGTCCTCGACGGTGAGCTTCTTCTGATCGATGAAGTACTTCAGCTGCGTCGACGTCCAGAACGAGTACGCGTAGACGTTGACCTGCGTCGGGCTGTGCCGATAGGTGCCGTAGCTTGTCGCCTCTACCCCGGCGTCCTCGAGCAGGGTCTCGCCCAATGCGCGGAGGCCCGCAGGGTCGTGCGGTACCGGCATGTCGATCGTGTGCTCGGCGCGCAGCGTCCAGAGGGGGAGTCCCTTGGCGGCGTCACGCTGCTCGAAGAACTGGTTGTGCGCGAACGGCACCGACGAGATGGCGTACATGAAGAACCACGGCAGGAGGGCCATTCCGAGATACAGGTGAAGGCGGCGGTTGAGATGCGAGTAGGTCACGTCATCCCTTCACAAGGTCAGCAGGTAGAGCGCGAACACCCCGGCTCCGGTGAGGAGCGACGTGAGCCCGACCCGCCGCGTCACCTTCATCTCCCACCACATCCAGAGCCCCGACAGCACCCAGAACACCATCGCGATGATGAAGAGGTCGACCGAGACCGCCCAGGTCGTATCGACTGCGTACCCTGTGGCGTAACCTCGCCGGCGATGGAATCGTTCCAGGAGCGCGTTCGGGCGAGCGTGCATTCGTTCGATGACGAGCGTGCGATCGGCAGGAGAGTAGGTGAGGCGACGTGGTGTGACGAGGTCGTTCCGGTTGATGGCGATCGCTCCGTCCTCGCGTCGCGACACACCGTGGGCGCCATCGAGGCCGACCGACATCAGAATCTGTTTCGAAATGGTCCTGAGCCCGGCGTTCTCGGGGAAGACACCGTCGTAGACGAGTCTTCGTTCCTCGACAAACGGCACGGGTCCCTCGCCATACGCGCTGACGAAGAGCGCGCGATGATTCATGGCGAGCGTGCTGAGGGCGTACATCAGGACCCACGGAAAGAGGAAGAGCGCGAGGTACATGTGCGTGCGACGAACGACCTTGGAGATCATCATCATCGACACCCCATTGTTGTCAGCGGCCCTGGCACATGACGAGCTTGAGGCCAACGACCGAAGCGAGAATCACGCCGGTGAGAGGTACGGCGACACCCGTGAACGGCGTCACCAGCACGAGACCCGCGGCGAGCGGGCCGAGCCATCGCGTCCGACGGTACTCCGGCCGGTCGTGGAGATACCAGAGGCACACGACGAAAAGCGCGACTGGGAGTGCGACCGCGAACCCTGCGCCGACCGCGCTCACCTTCGCGTGATGCGTCGCCTGATCGACGCTGACCGCCAAGCCCGCACCGACCGCCGCGGCAGCGGCGAACACCAGGTAGTGACCGTATCCCCACACGATGGCTTTCGTGAGGCTGGTGAGCAGATCGTGCACCGGGCGATCGAAGCACATCCACCACATCGAGTACGCGACGAGCAGCCCGCCGATGATGTTCGGCAAGAGCGGCGACAGGGCCTCGCCCGAGGCGAGCGCGGCCTGCACCGCGACCGTGGCCGCCAGGATCGATTCGCCCAGTACGATGAGGGTCAACAACCCATACCGCTCGGCGATGTGCTGGGGGTGCCAGGTTGTCGGGGTCGTGCGTTCGGCCCATACCGGCACTGCCAGTTCGAGCACCACCAGGACCAGAAAGCCTGGGCCCCACAGATGGGGTATCCACAGCATGCCGACCCACGCCAATTGCAGCAGTGAGATGCCGCCCGCGTACCGGCGCGCCGTCGTCCGACGTTCCGGATCCGAGGCCGCGGCTCTCAGCCACTGCGCGACCATGGCCAGCCGCATCACGACGTAGCCGGTGACGACGGCCAGGTTTGGTGTGCGGGCCTCGAACATCGCGGCCACGCCCGCGGCGAGGATGAGCGCGCCGGTAATCTGCACGAACACCGCCAACCGGTACGGCACGTCGTCGCAGTCGTAGGCCGATGCAAACCACGTGAAGTTCATCCACGCCCACCAGATGGCGAAGAAGACCATCAGGTAGCCGACGAGCCCCTGGAGCGCGTGGGCGTCAGCAATCGCGTGATGCAGGCCGCTCGCGGCCTGCGCGATGGCAACCACGAACACGAGATCGAAGAAGAGCTCGAGCGGCGTCGCCGTGCGGTGATGTTCGTGCGGCGAGCGCGCCCTCATCGGGGCCCTGAGCCGCGCGCCAGAAACGGGGTCCGAGGCTCTGACAGTTTCCGCTTGAGCCATCTCTCTAGCGCGAGATTTTATCCCGGGTTGTTCTCGTCAGTCCGTGGACGGTGTAGCCTAGACTGACGAACGACTGCCGACTGCCGACTGACATGTTTCCCTATCACGACGAAAACGAGACGCAGCGGCCGGCCTACGTGACGATAGTGTTTGTGGCCGTCAACGTGCTGGTCTGGATTGTTGTTCAGGGCGGGGGATCGTCGGTGGCGCTCGCCACCTCGGTCTGCAATCTGGGCCTGATTCCCGGTGAGCTGACCGGTGCGCTGCCGCCTGGCGCCGGGTTCCCGATGGGCGAGGGGATGGTGTGCCTCACCGACCCCGGCCGCCAGCCCATCAATGTCTTCACCTCGATGTTCCTCCACGGCTCGTGGATGCACCTACTCGGGAACATGTGGTTTCTCTGGCTGTTCGGGAACAACGTCGAAGACTCGATGTCGCGTCCCCGATTCGTGGTGTTTTATCTTGGGTGCGGCCTGGCGGCCGCACTGCTGCAGGTGGTTGTCGAACCCGCGTCGGCAATCCCGATGGTCGGCGCATCGGGTGCGATCAGCGGCGTGATGGGCGCCTATCTCGTTCTTTTCCCGAGGGTCCGCGTGTTCACGCTCCTGCCGCTCGGCTTCATCTTCACGACCGTCGCGCTGCCGGCATGGGCGATGCTCATCTACTGGGCCGTGCTGCAGGTCTTCGGCGGCTTCGCACGCATCGGCGACGAGGGCGGCGGCGTCGCATTCTGGGCGCACGTGGGTGGGTTTGTCGCCGGGGTCGTCCTGGTCAGGATGTTCGAACGCCCCGATCGCCTGCTCGCCCACAAGTCGCACCATTGGCAACCGGAACGGGTTGGGTGGCGGTGAAGGGGTGGTCCCTTGCCGAGCGCTAGCGATCAAGTCGGCCGGCCTCGATCACCTGACGCGCCAGCGGGTGCGCCGGGTTCAGCGCCAGGGCGGCCTCGGCGTGCGTGCGCGCCTGGGCGGGACGCCCCACTTTGATCTCGCAGTAGGCGAGGTGCGCGAACGCGTCCGGATCCGTCGGATCGAGGCGCGCCGCTTCGGCGAGCTCGGGGATGGCGGCGTTGCAGCGGTCGAGCACCAGCAGGTTGAGGCCGTACTGCACGCGCGCGCCTGCCTGGCCGGGTTGCATCGCGACCGCCTGCCGGAAGAAGCGCTCGGCTTCGGCCGGTGCCTTCACCTGCATCGCCAGCCGGCCCACTCTCAGCCAGGCTTCGGCGTCATCCGTGGATGGCCTGATGTCGTGAATCACGCGGGCCGCGGTGGCGAGGTCACCCGTTCGTTGCAGCGCGACGGCGAGATCGTAGCCGCTCTGAGGCAGACCGGCATCGAAGGCGCGGCGCAGGAGCGGCAGCGCGCGCGCGGGTTGCTCGGCGGCGAGCAGCTGCACGCCGACGCCATACTGGGCGACACCGCGCCTGGGAGCGTTGGCTTCGAGCGTTGTCGCCAGTTGCTCGGCTTCGTCGTAGCGGCCAATCGTCACCAGGTGCTCCGCCAGCCGCAGTCCCTCTTCCCAACGGCCGTCGTGCAGCGGCAGCCGCCAGTTCGTGAGCACGAGCAGCACGACGAGCACCGTCGCCGGCACCGCGAGCGTCGATGCACGGCGGGAGGCGTATGCCCGCAGCGCGCCGTCGATTGCCGCGCCCGATCCGATGCACAACGGCACGAGGAGCGGGAGTCGATAGCGTTCGGCGACGAAAAACGCCGCGACGCCCATGGCGTAGCCGGGCACGAACGCTGTCCAGGTTAGATAATCGCGACGCCGAGGTGGGGGCGGCGCGAAGAACACCAACCCCACGAGGCCGAGCGGGATGAGCAGCCACGGGCCGATCGCGTAAAAGCGCAGCATCGTGCCGACGTCATACGCGTAATAGGGGTAGCTGTGAGGCAGGGCGACGTGGTGCGCGCTCAGCGTGTAGCCGAGCTTGCGCGCGAAGAGTCCGGCCGCGTCGATGGGATGCTGCCGGATCCACGTCCACGCCAGCCCGAAGAAGTAGCTCGACGTCTCGGCATCGCTCAGCGGCCGGCCAAGAGCTTTTTCGGCGACGCGCCGGGCGTCCTCCGCCTGCCCTCTGATGTTCGGCGTGATGCCCGGCACGGGGTGGAAGAAGCCGTCCGCCGTCTCGCTGTTGCCGATGTAGAAGTTCAGCCCGCCATGTGAGGAGCTTATCGACCACTGGTGCGACACGACGACGTTGCGGACTGCCACCGGCGCGACGCCAATCGCCAGCCCGGCGGCGATGAGGGCCAGCGGACGCAGGCGCCGGGTGATGAGGAGGGCCGCGGCGATCCCGGCGAACCCGAACGCCATGTTGGGCCGGTTGAGAACGGCCAGGCCAAAGACGGCGCCGGCGGCGATCCACCAGGCGCTCTTTCTCGTGATGAGGCCGCGCGTTACACCGAACAGCGCCGCCGACGTCAGCACCACATCGAGTGCGGCCTGCAGGATGAGCGACTCGTAGAACGTGAAGAGGCCGGTCAACGTCGCGACGCCGGCGGCAATCCAGGCCGCGCGCGCGCCAAACCAGTCCCGGGCCGAGAGAAACACGAACCCGACCGCCACGGTCCCGAGCAGCACCTGAAGGACCCGCACGGCCGTAAACGAGTCCGTGACGGCCAGGCCGGCGGCGAGGAAATAGATGTAAAGGGGCGAGATGAAATAGAGTCCCGGTCCGAGCGCCAGGTCGCCGGCAACGACTCTCCTGGCGAGCTCGGCGTAGGCGGCGGTATCGAGGCCGACGTCGGGCTGGAGGAGCGGATGGTCCCGCAACTGCAGCACGACGAAGAGCTTGAGTACGAACACCCCAGCGAGGCACAGCATGGGCACCCGCCACGCCGTGGCCGCCATCTCCGGCCGCGGAGGCGCTCCGGCCCTCCTCGAGCGGGCAGCGCTCATCCTACTTTTCTGTCCTTTGGGCCCACATTTTTGTCGTCCGATGGCACTTTAATGTTTCTTGA